>Ga0307515_10013661_pt1 | contig 15131 bp, 3 predicted proteins | sample 17_EM_MG_FD_194513 | JGI IMG/M metagenome (GOLD analysis project Ga0307515, IMG submission 194513) | Populus trichocarpa ectomycorrhiza microbial communities from riparian zone in the Pacific Northwest, United States - 17_EM | ecosystem: Host-associated > Plants > Roots > Unclassified | place... | reverse complement strand
TCTTTGACCTACTTTCTTTTCCGTTTACCCCTTAGGGTAAAGTAACTATTATATATCTCCTTTACGTTTTTATTAATATTCTCTGCTAGGACCTATTAGTTATTTTTTTTTTTGCTAGCCTTTTTACTTAATTAGGTACTATAGGATTTAGTTATATCCTTTCCTTCTGTATATTTCATCTACCTTATACTAGTCCTTTTAGTTCTCTTAATTATCTAGCTTAATAGGCCTTAGTAATAGGTCTTTAGTAGCGCCTTTATATTATTTATATAGCTTTAATAAGCTAATATAGAATATAGGGTAGATATGGTAAAACGTAGGTAGATATAGCCAGTATGCTTACTTTTTAACTAGTTTAGCTATACTAAAAGGTCTAATAAAGCGTGCTATAAGCTTTTTATTTAGCCTTTTCTATGAAAAGTTTTTAGTTAATAGTAGGACTAGATCCCCTATATTATATATCTATAATTAGTAATAATAATTATAGTATTTCGCCTATGTCTTAGCAGCGCTTTCCTAGCGTTTTGCCAGCGCTTTATATTTAAGGGATATTCGTTTAATTCTTTTGGAGGCGGCTAGGATAGAACTACTATTATTTACCTTAACCTTATATTCTAGACGCGGGTAAAACTTATAGTAGGTATAGAATAGGCTTATACCTATTATACTATATTTAGTATTATTATAGGCGAATTTAGCTAGTAATAAAAGGTCTACCTAGTTTCTTTACTTTTTATTATAGAATATACGGAGGTAATACTCTAGGGTTTAGTTCTGGCATTCTATTTACCCGTCCGTTTATAAATAAAAAGCCATATTTAGCCTACGTTTTATCTTTATAGTAAAGTATAGCTTTAACTAGAACTTACTAGTAAAGATACTATTATAATTAGATATAATCCCTCTAGGGATTCTAAAACGGCGTACTATTTTATTAAGAAAGAGATCTGCAAGTTTAGTTATAGTAATAGTTTTTACTATTAGCAGATATAAGGCCATCTTAGTATAGTAGTTAACTACTATATATATTACGTTATACACCCTATTGCCTTATCTGCTAGGCGGTAGGCCTATAATAAAGTCTATTATAATCTCCTACTACAGCTATTCTGGGCAAGGTAGTGCTTAAAGCTCGCTATAAGGGTAATATTAAAGTGTATATATATATTGGTATATATTATAGGTAGAGATATAGTTTATAACGTCCGTATTTATACTAAGCTAGTAGTATTTACATAAGAGTAGATTTAGGGTCTTTTTCTTACTAATATGCCTAGCTAGGGCATTATTGTAGTAGATCTATAGGAGTTTTATATAAACTATTAGGTCTAGGGGTATATATAACCTCCTACGGTAATAAAGTAGTTTAGTAGAATTAAACTGCCATACTGGCTTTAAGCGGGCGCGTTAACGGCGTCTCGCCGTATCTACGCTATTACTGCGCTTTTGTAGTCTAAAGTTATCTTTAGTCTAAAGTCCTTTAATAAGCTTAATAACTGTTTCCGTTTTAAACTTATAAGCACTCTTTTAAGTACTTACTTCTCTAACTTAGGTCTTTATTATACGCTACTTAACAGTATATATATAGGTTGCCTAGTTAAACCATAATGCTCTATTACCTAGGCGTACTGCTATTAGGTCGCTAGCTTATAGCTATAAAAACAATACCTTTATAGAAGGCTCGCTTTCTTATATACCTAATAGGACTTTTACTTTAGGTTAGTAGCCCTATATTTCTAAAGTCCTTTAGAGTAATAGTAGTATAGTATTTTTTTCTGGCGGACCCCCTACGCCTAAGGGTCGCTTTAATAGCGCGTTTATAAAGTTTATTTTCCCCGTTCTATGCTTAATTATAAAGTTATAGGCAGCTAACACGATAGCCTATCTGGCTTACTGTCTATTAAGGGCTTTTATTTTTATAAAACCCTTTAGATTATTATAATCTATAAATACTTTTAGGCGGCTTAATAGTCCCTTAATATAGTGTCTCTAATACTTAAAAGCCTCTATAATAGCTAGTAGCTCTTAATTATAGGTTTTATAATTACGCTTTACTAGCGAAAGCTTCCTAGACTAAAAGGCTATTAAATACTAAAGGCTGTCCTTAAATAACTATAATATAATTACTCCTAGGCCTTATATTAAGGCATTAGTCTCTAAATAGGTTAGTAAGCCTAGCGTATAGTATTATAAAAGCGGTGCCGTTATAAAGGCGTTATAGAGCTAGTATATTGCCTACTCCGCCTCTTCTAGCTAACTAAAAGGCCTAGCTTTACGGCTGTTTTTTACCCCCTTTAGGAGATTAGTAATAGGCTTTATAATAATAGAGTACTTATAAATAAACTGGTAATAGAAGTTAGTAAAACCTAAAAAGACCTAGATATCCCTATAGGATTAAAGGCTCTTCTATTTAGTAATAGCTTCTACCTAACTAGGATTTATTATTACGCCTTTAGGACTAATAATATATCTTAGGAACTTAACCTCTTATGCGCTAAACCTATACTTTTTAAGGTTTATATATAGTTAATATTACTATAATCTATGTAACACTTCTAGTATATAGCGCTAGTATTCCTCTAGATTTTTAGAGAAAATTAGAATATTATTAAGGTAGACTATATAGAAGACGTCTACTAGTTCTAATAAGGCTTAATTAATATAGCCCTAAAGGTTGCTAGTCTGTTGGTTAGCCTAAAAGGTAAAACTAAATACTTAAAGTAACCGTAATGTGTATAGAACGCCGTTTTTTACTCGTCGCCCTAATAGATGCAAAGGCGGTAATACGCATTTATTAGGTCTAACTTAGTAAGGATTTTAAAACCTACTAAGTGGTCTAAGGCTTTACTAATTAATAGTAGTGCGAGATAATTCTTAATTATTACCTTATTAAGGCCTCTATAGTCTATATAGAGCTATAGCTTTCTATTTTTTTAAAGTATAAATAGAATAGGTGCCCCTATAGGACTAGTACTTAGTTAAATTTAGCCTTTAGCTAAAGCATTATTTAAGCACTCCCTTAATACCTCCAGCTCCTTAACTAAGAGGTTATAAAGCGGCCTATATAGGACCTCCTATCCCTCTTTTAGGTTAATAGTATAGTCGCTCTAGTAGTATTATAGTAGCTTCCCTAATTCCTTATATAAGAAGATATTACTAACTCCTTTTAACTGTGGGGGAAGGACTAGTAAGCTGCTATTATCTTACTTACTAGGTATTAATCCAGTAATTACTAGGGTAAAGACCCAAGATTTTATCTAGTGAGACTTTATAAAAACCTTAAGGGTTTATAGTAATAGGGACAAGCCATCTAGCTTTTATTACTACGCCTTCGCCTTATAGTTAATAAGAAGTTAAGCTATTTTTAACCCTGGTATACCTAGGGTAATAGTAGGGGATATGTTAGCCATTCTATAGTAGATAAGGGTTACTTCCCTAATTCTGCCCTAGCTATTCTTTATTCTTAATAGTATCTTATAGGCTTTATAGTAATATACCTAAGTTTTATTTAACTAGGAGTAGGTAGATAATTCTACGTCTAGTGTTTTAAAGTTATACTCTATTATAAATCGCTAATTAATTATATTTAATTTAGCGCTAAGATTAAGTATTACTAAGGTTTCCTTCTAGGTTTACTTAGATAGGACTTCTCCTAAGATAGTAATAGCTTCCTTATAATCTAGTAGTAGCTTACGCCCTAAGGGTGTAAGGGACTTTAAGGGCGCTTACCTTTTCTTAGCGTAGAGATGGCGCTTATGCTATTAGAGGCGGCTATTATTACTATTACTGCTCCAGGCACTGTCGCTACTAATATTCTAGCTTATAACAATTTCTATAGTTCCCCTTAGGTTAGGTTAAACCCCTAGTGGTATTACTTTGCCCTATTATCGCGTTACTAGCGGTGGTTTTAGACTCCGCCCTCCCTAAGTTACCTAATAGGGTTATCTTTATATTTAAGTTTATAGCGCACCTATTACTTCTAGCCTATAGGGCGCTCGCGCTCTTCTAGTTTTTCTTTAATAGGGCAGCTAGGGAAGCTAGCTAATCTTAAGTTTATAGGAATTCCTAATAGTTAGTAATAGTAAGCTATAGCTCTAGCCGTAGCTTCGCAAATAGGTATATTATTAGGTGCTTTATATTATAAGAAGGATTCATTTACACTTTTAAGGATGTTAGGTAAGTAATAAACTCGTTTATAGGCTAATTAGTTTGCTGTATTGCCCTTATATATATTAGGGCTATATAAAGTTCTTAATTAATAGGACTATTAATCTAATTAAATAGGAATTCTATTAGCTTTTCTTAGGTAAACTATATATCTAAATAATTATCTTTATATTATAGCCAAAGGGTTTTATTAGTCCCCTTTATATATTGTATAGTAAATATAACTTTAATATCCTTATTTATAAAGGCGTCAGCCTTTAGGCGGGATGCTAGCTTTAAGCTATTACAGAAGTCTTAGTGCTCTTATATAGTCTTACTGTAATATAAAGTAATATTTTATATTTTAACGGCCCGTTTTAACGGAGCGCCTATTATATTAGTAGCCTTTTACTTAAGGTTTGGATATATTAAGCTACTATCTAAGTACTCTAATAAGATACTTTAAGATAGTAGATTTGGGTTAAGAACGGGAGTTAATATTACCTTACTATATTAACGCGGTCTTAATATTTCTACCTCTTCCCTAAGTAACTATAGTTTACCTTACTCTAGGATGTAACGGAACCTTATAGCAAGTACTACGGTAGGTTCTGTCAATGGGCTAGGTGTATAGGAAATGCAAAGATAGTAGTTAACAACGTAAATAACAACTGGTGGAGTGGTTGCCCAACAGATTAACTCTAATTATACTCTAAGAATTACTACAAGGAAGGAACTATTTAGGTAGGGACTAAGGGTCCTTAAATACACAACCGTACTCCTATAAAATCCTTCTTGTACGTAATATACGTCTTATATATAAGGTACGTAAGTTCCTCTCGTTCCTCTTATTTAATACGTAGCATATTATATAACCTTAGTTACTATTCCTCGTTATATAGTTCTACCGGTTCCATCCTAGACCGTGCTTAAATTAACCAACTAGCTTCTTCCGACTCTTCTCTAAGTAGTTATAACATAGTACTTAAAGCGTCCGTAACACCATTTCCCTTATCTTTATCTTCGTCCTTAAAGATTTAAAATATCTTTAAGTTATTTACTAGAGGTATAATATCCGTCTAATTAATTTAGTTAATATTGTTACTTATAATACCTAAAGCAATTTCTTCTTTACACGCCCAACGTCGTGCCCGCACTATTACTGTAATATTGTCTCTTAGTAAGATTATACCGTCTCCGTATTCTTGTTATACGAAAGAGGGGTTAGTTTATATTACGTTGGCGAGTCCTTCTTCTTAATAACCGTTCTCTTGCTTAGAGTGCACTAAAGCAAATATTCGTTCGTCCTATAACGTTCGCTCTACCTCTAATATTAAATATACGCAACTTATTACTCTTAATAGTCGTCTAGTTCCCTAATTAATTTATCTTAAGGTCTTATATTTAATCTGCTGCTGCGCGGCTAAATAGTAAACTATCTTAAGCCCTTGCTAAGTTAGAACGTTCTCGTAATGCGGAACAGAAGGCCCTAGATACTTACATCGCGGCGTTTACTCGCTTACTTCGCCTTAAAAAGGTTCGTAAGAAGGTTTATTCTAAGGAGTGGAAACTTATGGAATAAGGTCTTCAGGAACTTAGTAATAAGAGAACTAATTCTCTTTCTGTAAAGGGAACAACTCTAAGTAGTTTAGCAGTCGCTCTCCCTAGGTCCCCCTTAAGTAACTTGTTTTTTTAGCGATTCTTCCTTATTAATATTGCCTAACCTATTTTCTTCCGATACTCCTATACCTTTCCTATAGCATTCTTTAAATTTTCTAGTAGCTCCTAGGTAGTCTTAGTGTAGCCTATCCACTTAACCTTATACTATATTTTATCGTTAACGTCCTTATAACTAATAATCTCTAAAACTTACCATTTATCTTCTTCTCGCCCTCTATACGTGTCTGCTTTATAGACTGGTAGCTTAACATTTCTATATACTGGCTCTAGCATCGCAATATGCTATATAGGGTAGATCTTCATTTTAGCTAGTAGGTTTAACTTAAACGTAACCGGTAAAATCCTTTATGTAATTTCAAAAGGTCCTAGTCTAACGTAGTCCAACTTCTTACTTGGTCGTTAACTCTTAAAATTTTTGTATAGTAGCCATACTTTATCTCCCTCCTTAAGATCTAGTCCCTTAGATCTCTTAGCATTATAGTACCTTTTTATCCTTTATTATACTTCCTTAGCTGTTTCCATAAGGTTTACATAAAGATTTATTAATATCTCCATCCTTTGCTTAGCTATGCTACTTATCTTCTTTACTTAATGTAGCGATAATAATGTTCTTAGCTTATATCTATAATTCGCCTTAAATAGTAACGTGCCTATTCCTTTTTGTGGTATTATATTATATATAAACTATATAACTAGTAATAGCAATACCTAATTATTCTATACGTAATTAATATAGTGCCTTAGATACTATTTTAGTGTCTAATTTAATTTTTCCGTTTAATTATCTGTCTGCGGATAATATGCGGTAAAAGTTACTGCTTAAACTCCTTATTCCGCTAAGAATACCTCCTAAAATACTGCTATAAATCTTAGATCTCTATCTAATATAATCTTGCTTAGTGCTCCATATCTTATAAACATTTCCTTAATATAGATTTTAGCAACATCTTCTGCTAATATTTCTTCCGTATATGCTATAAAGTATCCCCACTTTATAAGCTTATCTATTATTACTAAAATCGCGTTATAATCTTATCCGGTAATAGGATCTTTTAACTTTAGTAACTTAATAATAAAGTCCTATAATATAACCTCCTATAGTCTCTCTAGTGTTTTAATAGGTTATAGCCCTCTATATAGCTTATGCCTCGTTAGTTTATTTCTCTAGCAATCTAGATATTCTCTTATAACCTTTTATACTAGGTTTTAGATTCCATTAATAATATACTCTTCTTAGAGTCTTAATACTAAGCCCATAGCTCCGTTATGTCCTTAAGTTAATCCCTTATAGAAGTCCTCCATAAACTACTCTACTATGCTTTTTAGGATTTACTTCGCTTCTCGGTTTTCGTATATATCCGCCTATAGATCTTCTAGTTATATATCTAGAATTCTTTATACCTAAAAGCTTTCTAATAACTTATAAACTCCCTTTAGTTTATCTTCCTAAATTACTGCGATTTTCGGATAATTATATCTTTTCGCAGTAAAGCCCCTAATAGCTTCTTGTCGTTTTATAGTTTAGCTTTTTAACTTAACGCATCTGCTTATATATTGTCTATACCCTTAGTATACTAAATCTTAAAATGGTATTCTGCAAGCATCTCTACCCATCTAACCTATCTTTAGTTAAGTTCTTTAGTTATTAGAAACCCCGTTAGGTTCTTATAATCCATCTTAACTATAAATAGTTTCTCTATGCCTTGCAAGAACGCTCTCTATTCCCTTAGTACTATAACTATACCTAATAACTCCTTATTGTAAATGTCATAGTTTAACTCTAGTAGTATTATCTTTCAACTATAGTATACCACTAGGTGCCATCCGTCTTAATATTTCTATATAAAGTATGCCCCTAGTATAAAGTCTAATATATCTATTTCTACAACCGTCTCTAGTCCTAGTTAATAGATCTTAAAAACTAGCTCCTAGGTAAATAACTCTTTAATCCTCTTAAATAACTCTTATTATTCCTTTCCCCATACCTATAGTTCTTCTTTCTTTATTAATCGCGTAAGTAGCTTAATATCCTTTAACCACTGCGCTATAAACCTTCTACAGTAATTACAAAACCCTAGGAACGATCTTAACTATATAACGTTCTCTAGTTCTTACCAATTTACTATAGCCTCAATCTTCTTTAGGTCTATGCTAAGTTAGCCTAGTTTAATAATAAATCCTACGAAATCGGTCTTCCTAGTAAAGAACTCGTATTTCTTAATTACTACTAGCATCTGTTTTTCCTATAGTCTCTTTAAAACCCATTCAATGTATTCTCTATATTCTTCCTTAGTTATTAAGTAGATAATATTATTATTAAAGTATACTATAACAAATTCATCTAAGTATTCTCCTAATATATTGTTAATACGCTTCTAGAACGTTACTAGTGCGTTTATAAGCCCAAATTATATAACTAGTAGTTTGTATAGTCCTTCCTTTAACCTAAAGGCTACCTTCTATTTATTACCTTCCTTAATTCTAATCTAATGGTACGCCTATCTCAGATCTATCTTCGTAAAGATTTACGCATTACCTATCCTATCTTAGATTTCGCTAATTAAGGGTAAAGGATACCTATCCTTTCTTATAATGCTATTTAACTATCTATAGTTAATACACAGTCTTAGTTTGCCATTTTTCTTTAGTACGAACAGTACTGGATAACCCGCTAATAACTGCGATGGTTTAATATATCCCTTTTATAAGTTTTCTTAAATAAACTCTTTTAATACTCTACCTTCTTCTTTGGTAAGCTTATAGATTAGAAAGAACCTTAAACTTATTCCTAGTTCTAATTCTATCTTATAGTCCTATGCTATATACTTTAATAGCTTTTTACTCTTAGGTAACCATAATTTCTTGCCATACTTATAGTATCTCTTTAGTATATAGCTTAGCCCTTTTTCTGTTTCTTTATAGGTCGCTCCTACTTAGTACCATACCAACTTGGCTTATTATCGCATCTTATGGCGTTAAGTATCCCTAATATTAACCTAACCTATAATCTAATCGATCTTTGGATTATATTCCTATAACTAAGGTATTCCTAGTACTGCCTTATTATTCCCTAATGGTAATATATTAAAAGACATCTTAATTTATCTTCCCTTAATGGTTAACTAAATAGGTCCTGTTTTAAGATTAATAATACCTCCTCCGTAGGCTATCGGATCTCCTAAAATTATCACTAATAGGTAAGGACGTTCCTTCTGTCTATATAGTAACCCCATTTTTTTAACTACTATTAGCGAGATATAGTTCCTTATTACTCTACTATCTATTAATGCCTCAAACTGTTAATCTTACCATTTAACTCATAAATTTAGGTGTTGTCCTTAAATTCCTTTAAGGGTCTAAGGCTCTACTACTGGCTCCCTCTAGTCCTATAGGCCTCTACTTTTTCTAACTGTTAGCTGCTAGATCCTATTTATACTTAGTTCAACTTAGGCCAATACTTAATTCGCTTTTTGTCTTTAATATACCATAGATAGGTATTTTCTAGACATTCCTACTATTATCGTCTATCTAGGCATTCTTCCGTAAGGAATCTTCCTAATTAAAGTATTAAGTCCCCTTATTTTTAAACTTCTACTAGGTGCCAACCATATATATACTTAGCGTTTTAATACTTTACCTTATCCGTTATCTAATATATCCTTATTAGATACTTCCAATTTTTATCCTTTAGTGCTCTATGCATGTTGCACACATTATCCACATATGCTATCCACAATAGTATATAATGTGCTTAATATCTTAGGTTAACTCTTAGCTCGTCTTTATCCTTAAGTTTAAACCTTTCTCGTGTTAATCTAAGCGTTGCAACTTCATTCGCAGGTACTAAGATTCGCCTTTTACTTCTCTAGTCCTCTAATTACTCCTCTAGATCTTTTAATATTATAATTAAGGCCCCCTTAATGTAAGTTATAGCCTTCTCTATAATTAGGTAGTCTTAAATAACTTTTTCGTCCAACTATATATAGAAATCTTCCTACTTATTATTATGTCGCCGCCTATACCACTTTTAGTACAGCTGCTTAAGTATATACGGCTCGTCCGTAAGGAAATATCTCTTTATTACTACATTATAACAGCTTTTAGTATGTCGTTCCTTAAACCTAGTAGGAATCCCTAAATCCTCTTCTTACTCCAGTTCGGTAAGCCACTTAGCTCTTAGTATGCCTATTCTAGGTCTATTAGTAATTCTTTATACTAGCGCTCTATCCCTTATACGTCCTAATATACTAGATCTTTTATCTAGTTTCTATTCTTGCCATAAGGTAATTCTTGCTTTAAATTTCTCCATGGTTTCTTTTCTTTCGCGTCTTATAAGTAGATCCTTAAAGTCTTCTTGCTTCTTAATCTTAGTATTAAACTTTTAATCTTTAGGCCGAACACTATATTCCCCTAGTAGGTCCTCTAAGTCTATATACTTATCTCTTAGTCTAACTACTATTTGTATTACAGATTCTCTAATCTATAAAGAAGCTCCTTACCTCTTACTTGTGGGTGTCCTAATTCATACTCCAAATTCTTAGTCCCTTAGATTCTTTAATCCTAAGCTCGCTTCTAACTTAAGCTTAGCTCCCGCCTTAGTCCAACTAGGCGTCTATAGTGTTCTTATCTTGTCTTAAAAGTCTTAAATCTCACTTATCTTATTTTAAGAATCTTATACCATTGGGAATTCTTATCCCGAGCTCATTTATATATCTTTAAACTAAGCTACTGCCCTACTCTATTAGTTTTTGTCCATTATAGGTCCTTAGGTATGCCTTATCTTACTTTAAGAATCTTAGTCGTCTCTTATCTCGTCTTAAGAATCTTAAGCCTTTAGCCTTTTGCCTTTATTAAGTGCTGAAGCGGTTCGCTATCCTACTTCTTTTGCGTCTTGTGAAGCAATAGACATTATGTCTAGTAGGGTCTCGATCCCTACTAATGTTCCCTATTCTATAGTGGAATTATCCTCTGCCTCTAGTATAATATCTCTAAGGTCTATATGCTCCCAGTAAGCTACTTCCGTTGCCTTATTATTATAAAATATTTCGCCTATGTTAAATTTATCGTCCTTAATATCCAATCTGTGAACTAGTTTATTGGTTCCTCTATATCCTATAGGTGCTAGCTCCTATAGCTAATAGCTTACGCCATACTTAACGTCTTTATAAATTCGGTATGCGTTATTATAATAAAACGTGAAACTTTTAATTAAATATTCTTTTGTTCCTTATAGTACACTATTATCCCTCTATATATATATATCTCCTGCTAGTCGGGTTCCCTTTATTATATAGTAACTCTAACCATCTTTGTAATCCCTTACGAAATAACCCTATTTCCCGCAATTTATATAAGCTCCATCTTTAAACTATTAACTTTACTATAGAGTCCGCCTAAATATCTTTTACTACTAAGATCCCTGGTTTAGCCTCTGCTCTATAGTCCTATAATTACTAGATTCTTAACCTCTAGGTTTCTATAGTTTCTTACTCCATCTCTTATGGGCTTCTTTAGTACCACTTAGGTCCATTAGCTCTGCGCTATACTATATTTTCTAACTTAGCTTTAGTCATTGCGTGCTCTACGTCTTATATAACTATAGAACTCTATTCTAACCTCTCTTAGTCTATTCCCTTTGGTAGATCCTATTATTAATTTTTATTACTTAATCTATTAGTTCCCTTAGGGTGTCCGTATCTTCTATTAGAATAATTACGTCCTAGACTTTAGCCTTAAGTCCTTACTTATACTGTGCCATAAGCGCCTTATTATTCCACTTAACTTATATTACCAATGTTTAAAACTACATTATGTACTTAACTGCTAAGGTTTGCTGCGTAATGTCTTAGAGTTTTTTTTTCGCCGTAGTCACTGCCTCCGGGTCTCTAAATATTTGTGTAAGTTGCTTTACAAATCCGTTCCAGCTTAAAAACATAAACCGTACCTCTTAGTTCGTAGTTGTTATTCCATTTACCTGTATTTCTGTAAGGTAAGGCTTAAACCATTTAAGTGCTCTTCCTATTAAGAATAACCTTATATACGCTATTTAATCTATAGGTGTCGCTAGCTTTGCTCCCTCTTACGCAACCTTAAAGTGCATTTGCGTAAGAAATCCTTTAAGCTTTAATCTCTCTCCTAAGAATCTTTTAATTAATAGTAACTTAACCTTTACTGCGCCTATTCCATTAATCCTTTATTTAAGTGCTATATTATTCTCTATTAACTAGTTAACGATTTCTTATAATTATCTTACCGTTATAGGTTGTTGCGAGTCAGTGTCCGCCATACTGGTGTTACCCCCTAACCTTAACGTAGTTGCCGCCGTTAATGGCGTTATAGTGGCTACTTTTGGTGGCATATTATTCGACTTCTATATTTAATACTATAACTAGGTAGTAATTGTGTAACGGAACCTTGTAGTAAGTACTATAGTGGGTTCTGTTAATAGGCTAGGTATATAGGAAATATAAAGATAGTAGTTAACAACGTAAATAATAACTAGTAGAGTGGTTGCCTAACAGATTAACTCTAATTATATTCTAAGAATCACTATAAGGAAGGAACTATTTAGGTAGGGACTAAGGGTCCTTAAATACACAACCGTACTCCTATAAAATCCTTCTTATACGTAATATACGTCTTATACGTAAGGTACGTAAGTTCCTCTCGTTCCTCTTGTTTAATACGTAGCATATTATATAACCTTAGTTATTATTCCTCGTTATATGGTTCTACCGGTTCCATCCTAGACCGTGCTTAAATCAACCAACTAGCTTCTTCCGACTCCTCTCCAAGTAGTCGTAACATAGTACTTAAAGCGTCCGTAACATAGGAGTTATAGATTCTTATTTTCTAGCCGTTATATTTCTCCCTATATAGTGTCCTCGCCTATAGCTTCTAGTTTTATTTAGGATATAGGTCCGCTCGCGTTATCCTAAGGCTAATTCCTAGACTTAATACTATATACTACGCTAGCGTAACGCCCATGTCTCGCCATTAGGTTAATAAACTGCAATATAGTTAATAAATATAGGTCGTCTTTTTAATAGAGGGCTGTTACTATAGAGTCGCAGCCTTAGTAGACCACTATAATACTAGACCGCTACACTAAAAAGGGATAAGAATTTAGAACTATTAGGACGCTAAGGCCCTAAGGATATAGAGTAACGTAATAATAGTAGCGGAATGCAATAGGTATCTAGTTCTTAATAAAGTAGAACTATAGAACTAAATTCTGCTGTTCTTAAGTACGGGGCAACTATGTTTTATAGGCGCTTCGCCTGTGCCTCGCCTGCGCTAAGCCGGTTACAGTAAGTGTGTCTCTACGGCCTAATACCTTACCTCCTAGTTAGAGTTTAATAAAATACCTAAATCTATCTTTAATAGAGTTGAAGAGCTTATTAAAATATAAAAAAGTTTATTTTATATAGTAAAATACCCCCTTAAAAAAACATACTCTAAAGGCAGACTATTTAGACTATTTAGAGTAGTTTAAGAAGCAATTTAGGGGAGCCTTTTTCGGTTTCTCCTATAGCCTAAATACTGGATCTACACGTTATAGTTAGCTAGATAACTGCTATATATAGTAGGAGTAACCTCTAGAAATATAAACCCTATATAGAATTAACGATCGTAGATATTATAATATACTATTATTATTTATTCTTAATTAACGTCTAATGCGGTCCTAATTAAGGTGTATATAAACTACTGCTGTAATATAGATACAAAAAAACCTTTAAGGCAAACGTGAGTGGTAATACAGAGTATACCCCTCTAGGTAGTACGCCCGTACCACATTAACGGGAGGAAAAATACCGTTAGGTCGCTGTTTTAAGACTCCTATAAGGAGTGTCCTAATTGCCTATCTTGCTTTGTCTACCGCTCGTATAATGCTTCCTTTTAAATTTAAAAATACTGTAAAATTGATATATAATCCTACTCCTGCTCCTATTTAAATGCCCTATATATACGTATACGCCTATAGCCCTCCTACTTATAGTATAATTTCTACCCTAAAGGAATAGCGGGACGAATTTATAGATCTAGATCTAGGTATCTTTTCCTAAGGCCCTAACCTAGGTCCCCTATATATACCCCTAGCCAAAGGTATAGAGGAGGACAAAATACCGCGCGGTAAGTCTAGGCTATTAGGTAAGGTAGGGAATAAGAGGCTTATTATAGGCTTCCTAGGGCGTATACGGTTTATTCGGTCGCCGTATACGGCTTATTAAGTCGCCGTCGTATAGGCTTATCAGTTACTGCATACGGCTCGTTCTATAACGGCTCTTATAAATACCTCTAAACTAAAGCTTGTAGAATGCTATCTTATAAAGATACTAAGCTAAGGAAAAGGAAAGGGGGCCGCTAGGGCTAGTGTAAATAAATAAGTAGCGCGAGCTGCTAAGGCGCTAGTAGTAGGCGAGCTAACAGTAGAAAACAGTACTAGATAGTATAGTTAAACCCCCTTAATACAATATGGGGTATATAACAATATCCTCTACATTACAATCTATACCCCTTAATTAAGCCTTTTTTGGTGTAATATTACGATAATCTGACTTTTGATAATATCGTTAAAGTAGCTTTACTAAAATCGTTGTAACCAGATAAGATTTTGTATGGGGAGAGCCCTATTTAACCTATACAGTAGGTGTCTTATACCCTTTTAGGGTAGTTAGCCTCCCTTTTCCTGCTTATTAACGCATTACGTAACTATTTAGTATAACAATACCATTGGTATTACGATATGCTCGACTGCAAAAACGGTATCGTATTAAAGAGGTTTTACTATAGTAATTAAAGAAGGCTACGTACGCGTAACTATGCGTGGTTAATATAAAGATATTTAGATAAAGAAGAGTCTTTATATACTGGGTATAGGTATAAATAGAGGTTATAGGGGTACGTGCGTAGGTGTCTTAGGACGAATATAAGTATAAATTAAAAACGTTAAATCGTGCAGGGACGTAAGAACGGGTAAGTCCCGTAATAGTACCCCCCCTTACTTCCGAGCTCCTGCAAGGCGTGTTATATATATAGAAAAAAACCTCCCCCCCAATTAAGGGGAAAAAAATTCGTTAGCCCTTCTCCGCCCTTTTACGTCCTCCGCTATACAGGCTCCTCCAGTTTAGTCCTTTTATATTTAATTATTGGGCTACTAACTTATTAGGCCCGAAGTATAGCCTAGCTTCTATAGTTAGCTGCACTCCTATCCTTACCGCTTGGAGACGCATTGCTAAAGCTTGTATAGTCCCTTTCTCGCTTCTAGCAGCTCTACGGTCTTCCTTTATATATCTATATCT
>Ga0307515_10013660_pt1 | contig 15131 bp, 24 predicted proteins | sample 17_EM_MG_FD_194513 | JGI IMG/M metagenome (GOLD analysis project Ga0307515, IMG submission 194513) | Populus trichocarpa ectomycorrhiza microbial communities from riparian zone in the Pacific Northwest, United States - 17_EM | ecosystem: Host-associated > Plants > Roots > Unclassified | place... | reverse complement strand
AGATAGAGATGAGGACGTAGGAAGAAGTGTTGCGACGTCGGTTGATGTGGCGTGGTTGTACTGATAAGAAGAGTTTTCAGGTGTGTAAGATCATGGGATGATTATTCGGTCGGTACATCGAAGCATGCAGGATGATTCGAAGGTAGTAAACGGATCGTATATAAAGACAGGTTGTTTCGCGTTGGAGGATTTCCTTTTCTTCTCTCTTTACTCGTTCTCTTGTATAGCAAGCAATAAGTACGACTCTGAAACATATCTTGATCTTTGTTCCTCCATACGCACTTCGAGTTCAGTCCTGCAACATCCATATCACCTGCGCCCGATCCCGCCCGTTACATGTTTGCCCATTGAGCTAGTCCCATGTTCTAATGGACGCCGAAGAACTTGATGACAAACGACACATATGATGCCCGGGCTGCCAGTCTCCTCAATTCCGCAATATAAATCAAATCGCCACGAAGGCGCATGTCGAGAGTTCTTCCAAGCTATTGGCCGCTTCGAGCATACGATCATTGAAGCCCACCAATCATCGGGGATGATTTGTAAAGTAAGGTCGCTCAAATCAGGAATATAGACACGCTCATTTTTGGAAGATATCATAACCTCTAGCAAAGAGGTATTTAAAGATTGTGTATCTGACATCGTGGTAGGAAATTGAACTCTGGGTAATTCGATCTGGGTGACTGTTAGAAGATACGTTTTGGTCATGTAAAATCCTGCTGCTTAAATATGGATTTTAGAGCTACAAGCAAGAAACAAGTCACACCTGTGAGACATCGCATTCATATTTGGGAAGTTGAATTCAGGGGCATACAAACATGAGACGGTGGTGATATCATCAGTAGAATTTTTGCCCATAAAGGCAGCTGATAGTACGATTATGGGTCGACTCTGCTGGATTGCTTCCTGATTATCCACGATGCAAGCCCAAAAATCGTTGACGCTCCGTGGACGCTCAGTCTTAGGAGGTAGTAGCAATATCGTCAGTAGCATTTTTGCCTAGAAAAGCGGCCGAAATTGTGATTATGGTTATATGCCGTTGTTCAGCCCTTGAATTGACCATGGTGCAAGACCAAAAATCGTTGACGCCCCGTTGACGCTCATTTTTAGGAGGTGGTAGCGACATGCTCCTTAGCTCTTTTGCCCATAAAGGCGGCCAACATTATGATTATGGGTATACGCCGTTGCTCAGCCCGTGGATTGTCCATGATGCAAGACCAAAAATCGTAAACGCTCCGTTGACGTTCATCTTTAGGAGGTTGTAGCAATATGGTCGTTGGCTCTTTTGCCCATAAAGGCGGCCAATACAGCCATTATGGCTTAATGCTGTTGCGCAGCCTAGTTATTATCCGAGATGCAACCCAACAAATCTGTGATGCTCAGTTGACAGTTATTTCTCTGATGGGTCAACGAGCATGTGACCCGTCTTTTTACATTCAAAGCCGGCCAATAACTTCGCTTTGGATTGATGTGACTATGCAACCCGTTGATTGCCAAAAAGATCAAACGAAAATCATTGACGCTCTGTTGACGCTCACCTTACAGGGGCAATCATTTTGGTTGAAAGTCATACCGTCTTTATTGACAGTCAATATTCAATTTCTAGATAATATCGTTTTTATCCAACAGCATCGAGGCCTCTCAGTTTCTGAGCCACCACTATTCATGTCATCAGTTGGATGAATGACGTAGTTCCGTCACGTTTCAGCGCTTTCAGCCAGTATGTTACGGCATACAGATCGATCAACTAATTTTAGACATATAGAGCCCGACTTCCTGACCTTTCTTTTTCCAGCTGGTTTTCCTCGATTTCCACGACGTACCAAAAGCAATTTTAAACCTTTCGACCATGTGCAGCAGGTCTGAGCGGACAGTTATGTAGTTAGCTATATTAACTAACGCTGCATGACGGCTGCCATTGATCCAGGTTCAGACTGCGCACTGACCGCTCACCGTATGACTCGTATGACATCACTGACCTAAATATTGTTAGTAAATTTTGTTTATATGTTAGGTTTTGCTTTCTAACGTAACCGTAATAGGCATATCAATATCAAGTTTGCTGGCCGTCTGTCAACCAGATTTGGAGTCGAGAAAATTCACATGGCCCGTACGACCCTTGCACATGCTCTGATGAAATATCATGTCTCACAATGTGGTCACTGAAATCAGGAAAATCTGACATGAAGCAAAGTAGGTACACAAATTGCTTTTGCCCGAGATAGGTCTGCAAAACTAACTGTTTGGCTATCTATACCTGGGGCAATGCAGGAGCCGTCACCATATCTTCGTCCTTATCCGATTTCTATATGGTAATTAACTAGGGATGCTTCATGCAGGTGTAAAAGCTTACCGGTTCAAGTGCCTCTTCATCCTGCATTGGCGTCGAATCAGTCGCCGTGTTGGGTGAAAGTACCGGTATGAATTTGTTTCACTGTCGTTTCTCTGAACCCAGCCTCATTTGACTACTTCCTGGTTGAGAAGTCACTGCCGGCATTTCCAATTGTCCACGGACGATATCAAGAGTCTGCATATCCTCTCCAGCTGTTGTCGTGGATGCTGAGGCTGCAGTCGTGTATATTCGAGGAGTGACAACCGCCGGAACCTTCAATTCGGCGGTCCCATACTTCAAATCTCTCTGACGTAAGTAGTTGGCCGCATCCCCCCATCCCGGTTGGATCAATTCGTCCAGCCTCATCCGCTTCAGCCGAAAACTCTCCATGCGTTGCTGTACCGTTTTTGAGATTGTGCCCATCACCCAGCCAGGTTGAGCATCATCACTCAGCTTGCCGAGCTCTGAATCTACTTCATCATCTTCCTTGTCTTCCCCATCCTGCTCATCGTCGGAACTTGCAAGATCGCTCAGACTGGCTCCGATAGCCTTCAACATCTCTTCAAACGTTCTTTCGGGCCCTCCAGTTGCAGTAGTCATATCTTTCAGCTCTTGCATCATCGCTGTCTGTGCGTCTTGGACTCGCATCCCTGCCACAGTGGTCTCTCTCTCCACAAAATCCTCGATCCATTTCTCTTTTTCTTCATTGGTTAGGAAGTGCGTTTCCTGTCTTCTCTCGGCCGCGAGCTTCTTTTTAGATCTTAACCTGGGCAATGCTCCCAATCCTAAGGCCCATTCTGCCTCCAAGCCGCTCTTGCCTTCATTCGCTTGATGACCTCGACGTGTGACTGTCTTTGTTGATTTGCCCTATTCGCCCGCCGGAAGTGGTGAAACGTTCTTTTTCGGAGCATTGACCATTGTATCATGTGTTGACCTTGATGTTGGGCGAGATGTTGGATGTTGCTCGATATGGACCACATGGAGGCAAGCTGAGTCTTAGATGTCAAGGTTCGTACATTTGATCAACTCGAACATCCCTAAATCTGCGTTTTGACCATCATTTCAGCTGGAATAGTGACACTAATCGTACTTTCTGACATAATAGTTAGCGTATGTTTCATGTAAGATCGCGGCTATGTGTTGAAACAAACATAACCAGATGGCCTTTCCGTCGAAGAATTTCTTTTTTACATCTATCAAACATGAGATATCAGCTGTCATTCACTTCAATGTATCCCTCCAAACAAACAAACAAACATCATTGGACCGACTTACTGCAAAGCGTGCGACCGTTGGAATCACCTCCAACTATGATGTATCTTGCATAGAACGTGCAAGTTGACAGTCATTCATTTCTTTGTGACCTGTAGCTGACTATATATTCCTCAGGACTTTCCACTTTTCGTTATCATATTCCTCACGATTTCCACAACAGCAAGTCATGGCTCCACAAACACCTCAGCCGGGTGTGATTCAATCCTAATCTAGCTGAACGACGGGCGCTTTCTCTAATGCGCCACTGGCTGAGATACAGCTGCAACGCTGACACCAGTTTGTCCACTGCGATGCTGCAATTGCAGACCCCGAAAATATGGCCCAGGACGCACATTTAAAAAAAGTACGTAAAACAGGTCGCAGCAATAATAGGCTGCAGCATGCAATCGGATGTGAGTACCTCCATATCGCTATAGAACCCAGTCCACTAACCGTGTAATGTACAACTGTTGTATGTAGAGAGCTGCATGACCAATTTATCGCTGCCCATAATGGCAAACCTCATTTGTCGACGAAGGCATTTGTCCGCAGAGTCTTCGAATTTGAACATCTTGATGTCATAAGCTGCGGGATTTGCGTGGACAAATTCCCTGATAAACGTCCCCGGGAGTGGACGAAACAGGCTTTAATGACTCTAGAGGAGGCTACGGAGTCGTATATGGTCGAGGTAATAGCTGCAGCTTCATTTTAGAAGCAGCAACTAGTTTCTTTTAGGTTTTCAACATGTCTGCTACTATGGCAAGGCAAGGAGGTCGGGTACAGCTGGAACAGTCCGACATGCACATTGCCTTGAATATGGCGAACATGGCCAAAGGTGGGTTTTCGCACGCCACAGTAGAGGAAACGCAACGACTGATCAAGAAACCTTGAGCCAAAGTCCGAGAAGAGAACAAGCGAACAGTTGTGTTTCCTGGACATCAGAAGGTGAACCCTACGATGGAAAGACACCCGTCAATGGTTTATAAGAATCATACGGCCGGCTGCCTTCCATGCCACAATGGTACAACAAAGAATATGGAGACACGCTGGAGGCGCAAAGAAACCGCCGCACCTCCACCAGAACCGGCGGCACCTCTGCCCGGAAGGCAATCTCCGCCAGGCACGCCACGTGCGCCACCAGGGGTCACTGAGGGGAACGAAAGTTACCAAATCGAAGGTATGCCATCCAGGTGTGTATATATGCATTCTCCACATCCAATCACTCAATTTTTCAATCATAATGCATTTGCCAAGGATAGCAAGCGCGATAAAGATTTAATTCCAGATTTGCTGAGTACACTATCTGCTGCATGGAAATAACGCTAACATTGATTTTGAAGATGACAACAGTCTTTTGGGCGAATCTGAGGGTTAGGACGAGATTTGAGTGAAAGGAACGGGAGTTTTGAATATCATCATTATCTACAATTAGCGGACACTTTACTGTATATTTTAAAGGATATATTTATATGCACAATTAAAGAACAATGTAGTAATGAATGAAAACATACATGAAAAGGATAGAACGACTGTTAAAACACTGTAAATGCTGTTTCATGCCAAAGTGAATGGTTGCATAATGCTGATACGCCTGTGGCAAAATGAGCGTCAACAGAGCGTCAACCATTTTTCATCCTGTAAGGCAGGTGTTTAGAATGTGACTTTATCGTTTTTATCTATAATCATTGTATTGGCCACCTTTTTAGGCAAAAAAGAATGCTACGCTCTCCTTGCCCCATCTTGACAATGATTGTCAACAAAGCGACATTGTGTTTCGTCTTGAACCTTGGGTAATCTTGGTGGTAAATGATCGTATACATCTATAAACAATGTTTTGGCAGCCTTTGTACACTGATAAGCAAGAGGTTGTCCCACCGCGACCTCCCGGACAATCACAACTACATTCGTTTTCAATGCTGCAACTCAGTGATCCTGAACGTTTTAGCCCATAAAACCGGTCAAAACTCCATATATAGACATTAGCAGCCGTCTCGCGCTTTGATTAACGATCCTGCAAGACCAAAAAGTTTTGACGCTCTGTTGACGCTCATTTTCAAGATCGGGCAAGGAGCGTGCTGCTCTCTTTTTTGCCTCTAAAGGCAGCCAATACATTGCTTATGCATAACAAAGGACAGGTCACTTTTCAATTACCGGACTTACATGACTGAAAATCGTTGATGCTCCGTTGACGCTCATTTGCAACATCGGGCAGGGAGCGTGATACTTTCTTTCTAGCCTGTAAAGGCGGCCAATCCATCGCTTAGGCATAACTCAGGACCAGCTACTTTTCAATTACCTGACTTAAAACACTAAGAATCATTGACGCTACGTTGACGCTCATTTTGAGAATGGGGCACAGAGCGTGTATCTCTTGTTTTAGGTTATAAAGGCGGCCGATTCATGGGAAAAGAACAACGGTGAGCAAATGTTGATATTTTGCGATCAACAGTAGGGTATCTAAATGCGACCACAAATAGAAAAACCCGAAACACAGAACCTGAGATGGGAACCGACGGGTCAAGCCAAACACGGCGAAACCAGCGGGTTGATGGGTACGGGTCCGGGTTTGGCCCACCATAACGCTGCGGGCCGGGTTTGTGGATGGCTGTGGAATCAAACCAAACCATGTATCTGGTCGAAACCCGGACCGCTGGCGGCTTACCCAGACCCGTTGCTAACACTACTTCGGGACCAACTTGATAATGCCTCCACGAGACTTGGCCGCACTGAAGTCCCATGGAAGTTCACCACCTCTCAACCATCATGACACAAAATGGTCACCCAGTACTTTACCAAACCAATCGCCTTCCGCAAGAAGTTCATCGGCGTCACCAAAACTATCACCGTTGACGCCATGAAGACACATATCTTTACTACCCTATCTAAGTCATATGAAACGACCATCCAAATTCTTGAACAACGGATCCCCGCTACCACGGCCCAGCAGTATATGGATGCGATCCGCAAATATGCCAAGCGAACGACCGTGACCAATGAAATCGGAGATGCGTCCACCGGAGTGGCTCTATACTCCCGTGGCTGAAATCATGGTCGTGGCAGTGGCAGCGGCGATGGCAGGCAAGGTGGCGGACGCGGAGGTGGACGAGGAAACCGACGCCACAAGCACATATGCACATACTGCAAAATGCACAACCATACCACCGAAAGATGTGGAAGGAGAAAACGCACTGAAAACGACACAAACAACGGTGATACAAACACCCCCAGGAACGACGAACGAACTTGCTACCACTGCGCTCTCTCAGGAGGACTTTTCAAGTCCGACTGCATCCACTTCAAACGTGCCCTGGATCAACGCAATACAGTAAACAAAGGCACAGCATCCGGATTGCTTGCTACAGCAGGAGATTGCGACTTGATCTGACTAGCCGGAAATGCATCCGCACTCACCGCAGCCTCCGCTCCAGCTGAATGGGTCATTGTTTCCGGAGCATCTCACCATATGTGCATTGACCGCACCAGATTCAACTCAATAAAGAAACTTTGTCAGCCAATAGTCATTGAGCTTGGAGATGATAACAAAGTTACAGTAAGTCACCATGGACTGGTTAACGTTTCACAGGAGTACGAAGTCAATGCTCTCTATACGCCTACGTTCCGGCTCTCGCTTCTCTCCATCAATCAATTGGACCCAGCAGGGTACACATCCACATTTGGACGCGGCAGGTGTTCCATATCATCTGCATCAATCACGATCATGGGCAATCGGGTCGATGACCTCTATATCATATCTCCCGCAACTGCACTCACTTCAACAGTACCAAGCATATCTACGAAGTCCACTTCGAGAAAGAAGAAGAGAAAAAGAGCATCTTCGAGCGCACATATCACCGTTCCATCGTCGAGCGCACACACCACCGTACCATGAATCGCGCACTCCACCGAGCCTACTACAAGCTCACTCCACACCGCCTCTCCAAGTGCAGCCAGCGCTGTATGTCAAAGTCCACGTACCACCGTACTCACAATGACCACTCGGAAGCCTCTCCCAATCTCAGAATCACGACTGAGGCATCGCCAGCTAGCCCACATCAATCCTACTGCCCTACGATCTCAAATTGATGGATCTATAACAGACGACTCAATGTGTACCGCATGCATCCAGGCCAAGCACAAGCAGAAGATCATCAAAGTAAAGACCAAGGGCACTACAAAGACATTTGAACTCGTACATTCAGATGTGTGTGGATCAGTCTCCACGCCCACCACCACTGGCCATCGCTACTATATCCTATTCATCGACGATTACACATGCTACACCTCTGCTTGGGTCCTTCCAGATAACAAGTCGAAAACATGCACCTCAGCCTGCCAATCATTTCAGGCCCAAGTTGACTCCATGGGACACCAAGTGAAACGATTTCAGTGCGACAATGGACGCGGAGAATACCAAAATAATACCTTCCGACAGGTTCTCCCTGCTCGTGGTACACCATACGAACCATGTCCTCCCTACGCTCACGGTGAGAATGGGGTTGCCGAATGCATGATCCAGACCGTCACCGAGAAAGCTCGATCCATGATGATTGACTCCCAGGCGCCACCTGTCTTCTGGGGAGAAGTAGTCAATACCACAGTCTACCTCCACCAGCGAACCCCAAATGAACGACTAACGAAAAGAGGCGACCGTGACGGCTATCAAGCACCATATTCCACTCCATACGAGATACTTCAAGCATTTGGCAAGCCCTCTGACAACACTGAAGGCAATGAAATATCGTACAAAGCTCCTCTCCACCACCTTCGGCGATTCGGCTGCTACGCCAATGGACTTATCTCCGAGCTGCAACGCCATGGACAATTTGGCCCAAGATCCAAGCAATGTATGATGGTCGGTTACGTGCACGATTCGACTACACTTTGGAGGATATGGCACCCAGCATTCCAAGTAGTGAGGTCACAGTCGGATGTCATTTATGACGAGGAGCGGAATGCCCACTCATCATGCCTACACGGAGACCACACAGTCATCTTTGAGCTACCAGAAGAGACGGAATCTATCGAGCAAATAGACAGTGGAGATGGATTTCTCCAAGCACAAGACAATGAAACGGGTGGAGATGGACTTCTCCATAACCACGCAGGAACCAGTCGAACAGGTGAAGGCCATGGAAGTGGTGATCATGACTTTACCGACGATGATACAGACTACAATCTGCCCTACGATAACAACTGTCGAAGCCTCCCTGCAAGAACAGGTGTGAGATCACGTCATCCTGACTAGGAACATGCACTACCGGTGTCCAGAGAAACCGTCGTCCACAATTGACATCTCTGCCGCGAAAATCACAAAGCCCGCCGAACGGCGGCCATGACCAAGCTGCCATGCCAATCACTGCCACCACGCACGAATCGTGTCACAAGAAGTCAGTTGAAGATCTCCGCAAATGCAGTAATCATCATGGCAAAGGCTCTCGCATCAACGTCTAGCAACAGCGATGCATTCACATGCGCGCAGGCCATGGACAGCTCACAACGAGGCGACTGGAAACAAGCAATGGAAGAAGAATGCACATCAATCCTGCTCAATCATACATTCACAACTATCAACTCCCGGGAAGCAAGGCAATTGCGAGTCAAACTAATTGGCTCCAAATGGGTCTACAAGGCGAAGCACAATCCAGACGGCACCATACGATACAAAGCATGTCTAGAAATTCTTGGTAACAAACAAACAGACTTCGGAGAAACTTTTGCCCCTGCCGGAGAACTCACCACCTTTCGGTATCTCATCTCCCTGGTCGGAAAATATGGCAGGAACATCGATCAGCTGGATGTGGTCACTGCCATTTTCAAGCCCCTGGTCGATGACGATGATATTTATATGACCCTGCCTGAAGGCTGGCCAAAAGGTCCCAACACACCCACCATCATTGTTCGACCAAATAAACCACATTAGGGTCTCATACAAGCACCATGACTATGGCACAACGATATCAACACCTTCTTGCACTCTCTCAGGTTCAAACAGTCCCTGGCCGACCCCAACCTCTATCTCCGCCCCGATCGTATTCTGATGCTTTTGTACGTCGACGACATCTGAATGTTGTACCCGGAACACGCTACCAAAGCTGCGATCGAAGTCAGGGCCAGGATCTCGGAACAATACAAGATCACCAATCTCGGTCAGGCACGCCAATTCCTCAGCATCGAAATCCACCGCGTGGGAAACAGTACCGGCACCGCGATCAGTCTTGGTCAAAAGACCTTCATCACCACTATTCTCAAACCATTCAATATGCAGAATGCTCGCGGTGCATCAACTCCAATGGATCCTAATGTAAAGCTAGATCTGGCCGAGGATCGGGGGGAGAAAGAACTAAAGATATCAAAGGCTACCAGGCAATCGTCTGCTCATTGATAGACGCAGCGCTTGCAACTTGGCCCGATATCTCATTGGCAGTCGCTGCACTTTGCCGATACAATTCCGGCCTTGGCACCAGCCATCTCACCTCCGCCAACAGATTCCCCGTATATCTCAAATCCACAGCCAACTTTCGACTTCACTTCAGCAGCAGCAGCAGCACTAACAGAAACGATCAACTCACTGGCTACACGGTCTCCGATTGGGCCAATGATAGTGCCGAACGCAAATCCCAAGGAAGTCATGTATTCCTTCTCTGCGACGGAGCTGTCACATGACAGTCGCAAAAACAAGATCTCATCGCTATGTCAACTCTCGAAGCCAAATACATCGCCTGCGCCATGGGCTCACGTGAAGCGGAATGGCTGCTCCATCTCCACCGAGATATACACGGCAAAGACACATCACCACTCCCGATCAATTGCGACTATCAGGGCGCACATAGTCACGTCACAACTGGAATCATAAAAGCTCGCTTGAAGCATATCCATGTTTGCTATCACAATAGTTGAGACCTCCATGCCCCCAAGATAGTTGACTACTCCTATGTGCATACGAACGAGAATGTGGCAGACATACTAACCAAGGCCTTGATGAAGGATAAGCACGAGAAATTCACAAATGCGATGGGGCTATGGTAAAAGAGGTCGATTTAAGGTTGGATTTAAGGTTGGATTTGAGGTTGTTTCACTTTTCTCCTGGGCACACGCATTTCTTTGTTTCTTAATGGATGGCCATCCTCAGGCCACGGCAGTACTCTTTCCCTGCTCACTCTCGCAGGGTTTTAAGGAGGCTGTTATGAGAATCACTTTGTTTCATTCTTTTTCATCTTGTTTTGTTTCTTGCTCTAAGGTGTATAAGAAGAGGGGAGAGTATTGCATATATAGGTCTCAGCCGGTGACGGAGATACCTCGTATGGCCGGAGGCGGAGATGTCTTGTACAGCCGGAGACGGTGATGTGTTGTACAGTCGGAGACGGAGATGTCTGGTGTCGCCGGAGACAGAGATGTCTCGTATGGCCGGAGATGACTGTTGACTCTGGTACGAGCTGATGGTATTCAGCCGTACTGGTATGTTCATATATATACTGGCCTTGTGGCCGTCTTAGATAGTACATGATTAAGCTTCTCTAGCATCACTAGTTCAACACGAAGGTCGTCCCGCTGGCGGCCTTCCTTTGAATGCCAACAGAGCTCGGTTCCATACAGCACGACGGCCCGGACACAGGGTACTTGTACTGCTCTGACATATGCTGGTACAACTCCATACCTTCGGGTGAGCAACCCGAGTCATGCCTCTGCGGCCCTTGCATTCTTTCTGCATCGATTGTGATGCTCCTTGAAGGTCTGGTGGGCGTCCGTCCCGACTCCCAACCATCATGTCCCATTGCGGTTACATCTGACTAACGGGTTCCCAACTCATATCGTTGACGTTAGCATCGGTTGATGGTGCTGCCTGTGGCGTTGTCTTTGTGTGAAGAGAGCCACCTCTGATTTTGGGGTGTCAAATTCCAGCACCCGCCGTTCCTCCCAATCAATACACTCTCTGGCCCAGGCAGCCAGTTTTCTGATGACTTGACTGACGTTGCGCCCTGTCGCGATCCATCCTACATCATCCATGCAGGAGAAACCTTTGATTACAGAGACCCTCTGCTGCACCCATTGTATGGGCCTTGGAGTGTAAATTGCGAAGAAGATCTGAGACACCGGTGAACCCGGTGGTATTCCTCCTTCAACCAGGCCTCCTTCCATGACATTGCCCACGATGACCATTACAACGGTTCAGTCTGAAAGAATGTGTGCTATCCATCATATAAGGTCTCCGTCAATCCCCTTGCCCTTCATGGTGTGGACCAGTCTCCCCCGCCCTACACTAGGGAACGCTGCCTTGATGTCTACTATGATCACAGTGGCTATGCTGCCTTCACTCCCGGCTGCATGTGTTCTTTCAACCGTGATTCCCGCCATGTCGATTGCTGATTGTCTTTTCCTTCTTGCAATCTGGCCATCGCTCAGCAACCCTCTTCTCTCAGCCTCTTGAGCCAGTATCTCTGCGACCCCTTTTTCAATCACCTTCCCTATGCAGCTCACCAGGGAGATTGAGTGGTAAGGCTTGAGTGTCGTGTCGTTGCCCTTCCCTGGCTTGCGGATTTTGACTGGACTGTCCCGCTTCCAGACTGCTGGGTGTCGGCCCATCTGGACGGCGTCCTTCGCCAGCTCCACAATTCTTTCTTTGTCCGACTTCCACAATAGGCTTACTGTTCCAAAAGACAGTTTGTCCGCACCAGTGGCGTTTGAAACTGACTGAAAGCATATTGCGCTCTCTACCTCTTGCTCAGAGAAGGACTTGTGTTCTTGTCCTGGCGGGGGTATTTCGCAGAATTGGTGGCAGTAATTTGGGGGAACGGATTGTAATCAAATGATCGCTTCCTCTTCGCCGATCGTGTTTTCCTGCTTCCCATCTCTATTGGTCCAGGCCTTGACGGTCATTTCTACCTGTGGGTTAGCAAACTTCGCCGCACTCCAGACTTCGGCTCCTCTCAGGATTTTCCAATTCTCATTCCACATCTTGTCTTGGCTCTCCGGACTGTCATTTGCAGCTCGGACTTGGCCTGGGCTGTGACTGCTGACCTGCACCTTCTTCTCGTCTCTCTCCCAAGTAGAATGCTCTTCTGCTGAATCTTGGCATTCCATCATCTCTTTGAGTGCGCGCAGACCGTGATCTTTTTACCTGTGGCGTCCAGTTCCTCGCTCAGTGCTTGCTGGCACCACTCGGCCTCGCGCTTGACCTCATTCCCCATGCTCTCCGCTCCCAAGTATGCCCTCTCCTTTGCCTGCTCTCTCCACAGCTCCTCAGCCACCTCCATATCCTCCTGTGACATGGCTGCTAGACTTCACCCTACAACTTTTGTGCCCCCTGACTCCTCCGGCATCTCCATTTCCAATTTTCACTCATTGATCTCGTGATTGGATGCTGTGGCGTGGCTCCCCCTCAGGATGATCCATTTTCCCATAGGTCGGGTGGCCTGGGTACGGTCCATGATGGTGTCACTCATGCTGTCGTGCCTCGTCCAGTAGTGAGTGGGCCAGTCATCATTCACAATTACCAGCCTGTGCTTGTCTATAATTTCTTACGAGTATGTGGCGTCCCTCCGTTCCATGAATCTCGGGTCCCAGTGCTGGCTGTGGGTGTTGAAGTCTCCTGCGAGCACCGTATCACCTCCCCCCTGCCGAATTATTCTCTGCCAGTAAATCCTGCTCGTTGTTCTCTCTCCTGTCTCCCCTTCTCTGTGATCGTAGATGTTCACACTCCTTGTCATCTTCTCTCCCCTTCTTGTAATGCGGACTACAATTATGTGGCCCAGTGCATTCTTCATCATGTTGATCAGTTTGTTGGTCTCGAAATTGCTCCCCTGGTGCAACGTCAAACTGGTATCTCATACAAGCTGACACATCAAGGTCTGCGTTGGCATAGTATCGGTTGGTTGCCCAACAACTCAATCACCAAAGCCAACTATCCTACAGAATAAGGGAATTATTTACAATATGCACTGCCGACTAAGATTGGCAGATGATCCAACTACTGGCTCAATCGGATTGCAAGATGTCCCAGTTCAAGTTTCATGTGACAAACTGTCTGACATGATATCACGTCATGGATGGCCTGGTTCTTTACAGGAGTGTAACGCTTTCATACCTTAACTGCATGCACATGATGACCAATCAGGAAGTGTGGCATGTTATCACCGGGCGCAAGATGGGACCTCTATCCCACTATGATTAGCACTGTTGTCATAGCATCGAAGTATGAGCATACAAACTCTCGAAGCCAACTCAAATGACACGGTATCTCTCCAGCAAGGATAAGAGAATTATCAGCAGCAAACTACAGTTAACAATTAGAACACCCAAGCCGGTCTTAAAATATCATTAAGAATTCTATCTATATTTTACCAAACATTTATTTTCTAATAAACACTCTTGACTGGTCCGTAACTGCCTCGACAGCTCTACACACCTACCTCAACAGCACTGCAACAGAAAGTCGAGTCTTTGTGGAATCTTCTTTTCAATTCGGAGAGGAGTGTTGAACTCACATCTACTGGGTGCATTGTCTGTTCTGTAAGTACGAGACTCACAGATAGCTGGTGGTCAGGTATCTGAACACTGGCGCATTACCTCTCAAGGAATATTCTGCGGAGTGGTTGCCCTAAGGGGAGAAGTGATTGTTATCTATTAAAGACTGTCATTCGAGATGTTTCAATTTGGAAACATCTGCAAGACATGCGCATGATGTCGAATTTGAGAAAGACAGAAGGAGAGAAAGAGGCAATAGAGAGGTGGTGGTACCTGACTCAATAAATGTTTTATTGATTATTGGGATCAAGCACCCCCGGAACACATTCCGATGTATTGTCACAGTTGGCCTTCAACGCCAGATTGTGCATGTAAAAAAGGGGACCAACAGAGCAAGAGGAAACTGTAAAACAGTGATTGGAGTGCGATAGGCAATATGACGCATGGTATTAATGTCAGGCACGCAGTCAGTGGCCAAGCGGGAGGTCTCTAATGGCCCTGACAGACAGTGTCTACTCTGATGGAGCAATTCTGCCTGGATGGAATTATTTCTTGCTCATGTGAGTTATGACATCAGAATTGACATAATATTCCGAATGAATATTGAGAATCGAACCTAACAGCATATCCACGAATGTTTCGAAAGGTATTCCTGTAACTGTCACACCATGTACCCTCAACACTTTTTGCCTCATAAATCACAATACACTAGAATCCTGCCTGCCTTTATAGGCTCAAGGTAACACGCCGAACCAGGAATGAAATGTATGGCGCAAGGCACACTGCCCCTCAAGAGCTATAATACGATCTGCAATACCTGTCAGGATTGTTGAATTATTCAGTCTCTATAATATGGTCATAGTAGATTTACAATGTAGTATGTATAGCACCAAAAGACAAAATTGAATTCATAATAATGGAACATATGTGTCACGGCGCAAGAAGGTACGAAGGTATTTGGGAAATATAGAAGAAAGATACGGAAGGTGTGGAAGGAATTGTGTTACGGAAAGGCGGAGACGTTGGAAGACGCGGAGGAAGCGGCGAGATGGTGGCGGTATAATTTAGTATAGATAAAGAAGTA
>Ga0307515_10013659_pt1 | contig 15131 bp, 6 predicted proteins | sample 17_EM_MG_FD_194513 | JGI IMG/M metagenome (GOLD analysis project Ga0307515, IMG submission 194513) | Populus trichocarpa ectomycorrhiza microbial communities from riparian zone in the Pacific Northwest, United States - 17_EM | ecosystem: Host-associated > Plants > Roots > Unclassified | place... | reverse complement strand
TTAAGCTCTAAAAGAGAAGGTCTTCCTTTTTTCTTCTTCTTCATTGTTGTGTCTGGCATGTCTGCGATCTCCCCCATTCCTCTCCTCCTCTCTTTCTCTCAGGCGGTTTTTTTTTTTTTTCCTGAGTGCTAGAAGTATTTTATTTTTTGAGCGTGTGGGATGGTTGGCAATTGTGAAACGTACGGACCGCGGGAGAAAAATGGTCACGTGATGTGGGGTGCGAGAGACGCGTGGTTAAAATGGATTTAATAGGGACGTTTGGGAACGCTGTGTGCCAACAAATTTAAATATTTTTTTTTATTAAAATTTAATATAGTTTATATATTTTGTATTGTTTTAATATGTTAATGTTAAAAATATTTTTTAAAAAATAAAAAAAATATTATTAATATTTATTTTAAAAAGTTATTTGAAGACATTGCTTATTGCCGCGGTCTCCTTTCCAAGTAACGGTTTGAGAACATTACTGGACGGCAATTTGACAGGATAAAATAAAATCAAATAAACAGGTAATTTGGGCCGTGGCATGAGCTTCGAGTCGTGGACCAAGCCGACTGGGCTTTAGAAGGTTCAAACTACCTTAGCAACCATCACACTGACTTCCCTGGCCCTTATCTTAAACGACTGGACATTGGAGTTTCCTTGAAGAGACAGACCATGCTCAATTCTTTTCGTGTGACCTCCAAAATGGAGATTCCATCTGCTTAAAGTGGTTGATCTCGTTATAAAGGGATTGTCTAGGTTTAAGATGTAAGGTGGGTCTGGGAAGTTAAATTTTGAAATTTATTTTAGATTGTGTTTTGATGAGATGATATCAAAAATAATTTTAAAAAAATAAAAAAAAATATTTTAATGCATTTCTAAATGAAAAACACTTTGAACTGACACCGCTAGTATAATCTCAAATACACCCTTAAGGTCCCTACTAGGGAGTTTCGCTTTGAATTCATAAAAAGAATGAGAAAATAAAGTATAAATTTTAAATAAAATCGAGTGAGAATTAATCCGATTAACCCGACAACTCAATCAATGATTAAATTAACCTCAGCTTGATTTAAGAGAAAAAGGATGAAACAATATCATTTTTTATTTACCCACGAACAAAACCTTTGAACAGGTTTTAATAACTCTTACTACTGTCATTTAGAAACAAAGAAGGAAGTCGAGAGTGCTCTCCATCCACGTTGAAGTTTCCTTTTCTTGTCCTTAAGCATGAACCTTAAGGTGAGAGTGTGATTGCTCAATGGGGGAGATGGGGCCTTCTTGCATGGCTCAATCATGCAAGAGTAGGATTTAGGGGCGGCCGATCTGAAAAATGATGGCACATAGTATGGTACATGCCTAGATACTGTATCACCTTGCCCTAAACACATGCGAGGCAGTCTATTTGCCACCTCCTAGTGCCGCACAAGCTGGTGCCAGTTCTTGAATTCATTACCATTTTGTTTCTTGTCTCTGCCTTTTTCTCTCTGGTTATGCATTGAATGTTGCTTCAAATACGTGTTGTTGTTGTTGTGTGTACCCAACGTCAAAACCAAGTGTTGTAACTCAGTGCCCGTTTGAGGAAAAAAAGAAAAATTAGAGTTCATCACTTCATCTCCCCCCCCAAAAAAAAAATAGAGTTCATCCACCTAGAAGATCTCCATCAACCTCTACCTCTAGACAACTGACGCGACCATGGAAACATTAAACAGCAGCGAATAGCCCTAGGGAGGTGTTTCCACCGACGCCAAGCGCAATTACAGGCCTCCAAAAATAGTTGAGCCGAGCCGGCTTCTTGTTGTATATCTTGAGCTAGGGCATAGTTTTTAACCCTGGCCCGGGTACCGGGTTTTGACCGGGTCACTGGGTTAGCTGGGCCAGTTTTTATTTTTTAAAAAAATCAAAACGGCGTCGTTTTAGTAAAAAAAAGTCAATGGGTTTTACCGGGTCAACCTGCTGGGTCACATCGGGTCATGGCTTATCCTATTTTTTCATCAACCCGGCCCGGTTCCAGTCCCGGATCGGCCGGGTTCCGGGTTGTCCCACCGGGCCGGGCTGAGCCGGGTTTCAAAATTATAGCTAGGGCAATTACTTTCTTTTGACTAATACCCAATATCTTATTTGTCTTGGTGGGGTGATTTTTAAGAAGATTATTTTTTTGTTTTTAAATTATTTTTTATATTTTTTTATTATTTTAATATGTTGGTGTTAAAAATAATTTTAAAAAATAAAAAATTATTATTTAAATATATTTTTAAGGGAGGAGCACAATTAAACAGTAAGAGGATATAGGTTTCAATTTATATATAGACTGGTCCAGCTAATAATAAATATGGTTATGGCCTTTCTCAATCTAGGATTAACAGGGTAGATGATATAATAAAACTGAGAGAGAAAGGATTGGTGACTGAAATAAAAATTATTAATAGAAAAGAAATGCAGCACTGTTCCAATAATAAACATGGTTATTCAGTCTAAAATTAACAGAGTGGATATAATAAAAATAAAATAAAAAAATTGGTGGCTGAAATGAAAAATATTAGAAGAAAAATAAATGGATAATGAGAGCCCACGGTGTTTTTTATGAGATTTTTTTTTAATATAATTGAAATAAGGAATTTGTGGTTTTAATTCAATAGTGATTTTCAAATCCAAAATAATTGTTTTTTAAATATTTTTTTACTTGAAAATATATTAAAATAATATTTTTTTTATTTTAAAAAAATTATTCTTGATATTAATATATCAAAACAATTTAAAAATATTTAAAAATATAAACTTTAAATAAAAAAAAAGGCATTAAAACTCAGTGCTCGTCGTTCTTGTATTCATGATATGATGTCTTCCTTTCCCACTCAATCTATTTCAGGCTTCGATCTTACAAATCACATCGTTGCTCGTCTGTCTTTCACTCTTTCCTTTTTGGGAAAACTTCCATTAATGAATAAAAGTTGATTTAATTTGGAAAATATATCGTCGGTGTTGTTTACTCATAGCTTGCTCACCCTTTCTTGAATGAGCAGCTAATTAAATGGATGCACTGCTTTCAATGTTGATAATTGCATCGCGTTTGGTTAATATTTCAAGGAGACAAAAACGAATTACATTAAATAAATATATCCTTAAGATAATATTTCATAATTATGACAGAGATACATGTTTTATTTATCATTATTATCTTCATTTCTTCTAATCCAAAAAACCCGCTAGATACGTAGAGAAAATGCCCATCAAAATCACCATGAGTTCCAGTTGGTGGCGCCAATGGTTTATAGCCCACCATGGATATGGATAGCTACACGTATACACGGGGTTTTGCCTTGGTTTTTCTTTTCTTTACATTCATCCATATCACAAAGGAATTTTGGACCCCACTGGATCATCTGGACTCTTTTTTTTATTATTATTATTATTTGCGCAATATTTGCTTATATATAGTCGAAGGTGTCAAGAACACGGAAACATAGATATTTGGTGCTCATTGTTTTTGTATCTAAGTTCTTTCTTCTTCTTCTTCTTCCATCAATTTCTTGACTGCAAGTCCATTGAATTGAATAATGTGCATAGCAGCTTTTATATGGCAAGCTCATCCACTCTACCCCCTGCTTCTCTTGCAGAACAGAGATGAGTATCACAACAGGCAAGCTCACCTTTATTGGCTTTATTGATATTTTCTTCTGTGGTTTAATGGAGATGATTGTGATGTTGTTTCTTTCTTTCCTGTCCGTGCATTTTATGAAGGCCGACAGAGCCAGTGGCATGGTGGGATGGTAGTGAAATATTGGGAGGGAGAGATGCGGTGGCAGGAGGAACATGGCTGGCTTGTTCGAGGACAGGAAGAGTGGCTTTCATTACAAATGTACTAGAGCTCCATCCATTCCCAGAGGCAAAGAGTCGTGGGGAACTCCCTGTTCTTTTCTTGGAGGTAACCCTATTCATCCTCAAACCATTTATTGGACCATTACACTTGCTAGTCTTCCAGGAATTAGCTCAAAAAACTCAGTGCTGTACTGTCCTGTCTCTAGATTTCATTGTTAAGAATAATCTTCACAGTAGAGTGGTTTCCAACATTGGAAACATCGAATTAACAGTTGGATTGCTCTAATGGAAGTTTACAAGTTTACTGAGCATAAGTTTGTTTTCATCAAGTTAATAGCAGTATCAATGGAAGCTGGCTCTACCTAAGATTTACACTTCTTTCTTTAGACTTCGGCCCACTAGTACTTTTTTAGGTTAAGAGATTGCAGTACTTTAAGTGGCTGCATGGCCAGGCCACTTTAGGTTTTGAGTGGTAAAATTAGATTTATAGGGCCGTTCTGACTACAACACATACGGTAACTTTTGGCAAGTATAAAGATAAGTAATGATGCAGACTTGCAGACTTTATATTTTATGTTTGATTTTACAAGATACATTGCCTAAGATGCGGGCAGGAACATGCACATGAAAGGATAATTGTAGGAAAATGCAAAAGACTGGAAAATTGACGGGGATTGATTCTAAATTTGTCACTTGCCCCCCCTTATTTCGTTTCCAAAACATTGCAGAGCACAAAGAGTCCGAAGGAATTCGCAGAGGGACTGGTGAAAGATGCCCATCAGTACAATGGGTTCAACCTGATCTTAGCTGACATTTCATCCAAAAGCATGGTCTATCTCTCCAACAGGCCCGAAGGTGAACCTGTTGTCATTCAAGAGGTTTCTCCTGGCCTTCATGTGCTTTCAAATGCAAAGCTGGACTCCCCCTGGCACAAGGTCAGGAATGCATTGCACTTCAATACATTAATAAAACTAACAACGCAGATAAAATAAAAATAAAAAGAAGCCAAATTGGCCATATTGAAGATCTATGAAGTAAGTGATTTTGGATGAGAACGGAGACAGCAAATTCAGTAACAAATATTCAGTTGGTCCCATTTTTTTACTCTGCAGGTACAGCGCCTTGGACTCAATTTGAAGGATCTGCTTGGCAAATATGGTGAAAGTGAAATACCTGTGAAGGAGGTGCTGGAAAAACTAATGAGGGACAAAGTTAAGGCTGACAAAAGCAGGTTGCCGGGTATCTGCTCTATTGACTGGGAATTCAATCTAAGCTCCATATTTGTTGAAATAGACACCCCACTGGTAAAAATTAACATGTTTGATTTACCACTTAATCATTCCATGAGAACCCTTCGCCTTATAATCATTAATTAATACTTATTGTCTAACGAACAGGGATGCTATGGCACAAGGAGCACTGCTGCACTGACCATAGGAGCAGGTGGAGAAGTAAGCTTTTATGAAATCTATCTTGAAAAGAACGTCTGGAAGGAAAGCACTGTGAACTATCGCATTCAAAAGCTGAATTAGATTTGAGATAGAGATGGTTGAACTCATTAAGGGAATATAAATAAGAGGCGGCACATTCATCAATTGCATGTGTTTGTGCGGCTTGGTTAATGCATTCTGTAAATGTGGGTTGGCAGGTCAGATGGTTTATCATAATCATTTATATCAGTTACGCAATTCTATATGTGGAATGTGGGCAAAACACAAAGGTCGATTTTTTTTTCAAAAACAATGCAATGCTAGTGGATGAAGGGTCCGAGAAGCTACCAAAATAACCTCCATAAACTAGAATTAACAGTTAGTCTAAGTGAGAGTTTGTCAATTGATGTCCCAGGCATCAAGAAAAGTTAAAACTAACATGTGCAACGCGTTCACGTAATATTGTTCAAATGAGCATACCGCTATGCATGAATAATTAAATGATAAAAGTTGAAAAACTCATTTCAAGTGCTCAATAAAATACAGTGGAGTTGTTTCAAATCTCATAAGTTGCCCATCAGAAATTATTAACTGTCAAGTAATTCCTTTATTCTTGCACTAAAATGGTAATGTCTGTGTTTCCTCTGTGTTTGTTTCAACTAACCTCGTTTCTCTTTTGAGTTGCAACAACCCTGCTGCCATTTCCTTGCTAAACTTGAATCCTGCCATTTCTGCCTCCTTCCACACCTCCTTGCACTTTGCCAGCCGCCCAGAAACCATATAAAGTGTAATCAAGTTCCTGTATATGTCATATGTCGGAGAGAGGCCTGCTTCCTTGAGTTTCGAAAAATATCTTACAGCCCTCGGCAGATCATTCAAGGCAACAAAAAGCTTTATAACCACACGATAAGCCGTGAGATCAAAGAGACAATCTGAACCCTCCATTTCCCAAACTACAGCCAACGCCTCCCTATATTTACTCTCTGAGTAACGACTGTGAATAAGAGTAGTGTACATAACTACGCTTGGCTCATGCCCAGATTGTCTAAACCAGTTAAACAGGCTTTCCACAGCTTCAAATTTCCCAAGCTTAATGCAAACTTTCATTACAGCAGTACAATCCTGCTGGCTTAAATTCAAATCTTCTCTTTCCGCAAGTTCATCCAATAAGGCTTCTGCAAGCACATGTTTATCGGGGTTCTTCCCCAGCTCCAGTATAATCTTTGCATACACACTAGGGTCTAACATTCTTTTACCATCCTTGGCAACTGAAATAAGCTTCCAGGCAAGCTTTAAGCTACCACCTCTAATCAACCCTTTAACCATTGCTTCAATCACTCGCCTGCTGGCCAAATTAGTAAACTTCTCCAAGTTGAATGGCACTTTCAAGTCATGATTCCTTGCCAAAACTTCAACTGTGGAAGCCAAAACACGATCATCAGGGAAAAGCCGAGGCTGCTTCTGAACCCAACAGAATGTCTGCAGAGCTCTCTCAGGAAGACCCAGATGACCCAACTCTCGAATTGTTAAGGATAATGACCCCTTGTGCAGGTAACGAGAGCAATTATCAAGAACTACAGACACATCTTGATCTGGGCTAAGGCGTTTAATCTCCTTGGCTAGACCGATAAGAAAACTTGGGTTCTTATAAATTTGACTGGATATAGATGCCCGACTCAAGGAAACCTGTTTATTAACATGTTTTTTCGGTGCAGGAAGTCCTAAAGGTCTTAACTTGTAAGGAACAGGAAGAGGGAGAGGTCTTTCTCTACCTAGTTTCCCAGGTTTTTGAGGGATTCTCCCCCGAAAAAGAGATGATATTGCTTCAATCTCTTCTGATTCCCAAACTATCTCGCCATTATTTACTTCAATTTCCTCCTCCTCCTCCTCTTCAGTCAAGTCATCACTGTGATCTTGAACTGAATCTGTTTGAGGCTTCTTCAAGAACAAATTCACCCCAAAATCAGGAGGAAGCTTGGAGCGTCGCGGATAACGAATGTTTTTAGGTATCTTTCTGTAGCAGATTCTTGTACTGGAATGTGCCATCAAAATCATGCTGCTGCTCTTTAAGACATTACTTGCCGTTGGCAGTATAGGGTGTAAACTGATAGATGTCAACTTCCAGTCCATTGCCTTGGACATTAGATTTCAAGAAACATTTAAAGTGATAAATGTGTCCCAGTTGCTCTCAGGAATTTCTTCGAACACTTGGCAGACCACCTGCTTACTAAGGCCCGCCACTCAGCAATCGAAGGTTGCTTCATGAAATGGAAAGCAAGAGATTATGAGCTTCCATCGACCATTCGGTTTATGGGAGACTTTCTTCCTCTGTGGATTTTTCTTTTGCACCGTATTTTCTGATCTCTCCCTCCGTTTTCTCTTTGAATTTGGTGCGAAAAACAGTTAAGTGACGGGTATTTTTCCTTCAGAAAACGAAGCGGGCAAGTTTATAATCCACGAATGACATGTCATTCCCTTGTCAAGTACACGTCATTGTTGCGTTTGGTGGTTGAAAAAACATGAGACGTTTTTCTGTTTTTTATTAACGTTAGTGTTTCCAAGCGTTATTCTAGTTTAACTAATTTCATTAATTTTATAAATTTTAAAATTAATAATTATATAAATCTTTAATAATCTTAAAATTTATAAAACTTGAACTAGAAATTTTTATGAAATAAATTTAAAAATTGATCAGTTGAGCTACACTTAGAGGTGATTATTTTCAGTTCGGTTCAGTTTTTATCAAAATAAATAACCAAATCGAATTTTTTATAAAAAAACCAAAACTGGTTTAGCTTGGTTTTTTTCTGGTTTTTTCGGTTTGGATTCGATTCGGTTTTTTTAATTTCAGGCTTATAAAACTGAACCAGTTGGTTTTTTCAAAATTTTAATCAGTTTTTTTTTACGGTTTGATTTTTTTAGTTTTTTTTTTCAATTTAATTAATTTTTTAGTTTTTTTACTCACCCCTAACTATACCTCTCGGAATTAGATATATATTCTTTTAACACACCCTGTTTCCAGCCTTTTATCTTAAAGGCATTTATCTCGATGAGAATATAAAAATCATGCCCCGCGTCCTTTTCATTTTAAAACTATTCCAATAGCATTTTTATTTTAAATCTCTATGAACAATCACAGAAACAATAACCAAAACAGCCAAAATTAAATCCATAGAGGCAGCCATAGATGTTGGTTCTGCTATATTAAGAATAAAGTTAAAAGGTACGACTAAAACATGGTATTTGTTTTTTATATAATTATTGGCTTTTTTTTTAATTTAATCTTTATATTACATGTTTTTATTAGATTTTGAGTTGATAATTTATTTTAATTTGATTTTTATATGGTTATTGTGGTATTAAAAAAAATATCTTAGTATTGTGTTGGTATCAGAAAAATATCTCAACATTACATGTATGGTCTATTTTAAAAAAAAGTTTAGTTAAATAAAAAAAATATTTTTTAAAAAAACTGTATTATTAATTTTTGTGAAGTTAATGACCTAGTTTGTGAGTTTGGCGAAGTAACTCAAATTGTTCCGGTTCACAGGTTTGCTAGGATTTTTTTTTTTCTGATTGAACCTAATTATGTAATCATCTATTTTTTATTATTTTATAATTAAAAAAATAGTTTTGAAAAAAAAACAAGTTATTAAATTCTAGAAAGTTCATAGGCCTCTTCATAGGTGTGGCAAATATAACTTTTATTTTTTTAAAAAAAATTATTTCATCGTTTGATATTGGGCTGGTTAATAATTGATTTTATTTTTCTTTTATATGATTTGACACTTGTTTTTGCAATCGTCTATTTTTGTTATCATATAGTTAAATAAACAATAGTTTAGGAAAAAAAACAAGTTATTAATCCCAATAGAGTCCATACCCAATTTGCGGGTTTGACGTGTTGACCTGTGTTATCTCATTCATGGGTTTGGCGGTTTTACTCGTGAAATCTAATATGATTTTTTTTAGTTTTTGGTCCTTTGATTTTTTATTTTTTTTATTTCACTCTTCTTTAATATTTGATTGGCTGAGAAATGGAATTCATGATTTATTTTTGTCTACTTCTTACAAGGCTATCACGATCTCAAACAAACGTATTTTTTAGGGTTGATGCTCAATTTTGCAAATATATATTTTTATCATAAAATTAAATAGAAATAATTAACAAAAGCTACAAAGTTATTAAATCCATTGAAATCCATGACCCAAATCACAAAGTGACCTAGGTTGATCCAATCTGACATCGTCTCAATAATTAAAAAATTATTGTTTTAAAGTCTTTTTAAAAGTTATATCATATTTTTACCAATCATTCAAGTTGTTTTTGAACCTGTTAAATTAATTGTTTCACTTTGGATCAGCTTCCACGCAGTTTAATTGGAAACTTAAGCTAGATAAGGAACCATGTTATGAGATTTTAAGATTGAATTGCTTGATTAAATTTATTGATATTGTCAAAAAATCTTCATACTCTTAATATTTTTTAAAAGCTTTTACAAAAAGTAGTTCAGCTCGCAGCGGAGCCTGCGGGAATGTACTATTATAAAGCTCAAAGTTACGGGGAAACATTGTTTCCCCACATCCATAGCATTATGATTTACAATAGTAATCCACAATTATTATTATTTTTGCATTTTGACCCCCTTTTTCTTAGGTTTTTGAATTTTTTTTACTCGGTCTTTATATTATGTGTTTATTGAGATTTAGAGTTGATAATTTATTTTAATTTACCTTTTATATGTTTATCGTTGTATTACAAAAATATTTTCATATCAGGTTCGTATAAAAAAAATCTTAGCAACGCAATATGATCTATTTAAAAAAAAGTCTAGTTAAACAAAAATAATCTTAAAAAACCAGGTTATCAAATTTTGTAAAGTTAATGGCTTGGTTTGCGAGATTGGCAGGGTAACCGTGGTTGCCTCGGTTAGCAGGTTTAGCGTGTTACTTTTTTTTCATAGCAGAAGTCGATTATATGATCATTTATTTTTATTTTTACCATATAGTTAAAAAAAAAATAGTTTTGAAAAAAAAATATGTTATTAAATTTTAGAAAGTTCATGGGTTTTGTGAGTTCAACTTTTCTTATCTTTTTTTCTTTTTTATTTTTAAATCTATTTTTTCAATATTATCCTTCGATGTTGGGTTGATTAAGAATTGAGTTTCATAATTTGTCTCGTTTCACTTTTTATGAGGTTATCATAGTCTTAAAAAAAACTCTCAATATTGATTTAACGCTCGATTTTGCGATCATCTATTTTTGTTACAATGTGTTAAAAAAATTGTTAATCCCAATGGAGTCCATCACCTAGTTTGCGGGTTTGATGTGTTGACCCGGGTTACCCGATTTACGAGTTTGACGATTTTATTCATCAAACCTGATATGTTTTGTTCTTAGGTTTTGGTCCTTTAATTTTTTTTATTTGTTTTATTTGTTTCATTGTTCTTTAATTTTAGATTGGTTTAAAAATGAGATTCATAGTTTATTTTCTATAGGGTTATCATGATCTCAAATGAACTTCTTTTTTATGATTGATACTCAATTTTGCAAGCATTTATTTTTATCATAAAATTAAATATAAAAAATAATTTACAAAAATAACAAAGTTATTAAACCTATTGGAGTTTATGATCTAGGTTGTAGGGTGACCGAGGTCAATCCAATCGAGTATAATCTTAATATTTTAAAAAATTATCATCTTAAAGTATTTTTAAAAGTTGTCATGTTTTTACTGATCTTTCAAGTTATTTTTTTGACCGATTAAATTAATTGATTCACTTAGAACCAGTTCCGATATAATTTAATTGAAAACTCAAGTTAGACATAAAAATAAATTATAAAAATTCAAGATAAAATCACTGGATGATATGTGATAATATTGTCAAAAAAAATCTCTATACTCCTCACATTTTTTTTTTCTTTAAAGAATCCAAACAGCGAATTTACTAGTTTAACATTTTATTGTTGTCATGGGGATGGGGCAACAAAATACAGAGGTGTGGAGAACTTGGTACATTAACAATCGATATGACGGGTAAGCAATGGGAACCAATGGCACTTCAGTGGAAGCTCAGGTTTTTCTTCCATCTAGTCAAGTTTAATTTATTCTCCATGACAATCACCTGAATGCTACATTGATCAGCCATCATGTATACACAAGCTTGGGTTACAGTTACCTGTCCTATTCCCCAACCAAATCTACAGAGGAAAAAAAAGAGAGGAAACTCTTGGACAGAGTTACTTACGTTGAAAAACTCTCCCCCAAGAACAATGCAGATATTAACAGTTCAATTGGAACACAAACTTATCAATCAAGAGTTGAAGAGTCATCAGGACTATACATCATGTGCAGCAAAAATTCCCTGCGCTCCCCAGGCGGGCAACCAAAGAAAGCCCTTACCCTCCCAGAATTTGCAACAAGGAAAGTGTAGGCCTTGTACCGTAGATGTGTTTCAACTCCTATCTTCACCAATTCTGAGAAAACTTCTTGCTCGGAGTAAACACGGGGGCGTCCTCTCTCGGCAATGAGATTTCCCTCCCTAATTGCCCGTGCAACTTCTTTAATTGCATCCTTTATGCCTCTGAGCTCTCTCTCAACTGCATCAACACTTGAAGCCTTGCGCTTTTTGCCTTTCAATGATGTTGCAGAATGAGAACATCCTTGAGAATCTGCCTGGGAATTTGCTTCAACAGGAGTTGCTAGCTGACTTGTACCACCATTCATCTCGTTTGAGTCCTCAAGGTTAAGTGTAACTTCGTTTGGCAAGTTGAAACCATCAAGCAAGTAGGGACTTCCAGAGCCAACCCATTGGTCTGCTTTCTCCTTCGTGGTATTAGCACCGTTTGACTTGGTTCTATCTTTTGCAAAAAGCAGTGACAGCTCATCATAATGGGCAATTGGTGTAGTCATCCATTTTTTTGCATTAGGTTTTGCCTGATGTAAGGATAAAGCATTCTTGAAGCACCGATTCCACAAGTAATGGTGTGATTAAATGTTAGATGTAAGACAGGAGAGAAAATGTAAACAGACCTTTACAAAGGCTTTCCATGTTTCAGGCTTCGCAACCCACATTTTATTTTCAGGGCTCCAGACAAAACCATTTGCACCATTAAAAATGTCAAAGCACTCCTTGAAATTATTTTTAAGGGTCTTCAAACGATTCTTCAAGTGATCTTTTTCAAATGGCATGCCGATGTTTTCACGCAATTCCCTCACCATATTATCATAGGCTGCAGTTGTGAAAACTCTATCAACCCTGTTTCCCAGCCTTTGTTGACGGACAAGGGCATTAATGAAGGCATCATCCATACGTTCTGTCCATTTAAACACATCCCGCCTGGCCACATAATTCTTCTTTGATTTATTACCCATTTCTCTTGCCTGAAAATGGACAAAGGCATCATATAAACAGCAACGGCAAGCAGGCAGGCAAGCAAATTCACATTCAACTCCAGGCACAGAGACCTACCATCAATAACCAAAATAAAAAACATAGATATGAACCTTTGCAAAGAATTTCTATATTGATTTCAAAATTATCATGTTCTTTAACAAATCACTCAGTGGCAATAAAAAATTTAAAATAATTCCATACCAAAGACCTGTAGTTGCAAGATAGCAGTGTAAGAAGAACAAAATCAAAAAAATTCTCCAAGCTCGTTCTTTAGTTTACAGCAGTTGTTTTATCAAACCAGAATACACAAGTTTAAAACTTATCTGTTCAAACTCAAAACATCACAACGGATTAACAAAGTAACCCTTCAGCCTACTTCTTCATTTTTTGGCCTTTTCTTGGAGCAATTACAGTAGCCTTGCACCTTCGAAAGAGATGAAGGACCAGAATAAAGGACAAGAACATGGGCATCAGTAAAGAGCTTGTCAACAAGTGAACTTACCTGAAGTTCAGAGATCAAGTGTAAGACATCATTTGCCCTGTCTTAGGTTTAAAATCAGCTTTCTTTTTTTCCCAAAACAAACCAAATTCTTTCAAAAGCATTGACCCCTGAAAGAAAAATAGATAGCTGCAAGATCATTCTTTCTAGAGAAATCCCAACAGTAAAAAAAAAAACTCCACAAGCGGAGCCACTGCATCCACATTTCACATTTCACATTTATTTGCTTTTTTTTCTTAGTAAACAAAATTCCCACCAGAGTGTTGAAAAAAAAAAGATTGAATCAATGAAAAAAAATAAAAATTCCCATCTTCTTTCATGCTGAATGCGTTTCTAAAACACCAAGAAATCTATTAAAACCGGAAAATATCTAGTCTAAGAGTGATTTGGTGATAGGGTGTTGGCCTTTCAAGCTAACGGTCCTCAAGAAACCCTAATAGGAGGCGGCGGTCAGAAATAAGAGATTGAAAACAAAAACAAAGAATTAATACCTGCGAGTGAAAAATTATATATGTGACTAGGAGACTGGCTCCCTCGCAGCCAAAGGGATTGAGGGACTTGTTGTGGTTAGGTTTTTAAGAGAGGTTTGGGCAGAAACTAGAGAGTGGAGCGGCAGACTCGAAAGTCGTAAGGCTCGGCTCTGGCTCTCTATTGGCCCATCATCATAGCGCTTGGGTCCTCCTTAGCGAAACCAGGCCCAGACACAAATGTTATTTTTAATATTTTTTAAAAAAATATTAAAAAAATCAACTCGGTTGTGACTAAACCGTGCCGTATCAACTTTCAAACAATTTGTTTTACAAGTTATTCTATTTTCATACAAGTCAAGTCTACATTTTTTTACAATGATCTTGATAACACATTTCTCGTATTTATTTAATACATTTAAATGAATGAAAATTGATCTACTATTGATTTTAAGTTTCAAACTTAAAAATTCAACGGTCTACTTAATATTCTACGTGTCCTGTTATTACCGTTGCAAAATAATTAACCGAGACAGAAAAACATATATTATTTTAAACTATTAATTAATTTTAAATAGTAAAAATAATGGTACCGTATTAAAAAATTAAATAAAGCTATTAAGATATTTTTATATTACTCTGTAACGGTTACATCGCGAGTTGATTGGAAGTGTGGGTAAACTCTTTTCATTTCTTTTTTAATGTATTTTTCCTTCCGTGTCAAGCTATGCTACTCATCTACGTGCTGAGTGTATGGTAGACGTCACAATATGAATGCCGCGGGCATGACGATTAAATTTTCCTTGCCTACCAAGCCAATCCTCCACGCTACCACATTTATTTAGACAAGTGCGCAGATATCATGTGTAGGTTAAATTAAGTGTGTATTCGAGACAGTGGCATAAAATATTTTTAAAATTATTTTTTATTTAAAAATACATTAAATAAATTTAATGTTTTTTTCATGCTAAAATCACTGTTAACAACAGAAACACTACTCCCGAACAAATCTTTTTTTTTTTTTTTTTTAACGTGGGTGTCCGGGCTAGCTTGCGCGTACCTCGACTAATCCCACGGGCCCTGAAGTTAACGACCATGTAAGCCTCCAGTGGCCATCATATAAGCAACCACATGGCTCGAACCTGAGACCACAGAGGGAGCAAACCTCTTGATCCTGAACAAATCTTAACAGAATACTAGGATTCTCTGAGACTAAGACCGTATTTAAGAATGTGGTTGTGATTATTTTTTAAAGTATTTTTTACTCGAAAATGTATCAAAATCATGTTTTTTTATTTTTTAAAAATTATTTTTGATATTAGCGTATTAAAATGATTTAAAAATATATAAAAAAATTAATTGAAAGTAAAAACAAATTAATTTCTTTTAAAAATATTTTAAAAATATTAAAATAAACATGACTAATAATGTGTGAATACTTCACTGGAAAATCCGCAGGGACATGCACCCTCGTTTCTCGCCTGTGAAAGCAAATCGTGATCAATAAATTGGGTTACCTGCGAACGATAATCGTGA
>Ga0307515_10013658_pt1 | contig 15132 bp, 15 predicted proteins | sample 17_EM_MG_FD_194513 | JGI IMG/M metagenome (GOLD analysis project Ga0307515, IMG submission 194513) | Populus trichocarpa ectomycorrhiza microbial communities from riparian zone in the Pacific Northwest, United States - 17_EM | ecosystem: Host-associated > Plants > Roots > Unclassified | place... | reverse complement strand
TGATTTTTCTTATACAACATAGAATTTATTAATGACGTTTTACGATTTTTAATTGAGCAACAAAGTCAATTTCGATTTTCTGGCCAAAAGTGGCCAGCCACAAAAAAACATTTTTGGTCAAAGTGGCCGCAACGGGTTGTAGTTATTCATCCGTTGTTCTCGCGCATGAGTTATTCACCCATACCGACTCCAATCATTGCTCTCGAATCTCAGTATATTCTTCGTGTATATACGTTTGTTCTACCAGGCGCATGAAAGGCGCCGTCAGTGCCGTTCGCTGTAGTCGAGTCCCTCCGCTGTGGTGGATTCCGGCTAGCGGCCTCTTTACTCTGGTGGTAAGAGTGGAGCCGTCGATGCAACCAGTGGGGAAGAAGTTGATTCTTGGGTCTCGAACATTGCAATGCCATTCTTGGTTCCGACAGTAACAAAGGACATCATTCTCAGACCCTCTCCCCACTCGGCCTGAGCCAGGCATCCCGAATGAGTTCATTGGCCAGCAGTCAATTGATGGGTGTATTTCAACGCCGTCACTTGTGCACCGAAGCAGACGAAACGGCGTAGCCTCGCCTAATCACCTCGATGACGACAGTCGAGAACTCGCAGAGGACGAGGACAAGGATGAGGGAGCGGATGCTGAGTGACGGTCATTGGTTCATGTGCGCCCTCGAGGTGCAAACGACGAACAGCGGGACGATGCGAACGGCGAGCATGTGAACCGGTACACGAGCCAAAATCGTGAGTGCGTTCATTACGAGGAAAGGATGTCAGCGACGAGATCGATTGGAACTTCACACGACAGAGGCGCGGTCCATATCCGTCTTCGAAGGACGGGTTGTTCATTCTCGCTCGAAAGGTCAAGAGCAGCATCTGCTCAGCATAGGCTCATATCTTTCGTCTAGGACAGGGTTGCCTCCTTCGTTCAGTGATCCATTCTCGTTGACGTCGCTCTTTCTGATACCAACTCCGCTTTTCTTACTTTCCGAGGCGGATGGCTTGCTGACCATTTGTTTCTTGGTTCATAGGTCTGCCTATTCTAGACGTGCATTGCTGATCACGTTTACGACGATCGTGTGAAGTCGCACACTCCCCTTCAACGAATATCGCCAACGGTCCTTCCCTCGCCGGACCCATTGTCGCTCACCGACCCTTGCGTCGGTTTGTAGCCCGTAGCGATTTTGCGTCGAGGGGCACCTCACCTTAAGCCGCGAATATCCCTCTGTGGCGCGCAAGGAAGTCCCGCGACGAAGACGCGGCGGGTGCATGAAGAATGCGGCGCGTCTCGAGTCTGGTAGGTCATTATAAAGATTGTTCCTGTCGAAGGAGTCGTCTATCAAGGTACCAAGCTCATCCACCCATTCTGTAGAACCCGCTCGATGGCCCACATCGCATCCCCTCACTCTCCTGACCGTAATTTTCATCGCTGGATCAGTTATACCGACTCCGAAGTCGGTCTCGTCTTGCTACTTTGCTCACAGATCACCTTCGATCCATCGTCTATCACGATCGCACACGCTACTCCAACTGAGAAAAGCACCCCGTCGTTAGTCCCGCGCCACTCCCCAGTACATGACCCTCATGGTCACTGCCGTCGTTCGTCGTGCCTCATTTCATTCCATTTCGTTCGTCGCTCGCCCATTACGCCCTCATGGCAAGTCGCGTTGGGTTGTACCTGCACTCGAACTCACTCCAGCGTCCTCGAAGCACTGCACGAGGCTCACATATCCTCATCTTCGCTACACAGCGCGTGAACGAGTCTCTCAAGGACCTCTCCCCGTGGGACGAACCGCTGCTCTGCAGTGGGTGCGCGGGTGCGTCGTACTACCCATTTGTGTACACCGCCCGAGGTGGTGGTACAACCATTCGTTCCCGCTTCTGGTGAACACAAGTCGTCCGTCAAGCTCCCTCGATTGACTGTCCCTCCATCAGTGATGTAGGGCGGCGAGTGAGTGGGTGATAGATCGTTTCATCACGAGATCGATACAAAGCCAATTAATCAACACAGTTATTGTTCTCGCTAAGAAGTGTCTGGACGCTCACACCATCTAGAGTGGTCGGCAATGTATCCAAGCACTAAGATCCTCCAAGTCCTCTCAGCATTTGTACTCTTGTCCTTGTACAACTTTATTTACATATCCTAAACACTCAGCTAACGCTGGTTCACTTCACCTCCTCCATCTCCTAAAAGATCCACCGCTCGACGGAGATTAGAGCGCCCGATTCGACCGGAACCTCCCTTGTTGAGCTTGAAGGGGTCTAAAGAGCAGGACTAGAGAGCCCCTTGGCCTTCTGTATTTGCCTTTAGTGTAACCTGGATTATCTTCTCTAAATGAGGATGACCGTTTGGGGGCAAAGTGCTCGAAGGACAAGTGAAAGAGATATCCTAGTTACCTCGATATGTGAATTGAAGTCGCTTAGACCAATGTACGATAAGGCGATGATAGTTGAGATATCACTGTTCGAAGGTTAGAGTTTATTCATCCGTTGTTTTCGCGCGTGAGTCCTGGCCAACCCTTACCTTCGACAGGGCTGTCCAATAATGTGGCTTGTTGGTACAGTCACGGCTATTACGTTACTCAAGGGCTCCGGTGGCAAGGCCCAGGCTCAACCGCAACCTGCCCTGCTCTCCCCCAAGATTTCCGGTAATTGTTTGGCCAACCAAACACGTCTTTTAGCGTCTCGTATGTTGAGATTGGTCTGCTTCACAAATGTATGTTGGTTCCTACTGCTAACACATGTAATTTGCTATAACTTTTGTTGTAAGCGGTGCATGGGACTGCGCTAGTTTGGCGTTTGCGCGACTCAACACCCTTCCCCACCAGCTCCGACGCGTCAGAGCCGGGCACAACGCCGCCAAAATGTCGAGAATGTGCACTTCCACCTGCTGAAGGAAGGAGGCGCTGTCCAGAGCATCTCGAGAGGGATAGGGCGAGTAAGTTGAAGAAGAAGGCACTGTTGCATCCGAAACAGAACCACTCCAAACTCCACCTACTCCCAGCGGATCAGCTCAAACTACAACCAGGCGCGTTCGCCCTTGAGAGGGGGCTGACACTGCTGTCGAAAAGCTGGAGAAAAAACAAGAGCGGCGGCGGCACCTCGTGAGTCAAAACAGAGGCCGTAAGGGACAGAGGAGAAGCTAACCTTTCATGATCAGACTTTAACTTACTACAGAACGCGTATGGACCTTTTCAACGCAATGATTGCAGTGCTAACCCTTTTATGTTCATTCGCATCCGTACCATTGCCCGAATCAACACATACATGATTTATGCTAGTTCATCCATTACACTACAGCCTGAATAAACTGATAAATTTGGTGTTGAGTTGCGCCAACGCTAAAACAGGCCCAGTTCTGTGCACCGCTTATAACACATGGAGCCAAAAAGGTCATAGCGGATTACATGTATTAGCAGTAGGAACCTAATATACATTTGTGAAGCAAACCAATCTCAACATACGAGACGCAAAAAGACGTGTTTGGTTTGGCCAAACAATTACCGGAAATCTTGGGGGAGAGCAAGGGAGGTTCTCAACCGCTCTTGACCTCCATCTCGCCCGATGAACGCGACTTACTTGTTGACTCGCTCTTATATTCTGCAGTAAACACGCGTAGAACGCCTTTGCAAGATGAATGCGCGTACAAGTGCGACGACTAGCTGTTCGCTTTGCTGCAGCTCGCGTCAGTAAATCCACAAGTGCGGATCAGACGAAAAAAAGACTAGATTCACCGCATGATGGTATTCATCTCGTCACGGACCTTTTCAAAGGGCTGTGGGGTCGGACGCCGTGAAATCTGCCTCCGAACTGGTGAGCGACATCGCCAGGCTTACTATCTGAGGGGCGGCGTGCTGATCATTGATAATTTTGCTCATAGCTCGAGGGCAGCAGCCATCATCTGCTTCGCATTCGTTACCACTTTGCAAGATCGACCGCCCGCTTCGATGAGCATTCGCAACGTCGTGTCCTCTGTCTTTCGTACCGCGCTATCAGCACTCTGTCTCTTGCACCCATTGCAGCACCCTGTTCACAACCCCCGCGATTGTCATTCCTCTCTCCCACAACTTCATCTTCGTTCCTCGAGCGTCGAAAAGCACCTGCTCTCGGGCTCGTCTCACTGTCCTCTCAAATCTCAGCACAGGCTCCACGTATAATACGCCTCCGCCACCTGGTGCACAAAAGAAGTCGTCAGTGTCGTTCGCTATAGACAACACCTTACGCTGCAACTGGTCGTCGTTCCGCGAGAGAGATCGTGATACGTCCCCGTTCGTCCTCAGCTGTGGCGAACGTCAGGGTATCATCGTGGTCACCGCCGGCCTCCGTGGAGTCCCACTGGGGTGATACCACTGGAGCGGAAGAGACGACGAGGGAGCGATGCACCGTCTCATCACGCACCCAGCACGCTTGCTAATGGGTCATACGAGTACCATTTTGTAGGGTAGAGTACCTGGACCTCGAGCAATCGACAAATAGCTCAAGCTATGCATCCTCGAAACCTCTGGGCGCTCGCACGCTTACCCTCGTACGTCTCTCTTGACATTACGTAGAATCCCTCGCTTACTGCACCTGCACACCCGCGCGGTACTCCACTCACGTACGGGATAGGCCAGCCCCCCAATGACAGCCACGACCTCTGGGTCGATTAGAACCTCTTCTCTTAATACAAGTCCTGTTGGGGAGCATTCAGGAAAGAGGACGAGTGACCTTACTGCCGTCCAGGATTTTCTATGGTGTAATACCTCTGAAACGACCGGACGCAAAGAGGCTCCTTTGGACTGGACAGCCAGAAATAGATCTTGATTAGTCAATGTATGGATTGTAGCTACTTTGACTACTACGCCTCTCGGCGTTTGAGCCATTCGTGGGACGAAGTCGTTATTTCGTACGTCCGTCATGTCAATATCAAAGACGAGTTCACGTTTGAGGGGTTGTAGGTGACCAGGCCGAAGGCTCTTCTTATCTTTTGGCTGTGGCGGGGTCGTCAGGAAGGACGGTTGGTTTCGCAACTGAGCACTAATTCTTACACTGCTCCGATTTCGAAACGACTCGGATTCAAATTTTCAATCTGCTTCTTCAGGTCGTCCGAGTCCTTGAAAGAAGGTAGACATCGTTTTCAAGGATGAACGCGAACTCGCGCTGGGTGAAGAAACTTTGTTTGGCCTGCGGAGTTTGAAACCGCGTCGACAAGGGAATCTTTCAACCAATGTTCACGTTCAACGTGTTGAACTTGTTCTCAGGCTTGTGACAACCACCCGCTGAACAACTTGCTCAACGCGGTGTGATTGATGAAGAATACTGTGTGCGCCGTTCTTGGGTGTGTCATTATAAAATTAGTTCCTGTTGAAACCGGTCATTTGTCCAGGTGCCAAAGCCACATCCACCAAGCCTCTCGAACCGGCTCGATGGTCCACACAGCCTCCAACTCTCATTTCTCGGACTCGGTCTAGCGACGAAGGATTCGTTCGTCAAAGTGGAAGGAGGCAAACTCTTTAACTTACCAATCAAATATGTCTTAGTTGCCTCGATACATGAATTGAAACCGCTTTGACCGGTCATTTGTCCAGGTGCCAAAGCCACATCTCGATGGTCCACACTGCCTCCAACTCTCATTTCTCGGACTCGATTTAGCGACGAAGGATTCGTTCGTGAAAGTGGAAGGAGGCAAACTCTTTAAATTACCCACCATGTACGATGGAGCGATGAGATCGGCCAAGTTGAGAGTTGGGATATGCTGTTGGCCAATCTTCGAGGGTTTTAGTTAGCTCATCCGTTGTTCTCGCCCATGAGTTATTCCCCCATCCCGACTCCAAATAATGCCACATTGAATTAGGTTTGTTAGTACAATCACGCTCGACCTGAGACCCAGGCTGGCATCGCTCTTGACCTCCATCTCATCTCGCCCGACGAACGCAACTCACTTGTCGACTCGCTCCCAGAGAGCGGATAAGACACTCCACCGCATGATGGCATTCATCTCGTCACAGGGCCTAATATCAAGCGGCGGTGGGACCGAAGCGTGAACTGGGCCTCCGAACTGGCGAGCAACTTACTGTCCGACGGGCGGCGCGCTGATCATTGATAATTTTGCTCACAGCTCGAGGCCAGTTGCTATCATCTGCGTTTGCGTCCGCTACCACTCTGCAAGATCGCACGCCCGCTTCGACAAGCATTCGCAACGCTGTGTCCTTGGTCTTTCGTACCGCGGTGTCAGCACTCTGTCTCTTGCACTCACTGCAATACCCTGTTCACCCCCACGATTGCCATTCCTCTCACCCACAGCTCCATGTTCGTCCTCCAAAAGAATCTGCTCGCGGACTCGGCTCACCATCCTCTCGAATCTCAGCACAGGCTCTCTTTTGCCACCTGGTGCACAATAGGAGTCGCCAGTATCTTTCGCTGTAGGTGACACCTTGCACTGCAGCCCGCCGTCGTTCCGCGAGAGAGGTCGTGATTCGTCCTCAGCTGTGGCGAACGTCGAGCCGCCGACCTCCGTAGAGTCCCATCGCTGGACGTAGAAGAGGGAGCGATACGCCGTCTCACCACCAACTCAATACACTTGCTACCGGATCATACGAGCACCGCGTTTCAGTGTGGAGTACATGGGCCTCGCGCAATCGACAAATAGCTCAAACTCCGCATCCTCGGAACCCTCTGGGCGCTCGCACGCTTACCCTCGTACCTCTCTCTTTACATTAATTAGAATCCCTCGCTTATTGCACCTTCACGCCCGCGCGGTACTCCACTCGTGTACGGAATAGACCAGCCCGTCAATGGCAGCCATGACTTCTGGGTCAATTGGAACCTCCTCAATTAATACCAGCCCTGTTGGGGAGCACTCAGAAAAGAGGACGAGTGACCTGACCGTTGTCCAAATTTTCTATGGTGTAAAATCACTGAAACGACTGGACGCAAAGAGGTCCCTTTGGACTGGACAGCCATAAATACATATATCTTGAATATTCAATGTATAGATTGTAGCTAGTTCGACTACTAGACCTCTCGGCGTTTGAGTCATACATAGGACGAAGTCGTTATTTCGTTCGTACAGGGGGTGCGTGAGCCACTGATTCGTCCCTACCTAATCAGATCGATCGTGAATCCATTTCGACTGGTGGGGCCCCACGGTTCCATACCAGACGCGTGCCCGTTTCACGAACAAGGGCACGCGGGTCGGGCCAAGGGAGAATGAGACCTGATTCGCCTCACCAATACTTCTCGAGGGAGCACATAATTTGTCCCGTCCAGTCTGCATTTACGGGGAGCCCGGCCTGTAAAGGCTGTCCTGTCTTCTAGGCCGCGCCACACGCTTTCCGTGCGGCGAGCGGATTAGCATTCTCTGACCCCTGCCATCTCTCAGTGCACTCGAATCAATCCCCATTAAATCACGGAAACCTACCCAGACCCATATCCATCATTCCCCATGGATTCTGACGGCGATCGGGCTGTCCTCTGGTCACTTGGCTTCGATCGGTCTAGGGAACCCTCCCTCTTCCACAAGCTGCCCTGTCACAAAATCTATCAGTCGCCGCCTCGTCACAAAGCCCACCTTATCCCTGTAGAAATATTCTCCGAGATCTTTCTGTACACGGTCCAAGATGATCCACACTCTCAAACGAATTTGATGCTTGTGTGCCGGTACTGGCACCACATTATGCTTTCCACTCCAGGCATCCACTCTCAATTGAGAATCTACGGTTGGACAGAGAAGGAAGCTGTCGAGAGGTTTGGGAGGAGATGGCTCCTTGATGTGACTGTTGATATACAACATTTGGTGACTAATATATTTGGGCACATTGTACCAGGTGTTGATCCTGTCGAATCTCATGCATGCATTATGGCTGCAGCCAAGGCAGCATCCAGATGGCGGTCGCTTGTACTCGTTTCGTTTCCACCTCCTGGGGAATACAAGGATTTGCAAATCATACATCCTTTGCAGCATCTCGAGTCCTTCAAACTCACCGCAAGTTGCGAACTTGGCACCTTCCTGGAGCCACTCATCACCGCAATCACCACAACTGTCACCCCACTCTTTACTGAAATGGAGGTATTGAACCCTGATGCTGCACTCTACATTGTCCAACCTGCTCACTTCCAAGCCTTCTCATCCCTCACAACCCTCAGAGTTACTTGTAGGAGGATGCAGAATCCTGTCGATATCCTCCCATCTCTTCACAAGCTAGAGATCCTTGACGCTCATCATCTCTCCCTCCCAATTGATCCGCCAGCCATTGACCTTCCTCTGACCCAGACGCTCCGCAAGTTGCGTTTAAAGTGTGTTTCTATCCAATGGATGGCAGGCCAGATCTTTCCTGCCCTCGAACAATGCTCTATCATATTCCCACAGTATGCTGATATTTTCCAGTCTGTGTATATGCCCTCATGTTCGACTCTGAGATATGATTCTAATAACCTCGGTGCCCTTGAACATTTTCATTGCCCTCGCCTAGGCGAGTTGGAGATTAAATGTGGCCAGTGCAGGAAATGGAGAGGGGATTTGCAGCTTGCGGCTTTGCATCCGATTTTTGCTGCTCAGACCTTGACCCGTCTGCAGCTGGAAATCAAATGTAGCGAGCGGCTATTGCACTATATGCTGCGACTTGCCCCAGCTCTGGAAGACCTTTCGATGGGACTTTCGAGCCCCCATGCACTGAGCAGCGCTTTCTTCCTGGCATTTGCTGCTGGAAGGCGCAAGACAACGATAGGGCCATCAGGCCGGACCATTGCACCACTATGTAGGCAACTAAGGAAGCTTCATCTGCACTACAAAAGATGGTCGAGAGACACAGAAAGAAATGGACTCATCCCGGCCTTTGGTGCTATTGTGGCATCATACCCGGCCAAGGAACAAGCCTTCTCATTCCGATTGAGCTTCGGTGAAGGTTCAGAAATGCAGGAATGGATCGTCCATGAACCAGTGGAGAGATTTGATACTGAATTGCAAGGAGACAGAACCTTCATTGGTGTTTCAAGTCCACGTGGCATTGTTCCGTTATCCAGGGCTTCGATGTTTTGGGGTAGTAGGCCCATTACAGGGTTAGAATACCCTCCACTTCCTAGCGAGTTGGAATACATTGCAACCAATGAGTATTTGGTGCTTCCCATTGATTATTTCTATTCTTTCCATAATCTCAAAGAAGTGAGGATGAGGATATTAAACCTGGACATGCAATCAAACACACAATCTTCGCCAGATGCACCCCTTTTCCATACACTCAAGGTTCTTACTGTTGGGGCCTCTCTATTCTCACCCTTGGCTAGTCAAACCTTCCACAAGCTTGAGAGATACCACATCGGGAAAAAGTCGTGGTGTCGATCAGGCCTGATGGTCCTGACAATTAACTGATCAGAAGATATTCAACTTATATTCGATTTTGTTGCAAAGTAATGCAAGGTCAGCCATTACAATATGGCTCAAGTCTGAAACCCAATGGTCAGCCACCATCAGCCTGGTGATGCCTGACATTGGCCCGACATTGGCCTGACATTGGCCTGACATTGGCCTGACATTGGGCAAGGGATGCTGACAATGCCTGATACACAATCATCAGTCTGTGATCAAACGGCACTGTGTAATATTGCATTATATTGCATTGTCATCTTTGCTGTCAAACCCGCTAAGTCCTGCGACTGGAAGCTTCAACCAACAATTTCCCATAATCCCCTGGCCACCACTTTGCGGTTTTATTTAGAACACTCTTTACTTTATCTTGTGTCATATTAGGGACGATACTGATGGCCTTGTAAGGGCTCCAGATTTGGCAAATCTGTCCTGCTTGCAGCCACCGCATTGTAAGATCATGAGGATATAAGCACAGAGGAACATGAGGACCTGAGTAGGTGGGTTCAATCAATGTTTGGAGGTTGCCTGGCTCACATGCAAGGCAAGCCAAACAGTGCTCAAGCTCTATGGGGAGCGAGCACATTGGGTACAGGACCTGGTGAAGATCATGTTAGATGCCTGGTCAGTATCACCAAGTCAGGGACCTGGGGCTGATGCATGAGCCAGAAAAACACTAAGTCCACAACAGCACATCTTGGACCCGACCACTGCCTCATCCCCTCATCGACCTCACTGCCAATGCCTCAAGAACACACCAATAAGTCAATCACATTCAATAATCTCGATAGTGGTGAGTACAGACGCGTCCTGATGCATCACTCATGCTAAAAAAAAAACCCCGGAACAGAATAAACAACAAATAGCACGTGACACATGTTGAGTTCTGCTCACCCTCATTCTCGTCTGTCCTCCCTCACCCTCATCCTTGTCCATCCTCCCTCGCCCTCATCCTTGTCCATCCTCCCTCACCCTCATCCTTGTCTGTCCTCCCTCGCCCTAATCCTCCTACCCCTGCTTTTTTCGCTGTCACCATGGTCTGTTGTGCCCTCGTCTGTTGTCAATGTGACCTGACCTGTTGTGCCTGTGTGCCCCTTGTCCACCATTGCTCTATAGCCAAGCCTGCTGCACCTGTATATCCCTTGTTGGACATAGTTGCAGGTCTCTGCGCAGCAGTGAGTGTGTAATTCTTTACTCATCATTCTCAGAACTGAAAATATCTGTGTCCCCAGCCATGTATATTGCCAACGTGTGGCTTCACCCACCAACGATGTGAGCGCGACCTCACAGCGATAACCATGGATAGCGGCTTGGGCTGACCCAAAGAAGTGGGTACCCCCGTGTATCCATTATCAACGCGTTAAAGGGCTGGTGAGTTTGCAACATCTGACATGTCAACGTTTTAAGAAAGACATTCCCGCCTTGTTCGACAATGCTGAGAGCCCATGTGAGATCACAGGTGAATACAAACCCCCAAGTGGCACGTACAAACCGAGATGCTGGCCATCCCGGCTCACTGGATAGCCATCTGGGGACAGATCAGGATTTCTTATTTTTTAACGAACTTGGGACGCACTGATTACGTAATGGTTGGCTTGTTCAAAGCCTAAAAATACATTAAGCATTTCTATCTGTCTTGGGTGGGTTCAATTCGATTTCTTGATCGCTGACAGACAGACAAGTACATCGTACCTCGTCACGACGAGTGTATCGTTGGCTAGAAGTTCTCTAAGGCCTTGATTCAAGTACTCAATGGATGCCTGAATGTCCCTGTCTGCATCTGGGAAATGGCCGTCCCAAACCACCTCGTTCGTGATTGGCGGTGCGGCAGGCTCTGGCTGGATCCCTTTACCCGGAGCATCAGGCTGCCTCGATACAGGTGGCTGTATAGGCTTTCAGAACATTTGCCCTCGCGTCGCTGTGTGTTCCAAAAAACAGGTAAAAGTTAGCGCAATAACCCGGTAGAACAGCCCAACCGCAGCCGCACAGCTAATGGACACATAGGCCCTCATCGTCAAACACGGTGGCCTCATGCATGTCGCTACTCACAGGAGCAATGGCGCCTGCCAGCCATGAGGGTACGCACCAGTCCTCTTTTTGTCTGTGTTTTCCACCATACTTCCTATTACAAGCCAAATCTGACTCTCCCTTCACCGCTTGGTGCCAAACTAGACACCTGGATCGTCATACAGTATTCAGACACCTGGATCGTCCCATCTGAGTCACTGCAGTTGTACCTTCCACTGTGATCATTCGATGCATCGACTGCACGATCACCTGTACAGCAGAAGTATGGCTGTGCGAGAGTGCCTACAGGTTCATTCTTGATTCCTATGCTTGACTACCCTCGAGCGTTGGCATCTTCCCCCATTCTGTCACAGTCCCAGTCTACCCACGCATCTATGTCAATATAGTGTGATACACTCTAATCTACCATCCATTCTGTTCATAAAGTCATTGTGATAGTATTCTACTGGATCACGGCAGTCACCTGTTGCAAGGCTGCCATAAACCAATAATGCACTGCCAGGAATTCACAGTCCTGCGTAAGGACCATCAGGGTGACCTCTCTTGTGTAGGTCTGATGGTCCTGATATGGCCTTACACCAGCCTGACACTAGCCTGATAATCCGATAGCAGTCTGAGATTGCCTGGCACTGGTCTGACACTAGTCTGATCAACTAGTTTTGGTACATTTAAGCGCAGTTATAGGAATACAATATTAGTATCAACATGGTAAATATGACAATGATGGCATTCCTGACATAGCCTGATAAGGCATTGTCAGAGTTGCGCCTTTTTCCCGATGCAGGAAGATCATGCTTGTGGTGTGGACGAACCAAGACAGGACCAGTTGACAGAAATGCCTGTCTGCACTAGATTGGTTATCTCGCTCTCCAGACTTGCTACTTTGAAACTTCCACAGGTCCATGAATTGGAAGTACTTGTTAATATGGAGGAGGAACCCGATTACCTCTGGGAAAAGTACGTCGCAGTCAACACACAGCTATCAGGATTGAAGCTCCTGAGCTTATCCACAGCCAAGTATGGAAGGTCATATTTCAATGATATCCCAAAGATCCTTGGATTGTTACCAGCTCTGGAAACCTTGGTTCTCTACAAGGAGCATCTACATTATCCATATGTCACCCTCTTTGAGGCGTTTATCCCAAAGAATGCACAGGGGACCTCTGAACTGACTTGGGAAGGCCAGATACCCGAAGTACTTTGCCCCAGGTTGGAGAGTCTGCAGATCGAGGATATGCGCCCCACTGACCAACCAGAGCTGATGCCAGTTCTCCAAAATATCGTCACTCTGCATGCTATTATTGGGTCTCCTTTGAAGAGTTTCACCTTTTATCGTCGGGATTGGTATTTCAACTCCGCCCAAAAGTGGGAGCTGATTGGGAGAGATGGGAGTTTTACTATGGAAGAGGTTATTCCAGCTGAGTGCTTTAAATTTGACATTTGACATGAGTAATTCTGGCCTAATCACTGTGATGATCATGTTCAGAACGATGTCAGAAGTATGTACATGCTTATGCAAGTCTCTATTCCTAAGAGCGAAACTGGTTTAAATAATTAATATGAATAATTCACCCATATGTTTTCATTCTAATTTCTCTGCGCCTGGCTCATGCGTGTGCAGCACCACTCCTACGGCACCCATCCTTTGGACACCGGTCTACAAGAGGGAGGAATGGGTGATACACATATCTGGAGGGGAGCGATGCTCATGCTCCATTTGCATCGTCCTGATGCTCGTGAGCTTACCCCATGTCTCCTGGTCAGTCTGCAAGGTGCGACACAGTTTCGACAAATTCTGTGGAGGCGAAGTGGGACCATGGGAGATCGATCTTGTCAGCTCCCACGCATTCCATCGCCCGATTTCGTCGTAGCGTTGACTTTTGTGCTTTGTGTGAAGTTCGGCTCGTCGGCGAGGACATTTCATGAGATATGTTGCGCCTTCAAAGGCTGAAATGGACATGTTGGATATCAGGAATTTTCGTTAAAATCCCTATGCGTCTGCCATGCCCATATTCGAATAGTTATGCCTGATTATTGGAGGAAAAGTGATATAACCTCCGTGTGCTACGCGCACCGCTCTATCATGGACATTCCTTTTTTATGCGATCCGGAGTATTACGATTTACTGTATTGGAGGTATTTCACCCTGATGCTGCACTCCACCTTCACATATGTCCCCTGAGTCGAGGCCTCTTAGGCGGTCAAAAACGACCACCTGTAAGGGCCTCAAGACCTTTCGCAGGCTGCGTAAATGGGGCTTGCAGGCTGCGGGGGGCCTTTAGGGGGGTGCTCGCAGGCTGCGAGAGGGGGGCTCGCAGGCCGCTAAAGGGGCTGCGGGAGGCCTTTAGGGGGGGCTCGCAGGCTGTTTACGCAGGCTGCGGGAGGCCTTTAGGGTGGGCTCGCAGGGTGCTCGCAGGCTGTTAACGCAGGCCACGGGAGGCCTTTAGGGGGGGCTCGCAGGCTGTTGGGGCCTTCGCAGGCTGCGTATGCAAGAACCGCAGGGGCCCGGTGTGGGGCTAATAGCTTGTGTAAAAATAGCACAATAACGAATAATATATTTATTACTATACTATTGGGTTTGTGCAACGTTTGAGGGAGTTTCAAGCCAGTTTATGCCGTAGGGGGTCGGGGAGAAGCCCGAAATGGAAACAAAGGAAGTTTCTGTAGGGTACGGGAGGGGCCTCGCAGGCTGCTAAAAATATAGATATATATATACAATATCATTACAGGCTGTTATAGGCCTTTTGGGCCCTCGCGCAGGCTGTTTCGGAGGCTCGCAGGCAGTTTCAGGCCTCACGCAGGCAGTCGTGCAGGCCGCTCGCGACTTGTTATTTCGGACTATTAAATATATATATATTGATACGATATGATTACAGGCTGTGAAAGACCTTTTAGATCTTCGCACAGGCTGTTTCAGAGGCTCACGGGCTGTTAAAGACCTCGCACAGGCAGTCGCCGTAGACCGCTCGCACCTCATTATTTCAGGCTGTTAAATACATATATATTCATACCATATTATTTCAGGCTTTTAAAGACCTCTTAGGCCCTTACGCAGGCGGTTTTCGTAGGCTCACAGCCTGTTAGGCCTCGCGCAAGCAGTCATCACAGGCCGCTCGCACGTCGTTATTTCAGGCTATTAAATATATATATATTCATATTACATTATTACGGGTTTTTGGGGTTCTTTTAGGCCCTTGCGCAGGCGGTTTTTGTAGGCTCGCAGCCTGTTGAAGGCCTCTTAGGCCCCCGCGCAGGCTGTTTTCGCAGGCTGTCTTCGCAGCCTGTTAGAGGCCTCTTAGGCCCTCGCGCAGGCTGTTTTCGCAGGCTGTTTTCGCGGGCTGTTAGAGGCCTCTTAGGCCCTCGCGCAGGCTGTTTTCGCAGCCTGCGGGCCGCCTGTTAGAGGGGGCTCGCAGCCTGAGAGAGAGGCTCGCAGCCCGTTAACGCAGCCTGCGAGAGGCCTTTAGGGGGGGGCTCGCAGGCTGTTGGGGCCTTCGCAGGCTGCGTATGCAAGAACCGCAGGGCCCCGGTATGGGACTAATAGCATGTGTAATAAATAGAATAATAAGGATGATGTATTTATTACTGTACTATTAGGTCTGTGCAACGCTTGAGGGCGTTTCAAGCCAGTTATACCCTAGGGGGTCGAGGAGAAGCCCCGAAATGGAAACAAAGGAAGTTTCTGTAGGGTACGGGAGGGGCCTCGCAGGCTGCTAAAAATATAGATATATATATACAATATCATTACAGGCTGTTATAGGCCTTTTGGGCCCTCG
>Ga0307515_10013657_pt1 | contig 15133 bp, 7 predicted proteins | sample 17_EM_MG_FD_194513 | JGI IMG/M metagenome (GOLD analysis project Ga0307515, IMG submission 194513) | Populus trichocarpa ectomycorrhiza microbial communities from riparian zone in the Pacific Northwest, United States - 17_EM | ecosystem: Host-associated > Plants > Roots > Unclassified | place... | reverse complement strand
CTACCGACGAAGAACTTGTTGCTTACTACCTCAAAAGAAAGATCAATGGACATAAGATTGAATTAGAGATCATCCCTGAAGTTGATCTCTACAAGTGTGAGCCATGGGATTTACCAGGTATTATATCCTCCCCTCTCCATCTCATCACTCCTTTTCTTGCATCACACTTCTATATAATTTGAGTCCTCAAAAACACACACACACACAAAAAAAAAAAAAAAAAACAACCCTAGCTCCCTCATTAGCTAGGTTGCTTCTTCATGAATTTGAGAGTTTCAAAGAATGATCCATTAATTACATGAACCAAATAAAGATTGAGTGAACAGAAGGGTAAAGAATATTGACAGAAAAGAAAATATATAAACAGTAGTTTTTTTTTTAATCTCTTTCTTTGTATGGTAACCTTGGCACATATATATGAGTACTGTTGTAACTCTTTATTGTCTTTGATTGCTACTAGGGCAGACCATTATGAAAACATCCTAGTTTAATTTTCAGGCTTTCTTGAACTTACCTAATTCCATGTCGAAAAAAAAAACCCAGTAATTTGGATAGTATGAGAATCAAGGTTATTGATCTTTCATCCATCAAACCATACTGATTTTTTCATGCAAGGAAAAGATAGTGAGTGCAAGAAGCTAGCCCAAATACCTTTTCCAAAGGAAGAGACAGGGAATGAGTTCAAACACTCTTTAGGGATTCTTCTTCTTCTTTTTGTATGTTTACAAATCCATTGATCATGCTTTATTGGTAAAAGTATTTTATTAACATAAAATATACACGAAACAAATATATATTTTTAGTAGGAAAAGGAAGTGTACTTGGGACTATAAGCCATATGGTCCCTCCATCTTTAGGGTTCCTATTGTGAACAGGAAGCTTTTAATTTACCAAAAGATTTCCAAGTCAAAAAGCTCTTGAAGAAAGGAACATAATGCATTGGCAAGAGATATTTCTAAGTTTCCAAGCATGTAATGCTTTGTTTGCATTACTTTAAAGGAATATTTCCTAGTTTTCTACCATTATCCCATCTAGATGCTTATATCAATAAAAAGAAAATGTGTTTTAACATGTGTGTAAGTAGAACATGTTTAAATAGTATATTCAACATGCTTAATCCTTCGGTAATTATTGTTCACTTGACATAATTTCCATCTAAATGTGATGAATTTAACTTGAGTATTGAAACAAATCGTAGGAAAATCATTGTTACCTAGCAAAGATCTAGAGTGGTACTTCTTTAGTCCTCGAGACCGCAAGTATCCGAATGGATCAAGGACTAATCGAGCTACTAAAGCTGGGTACTGGAAGGCCACAGGCAAGGATAGAAAAGTGAACTCCCAAATGCGTGCTGTAGGCATGAAGAAAACCCTAGTTTACTACAGAGGTAGAGCCCCCCATGGAGCTCGAACAGGTTGGGTTATGCACGAATATCGCCTGGACGAACGCGAATGCGAAACTAATTCCGGCTTGCAGGTGCACCTCATCTCCTCATCACCCTTCTCTTCATTTTTATTTATTTATTTATATTTAAATGGAATGAAAATCGGAATATGATTTGATTGGTGAACTTCTCCTATTATAACTTATGCAGGATGCATATGCGCTTTGTCGTGTGTCGAAAAAGACGACAACCATCCCAAAGATTGGAGAGCATTATGTGTCTACTTCATACAGAATGCCTTGTGAACATTCTTCTAGCGTTGAGCTATATTCTGATCATGGAAGATCCGAAGAATTTGAGAGCTCAAATTATCCTATGCATAAAAATTTAGATACTTGTTCAACCAGCTATCGTGCCATTGGATCCCCTCTTGACATCAGTGAATCAAGGAATGGAAAATGGGCACCATCCATGGATGGATTTGGCATGTCACCTTCACAATTTCCAAGTCATTCAACAATTCCTTACCCACCATCAAAGGTAAGAAATTATTCAGTGTGATTTTCATAGACATAAACTAGCAAAATTGGCAGATGGACCATGGTGAAAAAATGTTAAGATGTGCTGCAAAGATTTAATCTTTTTTCCCTTTAGAGTAGTTTAAAAGAAATCAAAATTTTTTCTCTCTTATCTTGCTGTGCTTACGTGCATTTCATTGGTTTTGGAAGGTTAATATGGCACTAGAATGTGCAAGTTTGCAACATAGATTCACATTGCCTCCATTGGAAGTAGAGGATTTCCCTCAAGTTGGACTTGCCGACATAAAAGTGATGCAACGACCTTTCATGCCAGAAAGCACAAGCACCCATCAGACTGATATTTTGCAAGAAATTCGTTCAGTAGCTCATGCATCCCAAGAATTGATAAATCAGTCTAGTTTCCAAGACACATGGGGTGGAAACTACGCCACTACCGATCATGATTTCACTTTCATGGATGGGAAGAATGTTCAACATAATATGTTGAGTGACATGATGATGAACTCCATTAGATGTGCAGAAAAATATTGGATTGACCCCAATACAAGCAGCAGGTCTATAGAGATTAGTAACCTAGATGAAACTTTCAAGACAGAGAGGATGGTAGAAAACTTGAGATGGGTTGGAATGTCAAACAATGACCTGGAGAAGGTATGTAATTTTTTATCTTTGCATAAAATTAGCTTAGCATTTTCACTCCTAGCTAAAGAAATATGACTCAGTCCTTCTCTCCATCTTGGACAGAGTTTTATGGAGGAAACCAAGATTGTGCCAATAGAAAACATTTCAAGTTTCAGAAGTAGGGAAGAGCATGAAGTCCGAGGTAATTTTCCCATGCCCTTAATCCAATCATTGCTCTACTTAATTTTTAGTTTTTGTCCCTTTCATTTTACTGATCTTTTATTTTTATGATAACTTTCTTTACTTGCAGGAGAAAATGTACATGTTGATGACTGCATGGGATTCAATGACAGTGAGGATTTTTCACTTGGATTCATCAATGATGAGCCTAATGATGATAACTTCATAGATGAGTGTAATGTGGATGATTTGACTAGTTCAGTACCGAGCTTTGAGGTTGTGGAGGATATCAAAGTTAATCATGGACTTTTCGTTTCAACTCGCCAAGCAACTGAGACATTTTTCCACCAATTAGTCCCTTCACAGACTGTTAAGATCTACCTGAATCCAGCAGTGGTGACCAGTAACTTCTCCATAGAGAAAGCAGACAGTACAAAAAGTTATGGCAAAGAAACAACAATCAGTACTGCAAAGGAATACTTCGTTGGAAGCAAATCATCAGTTCAATATCCTTGGAGGAACTTAGCTAGAAATGTTGTTTGTTTGATTGTCATTATCTTGATGCATTGTTCCTACCTAGGAGAAAATGTGGAAAATGGGAAATTAATGGATGGCTTCATGGGAAGTGGACGTGTAGGAGATGAAGGTTGTTGCCCTAGCAAAAATATCAAGCCAATGATGAAGCCTGCAGGAAAACTACTCAAGTGGGATGACAATAAGAAGGAAAAAGATTTGCTGGTTACCATAAGAGGTGGTGGAGAGAGTAAATTTGGTGTGTTTCTGAAGAAGCTAGGGCTATTTCTAACCATTTCTTTTGCTCTTTGTACCATATTGGTAAACCATTCCATGGCCCCTTGACTTGATTCCTGATCTTATTTTACCATCTAACAGTTGTTGATTTGGGTAAGGCATTAAATTTTGCCTTCTCTAGTGTTGGAGTCTAATGTATTCTATATAATACATAAATATATACACATATACCTTTGTATTCTGTAATCTATACTTAAACTTATAGCAGCTAGTGATTGAACAATTGTAACTGAATTTAGATTAATGGAAAATTTCTAATCTTTTCTGTCAAGTTTGATCTTATGTATGTCATCTCTATAGTTACTTTTGGTTAATGCTCCAAAAACGTATATAAATTTGTCTTTCAAGAATTAATGAATCTCTATATTTTCAAACTTTCAAAACATGAGATATAAAAGGACATCTATTCTTTTTCTTTATTGTTTCTATTTTTTCTGTCTTGAAACTGTAAGCACCAGCTAACAATGTTACAGCTAATTCTTAGCTTATACTTCTGCAATATTCCTCTTTATGTCAAATTTGGCCTGTAATATGAAATTTGGATGCACTCATTTCACTGTCTTATGCGACTGGAATCTTTAGGACTATCAAATATTAAGGACAAAAGAAATTAAAAGTAAAAAAATGTTAAATCTGCAGAGACTGTTTCTACAATTGACAGGAAAAAAAAGAGACTCATCTCATTGTTTAATTTGTTCAAGAAAATGAGAACTTTGTCGCTGGATCAGTGCAATGGAAAATCAAGATACATAAATGAAACACTTCTATACTGCCCTTGATGATCACATCGATGGAGCATTCAAAACCAATAAATCAACCTGTCCCGTGTATGAAGCACATGACAAAGTCATCTTGACAAGACACAAGAAGTCAGAGAGAAAAAAAAAAGAAAAGGAGAGGTTCATGCTTGTGAATGAGTGGGAGCGAACTGTGTATGGAGCCAGATAATATTCTAACAATATCACCCTTTTTTAAGAGAGATCATGGTAGTTCCACCTCCCCTGAATTTTGCTTTCTTTTTTTAAAATTATACACATACATAAAGAAAAGAAATGTAACCTGTGAGCATACAGTTGGATTGAACCATAAAAATGTTAAAGTATTGATAGCACACTAATATCCATAGCCATCTGTTTTTTCTTATTATTATACTTGGTCCAACTCGACAAATTGATCTGATGATTTTCAGATATTTAAAAGATTAATCTGATCAAACTTGAATGAGATTTAACCGAGTTAATTTCAATGATTATTTAAAAATATTATCAAAATACAAAGTTGTTTCAGCTTCTTAACTTTTTTTGTCCGAATATCAATATTTAATAGATTTACTCGACCAATCTATACCCGAGTCTTGAATAGAAAAAACTAAGAAAGCAAGTAGTAGTGTCACATTCCTGTATGCGGGGCTGGAGGCCTTCGACTATAATTAATCTATTTGATCCTTCCCATTTATGGCACCATAGCTAGCTATGGTGACCTTAGCTCATTTCAGCATCAATTATTCAATCTTACATGCCATGAGAGACCCCAACAAGCTTTGAATTTGAGTGTTAAGTGGTGGTGAACTGTAAATGGTGTTTTTCCTTTTTCTTTTGGGATCGGAGTTGCAAGTGGTGGTGGACAGCACATGGGAAGGGAACGGATCATGTCAAGATAGAAAGAGCCCACAAGTTACAAAGCAGAAGGCTTGAAAACAAGATGACAAATAGCCAAATAAGGCGAAATGGGTTCACGGGGTGACCGACTGTTTGTATCTAATTAATAAAGAATAATCTATTCTTTAGTCCCTAGGCTTTAAACATTACTATAACTCAGTCCTTCATGTTTGAAAATATATAATCTGGTCCCTTCACTCCTTTCTATTGTTCTCTTGTTAAACTTATTTTGGTTTTTTATTAACCCCGTACACAGTTATAAAATTTGGCTCGGCCTGATTAGTCAACCCAATAATTCGATGATTTAGAGCTTGATTAAAGCTAGGTTTCATGCCAAATCAATTTATTATATTAAAATCATATTATTTTAGCTTTTTTTCTTAGAAAAAAATCTTGAAACTTCATCATTAATTTCAAGTGTTTTTTAAAATTAAAATCTAAGTTGACTTGCGATCCAAGTTTTTAACTGGATCAGAAACCGAGATAATAATTACATGAAAAAAAATATATCTACCATTTGTAAATTTAGATTATTTGAGAAAAAACCAACATAGTGACAGTTATAGAAAAAGCAACTCAACACATGTTTTAAAAAAGATGGCTGTCAACAAGAGTGGAGGAACTGGCTTATAGGTTTTCAAACATGAAGGACTAAGTTATAACTTCATTCAAAAACCAAGGACTAAATTAAGAATAATTCACTGCTAGCAAGTAGCAAATCCACTCAACCACACAAGCCAATAATTCACCTCCTATGTTCAACTCTACTGTCTCCCCCACAACCATTAGCCCCGTGCCATTCCAAAAGCTGCAAAACTTCTCTCTCTCACAGGCACAGACACCTAGGTCTGGTACATAGCCCACAATACATTATTTTTCTAAAAGCTAATATACTACGAGCTAGAGCTCAACTGTTGTAGATAGAAACAGGGTTTTGTTTCTTCTTCACTGATCAATCACATCATGTCTTCTTCTTCTTCGTCTTCTTCTTCTTCTTTCAGGGTCCAAATTATCTCTGCGTTGTTCCTTTGTGGATATCTTCAAGGTGCAAATGCAGCAAGCTCCACAGTCAGTGTAAGGAACATATCAAAGACAGAGGATGCTGTGAACTTCCATATATATTATGGACAGACCTTCAAAGTCATCAAGAATGTTGTTGATGGCAAGAGCTACCTTCTCATTCAGGTAAATATATAATTAACGTCTAATCATATGTTTTTTGTTCCTCCATTAGTAACTACGTAAAATTCCAAACTGCTTTTGTTGGTAAGATATATTGCTGAAGCAGCTCTTGCCACAAGTTCTTCTTAGGATTAAAATATTGGTAAAATGTTTTTTGAGTTTTTCAAATTATGTAAGGTAGGATATGCAGGGGAAAGAAAGATTAAGAACTTGTAAATTTACAGGAAGGCATAAATTCTTGTGTATAACTTAGATAATTTAAGGGGTATATTCTTGATATTGCAATGTTATGTCTTGGTAAGTATTGATTTATCCATTTGAAAAATAAAATGTTATATGAATATTCATGATCATGATCATGGTTGTTCAACTTGCCCGGGTCAATCCCAAAAAATTATTGATTTTAAGAGAAATTTTTTTTTTCCACAAAATAACATGATTTTTTTTAAAAAAAATAGATTAATATACTTAATTTATGAATTAGCACAGGTAATCTGTTTATAAACATTCAAAAGGATGTTTAATTAATGGGGTAATAGCAAACCTAATTCTTAGAGCAAGTATTATGAGCTAGTTATCCCATTTCTGGTGAGTGATTCATAGGTAGGTTAATTAAACCCTAATCAAATAGTACTTTCAGATTGGTTATTGGAAAATAAAATATTGGTTAGTAGTTAATTTAATTAATTAATTTAGCTAGTATGAATACCAAACAGGGACTTTAGTGTGGACCTAATTAATAAGATATAACCCTAGATTAGCTAGTTAGGTTCAAATTAAGCCTTTTTTTTTTCTTCAGGTCCACTAAAAGGCTGCTGCAACTAACCCTCCAAAAGGACAAGACCACCTAGGCCTCACTGAAATAAAACATGCAAAAAAATAAAATAAAATATGTGCCCTAAAAATTTAATTATAGTAAAACTATATTTATGTTCTTATATTTGGAGTCACATGGCTCCTCCACCCTTTTTTTTCAAAGTGAAAAAAATACATTTAATCATTTTTAGTAATATATAGATAGCATTTGATTATTATTTTAGTATAAAAAAATTGATCAAGACAAATAAAATAATTAGGACATGTTCCATACCCTTTTTGTTTTAAGAAAACAAAAATTCATTTTATAGATGTCTTGAAGACTATATATATATATATATATATATTCTTGTCTTATAATATTAATTAAACACAATTATTTTAATAATAAAAGTTTGTTTGAAAATGTGATAGAAATTGAGTTTTAAAGTGTTTTTAATTCAAAAATGTATTAAAATAACGTTTAAAAAAATTATTTTTAATATCAATACATTAAAACAATTCAAAAACATTAAAAAAAATTAAATTTTAAGTAAATAATATTTTAATCATAGAGAATGACATGTCATTTGATTTTATTAAGCTTTTAGCTTATTATTGATCCAAAAATAAAAACAAGAATATTTTAGCCTATAATAATAAAAAAAATATAGTAGATGATTATATGGTTTCATGCAAATCCCTAATCCCTTACTTTCAATTGCAATTAACAGAATAATTCAAGGATGGCAACAAGAACAAAATATTGCACCTCAAGGATCGAATCATTTGTCATCCCTTTGTCAAATTATTCAGCTGATACCTACTCCTTTCCAGGTACATTCTGTTATATATTAAAAGCAAAACTAGAACAGCAAGAAAAGTGAAGAAATATACTTGGTATATTTTTTTCATTTTTTATGCTATATATTCAGCTCATTTCTCTTCTCATGCCACTTCCTTTTTCCTGGTTTACAGTGTCCTTCTTGGAGGTGAGGATCATTGGCTTCTGTAAGTTGTAATTATCTTATGATCTTGATTAGGAGTTCCATCACAAGAGATGAATATATATTTCAAGTTGTGTTTCGTCGGTGTCCATGACAGAAGAGATATAAACGGGTGTTTGATTGAAGGGATAGAGATAAAGATATAAAATAAATGTATCTCTGTCTTCATTATTTTTGTTTTTTTTTTTTTTTTTAAATAATAATTAAACACTGTTTTATTGAGTGTCCGACCAAAAATCTAGCGGAAAATTGGCAATAATTTTGTGTTTTTTATTTTGCTATTTTTTTTTTTTTATCTTTCAACAGCTGCTAGGCTTACTAGGGAGTATGAAGGGCATTACATCAGATTCCATGGCTTCTGAATGTGCATTAAAGTTGTACGAAACAGGAGAAATAGAGATGATGAACAGGAGTGAGCCTCAACAATTCTCAGAATTTGGTGCTCATTTTATCAGTGTAACAGACCAACCACAAGCATGCAATTTTGCCAACTTTGTTCCTTTAGTAGAGGATTACCCTCTCCAGGTAATAAATGCATAATGCCTCTTCTGAGAAATGTTTTATTTATACATGTAAATTTCATTCAAGCCATTCCAAATTTTGAACCAAGGACTCACACATTAGAATTCTCAAATTCAATCACTGCGGAAATTTTTTCCGTATTAAATACTTATCAAAGCAAAGCTTGATTCGAAACTGCTGATTTAATACTTGTACTATACATGGCAGAGAGCAGAGTGGATAAAGTTCTTGGGAGTTTTTGTAAACCTTGAGACAAGAGCCAACAAAGTATATGATGCAGTAAGTATGGCAGACCACCGTTATTTTATAGATGGGAGAAAAGTATTATTGCTTCTTTTATATTTGATTTGATGAGTAAAATTTTTTTTCCCTCTGCAGATAAAAGAGAATTACTTGTGCCTGACTAAGGTTGCAGCAAGCAAAAATGGTTCCTTTAAACCCATTGTAGCTTGGATGCAGTATGATAGTGTTAGTATAGCACAAGACCTGAACATGCATTTCTTTTTGTATTTTTCAGTCAATTGTGGAGGTTGTGTTTGGTAATTGTTTTCTAATATAAAAGACAGGATAAAAAGGAACAAAAACGTATTTGATTTGAGAGATGAAAACATGAATCTTTCTTGATCAATTTTAGAGTAATTTTTTGTCATTTCAAAACACAAGAAGGTACAAGAAGACACGCCCTTTATCTCTATTTTTTCGAAGAAATAATCAAACACTATTTCAAGGTTTTTTTGGTTATGAATGACTTAACCCTAATGAAATTGGTTTCTCTTGCTTTTCAGGGCATATGGTCTTTTACAAAGGAAACATGCAAGTTGAAGGTAACAGAGAACACAAAAATAATTCACCATTTCATGCTCTTTAATGTGGATGAGATGTATTAAACTTGAAAACAGTATGTGGAGGATGCAGGTGGAGAAAATATTGACAACTCTATCAATAAGATCACTTACAACACCTCAAATCCTGATGACTCCGAAGAATTACATGCAATTCTGTGTGTAAGTTCTTCTTCTTGCTAAAAATTATATTTTCTGCTGGTTTCTAGTAATTATCAAGTCTTTCTAATTTGTCTCTAACAAGTTTTCCAAATTCATTTTCTTGTAGACTGTGGATGTAGTGATTGATGAAACGTATACTCCTGACCCTGCCGGCTACAATCAGTCAAGTTTCCTTCAAAACATAGGTGTTGATGACAATTCTTGTTTTGCTTTTATAGCAAATCAAAGCTTGTGGAGATACGATAAAAGAGTCCAAAACTTGACCACTCTTGGTAAGATTTAGTGCTACGTTTTTACTTCTTCCTGTACAGTATAAGTGTTTTGACTGCCCCATCTGAGCCATCTGTTGCCCACCTTGATGAATTATCAATATGAAGACTGGAATGATGGAGCAGTGTCCCAACCTCAATTGGTTTTGGCAGATCTCATTGAAGTTTTGTTCCCTGATGGAAATTATTCAACAACATACTTTAGGAACATTGCAAAGGTAATATACTTCTTTCACTAAGAAACATACAAAAGCTGCACAAGAGTTTTATAATTCTGTATCAACAATTTTACTCTCAACATGCAGGGAGAAGGGGTTGTAAGCATTGATGCCAATATGTGTGAAAGAGATATCTCCACTCCCTTGGAGCCCACGATACTTTCTTGCTGATGCCTAATGCCCACAACAGCACGCAAGACATTGATTCACTCTTTTACAATATTTGTATCAAGCATTAAATGCTACTGATAATCTTTTTATAGCTCAGCAAATAATGTTATTTAACTTGATGATTATTATGAAAGCAGAAGAAAGGTGTGGGAAAGAGCTTAGACAGTGTTTGGCACTGCTTTTTTTTTTAAAAAAAAATTATTTTTATTTTTACTTTAAATTAATATATTTTTTATGCTTTTAAATTATTTTAATGTACTGATTTTAAAAATAATTTTAAAAAAATAAAAAAATATTATCTTAATATATCTTAGAATAAAAAGCAACTACTACCCCCTCTTAAACAACCTCTTAATCTACTATATAAAATGGATTTATCAAACCAGTGTCTCATCTCAATGTCAAAAGACCAAGCAAAAGGACAAAATGCAACAACGAAAATCAGCCTAACATATAATAATTTAACAGCGTTATGTTGTTGCATTTATCAGAAAACGAGGCTCTAGATTCCTGCATGGAACTGTTAATTTGAGGCGAGGGAAATGAAACCGGTGCAGGAGAATGGCAAGGAAGTGTTTCAATGAACTTGTGAATGGACAGAACATGGTTTAAGGTTTTAATTCATTTGTCCTGATGGATTCCTGTTCCAAGATAAGTAGGATGGATCACCAAGGGGCCTGCATAAAGCACATAAACCATCTCAAACACTCACGATGAATATTTCCATCAAAGCTAGAAATATTTACTGTTGTTGGCACAGAAAAAATCGAGCAATTAATAGGATTTTTGAACCATTCTCACCTTGGCTTGAACACATATACAAATACAAAGCATACTGCCAAGAACAAGCACAAGCCTCCAATAGCGATATAAGCTCTGCCCAGGAAACTATTTTTTCCACCTATCCAACTCGTGGTTGAAAGAACCAGCTTCTTTTTGCCTCCAAAACTGTAAGTGTTATAATTATTCTCAATGGTAACCGTAATTGTAGTGTTAGCTTGAAGGTCCTTCTCTATCTTTCCATAAAGTTTTCTGAAGTTTGGCAGCGCTGCAGTACGCATCCATACAATAAGATCTACTTGTTCACTCAACTGTTTCAAGAAAAACCAGCAACTAGATCGATTTAGAAAGGGGAGAAGGAAAAGAATTACTTATGGAATGAAAAAAAAAAGAAGAAGAAGAGGAAAACCAAGTATAATTTAATTGACAAACTATACGAAAAGACTCGAACATGCAGGAAGAAGAGGGAGATACTTACAGGTATGCTTGAATCAAGTTTTCCACCTCCAATCAAGCTTCCACTCTGGAAATTTTTAGGATAGACATCGGAACCAAATTTATGCTCCTGGTCACTTTTCCAAGCAATATTCTTTTTGCTGACATCTAAAACCTCTTTTTTTACCGAAAACCTGTATGTATCATTGAACAAACTCCATGCAACAAGGCCACAAGGAACAATTGGTTGCCCATTTGATGTGACAGCTTCCGGTTTGCAGGTTTCTGTGACACCTTCACTGGCCTTGCTTCGTAACTGTTTATCACTTCGACTTTTTACATATCTGTCAGCAAAATTTTCACATTTCAAATTGCAGAAGCATGTCAAAAGAACCCTGGCACAAGAAGATTCCTAAGCAGTACATTAATTACATGTGAAAAGCAAATTCAACTGTGAGGAGGTTTCCACAATTAATGCAAAAATATCAGTAACCTGAAAATTTTCTTCAGGAAAAAAATTCATATCATAGCAAAGTCGGAAAACCCAATATGTTTCAAAATTTCCAAGTGAAACTTTAATTCAAACTCCTACGAATTGCATATTACCAAATATGGAAATGGGACTATGGGCATAGATCAACAGAACAATCCAGACTCTCAAATGAAAAGAAGCAACCATTATAATGGTACAACTACTTTTTTATCGTAAAATGGTCTACTTATGTACAAGTACAACATCACTTCAAATGCAACCCATATAAACATAGTTTAATTGCAACTCCAACTTTTACCTTGATGATTTTTCTACTTTCCTTGCCATTCTGACGAATACAAATTCTGGGTTCTGGGATTTGTCTAAAAGAAATTTTCTGTGGTGATTTGCCATATAGCAAATTTCTAGCACCAAATTGAGGACTGAGATCTACCTTTTATAGAGAATAGCGAATGAAGGATCAAGCAGAAAAAAATATAATCAAAGAGTGGTCTGTATTACTGGCAGACCATATCAACTACTGAGCTAAATTCAAATTTCAAAATCCATAAACAGCACAAGTGTGATTTGCAGGGGAATTCTTTGTGCATTCCATGTGCCAGCCTAGAAACAGACGAAAAATGGAAAAAGCATTTGGTTAGCAACCTTAGTTATGCTTTTGTACTTTTATTATCTTTTCTAAGTTGAGCAATCAATGGAACACTTTTGCTCTTACAAACTCCCAGTTTCTTCATCCGACGTGACAATCCGCACTTTTAACGGTTTTGTATTTTTTGTTCTTTTCATAACTCAAACCTAGATAGCAGCACCAAATGTTAATAGAACATGCCAAATGGAGAAAATTAAAGACCACAACAGGTAGCTGCTCTTCAATGAAAAGCCTTGGTGATATCACGAATGACAATAGTCTATATAGATACATATTTATGATCACAATGAAGTCAATTTTCTAAAGGTGTTAAAAGCATGTACCACATTTGAAGGTCTTAAAGGTCCAAATCAGACAAAAAATTAATTCAACATATATGCAATTAGCAGTTGTAACATCATATTTTCTGAGAATGACAATTTGCTAAGAAAAAAGAGGAAAATAACATTTAAAAATATAATCCCTTAATTGAATAAGAAAAGTTATTGCCAAACATATACCTCACACCTTATAAGGATACACAAAAACCACACAGCAGTAAATATTTCTTCTACTCACCGACGGTGGTTCTGGTAAAAGTTATCAAGCTCGTAATAGATGAAAACAGGACTTTTCATGTGCTTTGGAACCTGAAATAATCTTCAGTCAAGGCATCTTTGAAAAACAATGCAGCTTAGATTAAAAGAAGACAGACACAAATAAAAGAAAGAAGCCAAATTTCTTTAAGCACATCAAGTAAGGAAATTGGACTAACATTAATGGTCATTGTACAAGTCTTGTTAATTTCGCTGGTTTGGATATAATGTAGGCTGTTATTTCTATAATCAGGGGGAATACAATCTTTGTCATATCGCTCCACAATTTCCACCACCTACATGATGCCAGATGGGAAGTAAAAAAAAAGAGCTTCAAGTTAGAGCCATCTACAAAACAAGGCAATTAGCAACATAGTCAAACAAGATTAAAATAGACTTACATGTTCTGATGCATACAAGGAAGCAAGGCCTATAGGGATAAACACAACTCCAACAACAATGAATGATGTAATGACCTGAAAACATTAAAAATAACAGTCCAAGTAATTAAAAAAACAAAGAACAGTACTACACTGAAGCAGAAGTCAAACAGAAATCAGTCGTGAAATATTCTAAACCATACCCATCCCGGCGTTAAAATAGGTTTACAAGCAGGAAGCTCTTGCTGTGTGAATCTAGAATCTGCATCCACCAAGGCCAAACAAACATATGCTCAGAAAATTCTCCACTCATAAAACTCATTGAATAAAACAACACAATTCAGCCCATAATTTGATATTCAAAATCCAGCACCCCAGATTAAAATTAAAACACCAGCATTTCAACAGGTGAAAACATCAAATTTACCAGATTAAAAAGGCAATGCAGGTAATTATATATGTAAAGGACGAAAATTTTAACAAAAACCATTTGTTATTTACCAAAAAAAAAAACTATTTCCCAGATTTGCCATCAAAAACACAATCATAACCTCCCTAAAGCAATCACCTTTACATAAACAAACAAAAACCCATTTCAAGAAAATAAAAAAGATTCAGACTTTCCCAAACACCAACAAGATTTACATAAATGGTAGTGATAATTCAAACCAAGTCAATAGAGAAACCACAAAAATCATAAATTGGAACACATCAAATTATAAAAAAGAAAAGAAAGATGGGTTTTACATACAGTTGGGTTTCTTGTTCTTTTTGGCAGAAACAGCAGCAGGAGAATCATCCTTGCCTCCACCGCTAGAGCTTGTGGCTTCCCCTATCATGGTTTTGTGTTTTTTTAATCTCACCAAACAAAGCCTCAACGTAAAAATAAAATATCAGTTAATATATTGATTGATATTTTTGACAAAGTGACAGCAAAAGGACATCTTGATTTTTTTTTTTTTTTCTTTCTATTTCTCCCCCAATATTTTATTATTAATTATTTTAATTTTTAGCTATTTTTTAAGGTTATTTTAGTTGTCTCTTTGCTTTTTATTGGTGAAAAAAAAAACAAAATAGAAAAAAAAAAATCCATCCTCAAAAGGTAAAAAAGAAAGAAAAAGAAAAGGAATAATCCTCTTTTTTCACCAAAATAAAAGAGTTAGGTGACATGAGTACTTGAGTAGAACCACGGTTGGATGACTTTTGGATTTTTGTTGATGTGGGCCAATTGACAGAATATTCAGACTTAGATCCAATCATGAGCCCAAGCCCAAGACCAAGACCAAGCCCATCAGATGTATTACAATTCATGGAATTCTGTTGAAAATATTGATGCCCAACTCCACCAAATACTGGTTTGAATCTAATTTTGAATTCACATGCGTTATTGATTTTTTTTAGTGATTTTTTTAATAATTTTAATACATTAATTTCTAAAATAAAAAAAATTAAAAATTTTAT
>Ga0307515_10013656_pt1 | contig 15134 bp, 6 predicted proteins | sample 17_EM_MG_FD_194513 | JGI IMG/M metagenome (GOLD analysis project Ga0307515, IMG submission 194513) | Populus trichocarpa ectomycorrhiza microbial communities from riparian zone in the Pacific Northwest, United States - 17_EM | ecosystem: Host-associated > Plants > Roots > Unclassified | place... | reverse complement strand
TAGAGCAAGGTCTCCCAATAGAAGGGGGCGTGGACAATTTCGTGAGGAGGCACTAGGGGAAAACCTGGACGCTGATTATAGAGACGTTGAACCCCAGCACCACCGACTGCAACATCACAGAGAAGAACTTCCACGACACCGTGACAGGCGAGGGCTGGAGACTCAACCAATCGATGAACTCACTAAACGAATGAAGGTGGATGTGCCTGATTTTTATGGCAAACTGGAACCACATGCTTTTGAAGATTGGCTAACTGCCATTGAAGACTATTTTGATTGGTTTGCTGTATCAGAAGATCGAAAGGTCCGGTATATCAGGATGAAATTGAAGGGACATGCTCGTGTCTGGTGGGGAAGCGTGGAAGAACAACTGCGACGAACTCAACGCCCACCGATCTCAAACTGGGAGGAGATGAAGGAACAACTGAAAGAGAAATACTTACCCATTGATTATGAGCATATGATGTTTGAAGAAATGCTGCAACTAAGGCAAGGGTCCTTAACAGTGGATCAATATACAGACAGGTTCCATGAATTGACTGTTCGTAGCAGAATTGCAGAGACCGACCAACAGACACTAGCCCGATATCGCAATGGCCTACGTGGAGAACTATACAAAGAAATGTTGATCGCACGACTCATTATGGTGGAAGAAGCATACCAACTAGCACTGCGTATTGAGAAACAACTAGGGAACACAATAGGCAGGAAAGTCATGCCAATAGAGGGAAAACCAGGACATTCGACAAACTTTTCCATACAAAACCACACTCACCATATGACAGACCGGGAGGCTCAATATTGGGAGAACAAAGAGGAAAAACAAAGGTTACAAGTGATGGTCCACAGTGCTACAAATGTAAAGGGTTTGGACACTATGTTGTGGTATGTCCCACCAGAGATAAGAAACTCGCCTTTATATGTGAAAAAGAGCTGACAGTAATGGGTGAGGCGGAAGGGGAAAAAACTGAAGAACTTGCAACTGAGGAGGAGGAACACCTAGACGCTTCTGATCTTCCAAGCTGTGTTATTCACCGAATATTAACAGGAAACAAAACTGAACTCAAAACCAATCAGGAATGGTTGCGCACCAACATCTTCCATACACGATTAGAACATGGGGGCAAAACACTAAATGTGATAATCGATAACGGTAGTGGCAAGAATGTAATCTCTGAAACAACAGTAGAACGACTGCATTTAAAGACTGAGACACACCCTTCTCCCTACCGAATAAGTTGGGTCAATGAACACAACTCAGTCTTAGTAAAACACCGATGCCTAGTACAGTTCTCATTGGGACGAGAGTATGTAGATAAAGCATGGTGCGATATCATTCCGATGACCGTCTGCCACATGTTATTGGGACGACCATGGCTTTACGACAGAAGAGTCTCCTATAATGGTTACACCAATACCTATTCCTTCCAGTTTAAAGGCAAGAAGCTAGTCCTAGTCCCATTACCGATTGCAGAATTTGAAACAACACAAAAACAGGTACCAGTATTAAATATGCGGCAGTTCTCTCAAGTTGTAAATGGAGAACAAATGTTGTTGTTTGTAGTAAGGCGCGAAGTGAAACAAACTGATGGCCTAGTGCCCAAGGAGCTGGCATCCATACTTGAAAAATTCCAAGACATCATGCCAGACGAGATGCCCCACCAACTGCCACCAATGCGGGATGTACAGCACGCAATTGATCTCATCCCAGGGTCATCTTTACCCAATTTACCCCATTACAGGATGAGCCCTGCGGAGAATGAAGAGCTCAACCGACAGGTCCAACAGCTAATGGACAGAGGATTCATTCGAGAGAGCTTTAGTCCCTGCGCAGTTCCAGTACTGCTCACGCCAAAAAAAGATGGAAGCTGGAGGATGTGTGTCGATAGTCGAGCAATTAATAAAATAACAGTCAAGTACCAATTCCCAATCCCATGGCTGGATGACATGTTAGACTTGCTAAACGGCGCCTCCATTTTTACCAAAATTGATCTACGTAGTGGATATCATCAAATTCGCATCCGTCCTGGTGACGAATGGAAGACAACTTTCAAAACAAAATAGGGGCTATTCGAATGGCTAGTCATGCCCTTCGGATTAACCAACGCACTAAACACCTTCATGCGTGTTATGACACAAATTCTCAAACCATTCCTGGGGAAATGTGTTGTGGTGTACTTTGATGATATTTTAATTTTCAACAACTGTTTGCAGGATCACTTAGCCCATGTGGAACAAGTCTTAACAACATTACAGGCAGAGCAACTCTATATTAATCATGCCAAATGTTCATTCCTGAAGAAGAAAGTCTATTTTTTAGGCTTTATCATTTCTAGCAAAGGCGTTGAAGTGGATCCCGCTAAGATACAAGCCATTCAGAATTGGCCAACACCTCGAACCATCTCTGAGGTCCGTAGCTTTCATGGTCTAGCTACATTTTATTGGCGTTTTATTCGTAATTTCAGCACTATCATGGCCCCAATAACCGAGTGCCTAAAGGGTACCAATTTCAATTGGACAACAGCAGCAAACAAGCCTTTGCTGACATCAAGGATAAGCTGGGGAATGCACCAGTCCTAAGACTCCCTGATTTTTCCAAACTCTTTGAAGTGGCTTGTGATGCCTCACATATAGGAATCGGGGGAGTCCTAAGTCAAGAAGGACATCCAATCGCTTTTTACAGCTTAAAGCTCAATGACACTCGTCAGAGATATTCAACATCCGACATGGAATTTTATGCCTTGATTCAGACCATTAAGCATTGGCGCCCGTACCTGATCCATAGAGAGTTTATCCTTTACACTGATCATGACTCCTTGAAACACCTTGGCTCTCAAAGCAAACTCAACCCAAGACATTCCCGTTGGACAACATACTTGCAACAATTTGATTTCATCATCAAACACAAAGCAGGAACAGAGAATAAAGTGGCTGATGCGCTAAGTCGACGACCCCACCTACTGCATATGTTCTCAGTTCATGCTACGGGCTTTGAAGAAATTAAGACTCAATACACTGATGATGATGATTTTGGCACAATATGGAGCAATTTACAAGCCAAAATCACGATAACTGGAGGAGAATATTCGCTGAAAGATGATTACTTATTTTGTGGTACTAGGCTCTGCATCCCCAAAGGTTCACTCCGTGAATTCATCATCACTGAACTCCATAGTGGCGGATTGGCTGGACATTTTGGCTATGACAAAACATATGCCATAGTTGCTGATCGGTTCTACTGGCCTCGACTGCGTAAAGATGTGCACAAAGTGGTTGATCGGTGCAGGATTTGTCAACTAAACAAAGGGACTAAAAGCCAAGCTGGACTCTACACACCCCTCCCAATCCCAGACCACCCATGGCAGCATATTAGCATGGATTTTGTTCTCGGATTGCCTAGGACGGTTCGACAAAATGATTCAGTTATGGTAGTAGTTGACCGATTCTCAAAAATGGCTCACTTCATCCCCTGCAACAAGACCTTTGATGCATCCAAGGTAGCAGTTTTATTCCTACAAGAGGTGATCCGACTACATGGTGTACCCCTCTCTATTGTGTCTGACAGAGATGTCAAATTTGTTAGCTATTTTTGGAAGACTTTATGGACAAAAATGGGGACAAAGTTAAATTTTTCCAGTGCATTCCATCCACAGACAGATGGTCAGACTGAAGTCCTCAACAGAAGTTTGGGAAACCTGCTACGCTGCCTCATCGCAGACCATGCAACTAGCTGGGACCTTGTGCTCCCACAAGCAGAGTTTGCTATTAATAATTCTGTTAACAGATCTACAGGACATACACCATTTGAAGCAGTATATGGGAGATGACCCTACACCCCTATGGATCTCAAACCATTACCCTTACCCCCCAGCCCAAGTGAAGCTGGCTTGGATTTTTCAGAATACATGAGAGATGTTCATGCAGAGGTCAAAAGACGTCTTTCTCTCAATACTGAAGCATACACCACCTCTGCCAATGTTAGGCGCAAGGACATACAATTTCACAGTGGTGACATGGTGCTGGTTCGTCTAAAACCAGAAAGATTTCCTTCAGGAAGTTTCTCCAAACTACACGCGCATCGTGTGGGTCCTTTTCGTATTACTAAGAAATTAGGCAGCAATGCCTATGTCATAGACTTACCTTCTGAATTTGGCATAAGTCTAGTTTTCAACATTGAAGACATTACTGCCTTTAAAAGTGATGAAGATGTTTCAAGTCATACTTCCAGAACAGAGAAAATGCCAGCATGCCTTCCTAAAGTCCCTACAACCACTACACCACAAGAGGACATTGCCTCCATCATGGATCACCAGTTCGTTTCTACGCGTCGCGGGGGATACTACAAATTTTTAGTCCACTGGCGACAACGACCCCTCTCCGACTCAGTATGGGTCAAAGGAACTGAGCTTCAGCGCCTGCACCCAGACTTGTTTACTGCATATGTTCACCATAACTTGTCAGAGTCAAGTTCTTCAGAGGAGTTAGCAATTGATGCAAATCAGGAGGAGACAGAGGAATGAACCCTGTAAAACACAAAGACTACTGGAAGACAGAGACATGGGAAACCAAGGAATCGTGAAAGCTGATTAAAAGCTTATTAGCTGTAGTTATTATTTTCTAGTTAGATTAGGATTTGAGTTTAAATACGTAGTAGATTATAATTCATTAGTAGAGGGTATTTAAGAAGAGAGCATAACATAAGATAGACAGTTTTCTTGTAATCAGACAATTTGCTATTCTTAATACAAAATCTGGAGTGATTCCTTTATAGAGAGATTCTGCCTTAGATTACTGTTCTTATTGTAAGCAACGAGAGGTTGCAACAGAGAGCAATTACATCAATTTGTCTCCTCCTGATTTGCATCAACCATACTACAATGTTTGTGTCCATCTTTGCACGGTCCAAAACCTTGCGTTGGACAAAGTTCACCTTCAGTCCAATCCATTTATTATGTAGCATGGATCCATGCCAATATAACAAGATATAGCAGGAGTGTTGATGGGTTTTAAAGCAGCGTTTGACATTGGCATTGGAAAAAAAATTTAAATTTTTTTAATTTTAATTTGTTTTAAAATAATATATTTTTGATATTTTCAAATTATTTTAATGTGATGATATCAAAAATAATTTTTTAAAAATAAAAAAATATTATTTTAATATAAAAAACATTTTATAAAACAACAATTACCGGTTATAATCATCACCTAACTAGTCAAGGACACCCAACAAATATAATCATCACCAAGAAAACAAAATTGCATCGTTAGTGATCTGGTCTGGTGCGCATTGAACAAAGTAGACACTAGAAAAAAAAAAGTGCACTAGGGTATAGTAGTGCGCAAAAAGAGAGGGCAATCAGTGCGCGAGGAAATAAATGCTCCAAGACAAGTAATTAATGCACAAGGTTATGGCAGTGCAGGAGGGATCTTACAAAATGAGGGAACACGTACGGGATCTTGCTTTGGCAATGAGGCTTGAGATGGCAGTGCATGAGGATAGCCCACAAGGTAGCTATGGCAAACTTCGAAGATTAAAATCTTTTATATCTTATTTTAATTCATAAATAAATTCTAATTCAATTAATGACCTATTATACTCTTTTTTTTATATTTGGAATAAAATACTAAATTTTTTCCACCATTCTTACAATCACCTTATTTTAATTTATTGCCGCATCTCTTCCATTAGAGGTGAGTACGTACCATGGTCGATATTGTGAGGATAATATTTCATCACCAGCTGAGACTGACATCAAATGGATATATATGATGTAATAATCTTCGGGCTACCAGGCTTAATTATGAAGACATTGATTGATTCTGTTCATGATAAAATTATGAAATCTTTCGGAAGGCATAAATGCAATTTTCAATACGATGTAAGTTGCCCAAGAGATGAGAGTCTTTGAACAGAAACATGACAGCCTAGTGGTCTGTCATGTGTCTGATATTTTTATTCACTCAACTTTTATTATCATGCAAGATAATGGAAACACATGTTTTTCCATTACCCTCACAATCACAACAGTCCTTCATTAATCACGCCTAGTACTGCTTATTGGACATTCATCTCCTACATTAGAGCTGAGCAAGGTTGACATTGTTAACATCATTATCATGAAGCTCTAGCTTAACTAGCTCACTGATATCATATGGGTGTGCATCCTGAGGTAACTGCCGTTTAAATGCTCTTTTTCCGAAGGCCCAAGCTTTAGCTTCAGTAAAATGGGCCCCGTCCCAGTACACATACTCACTCCTGTTGGCACATGGGACGGAAAGGGATTGGCATGGGACGGCACCAGATTGTAGCACCTGGCAACAGCTCTCACGGGTATGTTTGAAACCTGCAATATTGAAGCAAAAGTAATATTAGTAACGAAGGACTAATTAACTAACCATTCTTCCGAATCCAGAGAAGAAAACGAAGAAAAAAATAGAGGGAAAGAAAGAGAAATTTATTAGTACCTGCATTTGTTACGTCAGAATCAATATCGTAAGAGTTTATGTAGGTGAATACAGCATCTTTATGCTTTTCATTAAGCTCTTCGAGCATTGTTTGAAGCAGACTGTTGAAAATCTTAACATCATCGTTGAGCTTGTACGCACATAAACTGTCATCTAGTTCATTAGGATATTGTTGTATGTTGGACGGCATACATCCTACCCGAATAAGACCAAACACGGCTATCTTTCTCGCTCCTGTAGAATACAGATCCTGGCAGGAAGGAAAACGGGATTAAGAGGGGCTCCTAGTTAGTTTCTAATCAGATCAGACATTAATTAGTTATTGTCTTAAAAGAGACACCTCCAGTTGAGTTTTGTAAGTCTTAATGAGATGTTGCGCATATTCATCAGGAGTGTATATCTCGCTGCTGTTGTAGGTATCCAAGAAATAGTTGTTGAGGTAGTCGTTATGGCCCATATCAGAAACATATATGCATTTGCTCAGGTACTTCTTAGCAACGTCATCGCCTCCCAGTTGTTTGGCAATGCGTGAAACAGTTATCTTGTGATTATATAACTGAATATTCATGGTAAACAGATCTCTCTGGCGTGCACAAAAAGAAACACACACACACACATATATATAGTTAGTGTTGCCAAAGGACACACATGATTCCAAACTTCATATGCTCAACTATGTAAGTAATTTTATTTTTTTTAATTGAAAGAAATAAGTTGACCAAAATTACTAGAACTAAAATTGATTATAGAGAGAGGAGTGGCAATGATAGAAATTAAGACACAACTAGAAAGACTATTTTATGAGAAAATAAGAAAATAAGAGCTTGTTTGGCTTATATTGAAAAAAAAATAATAGAAGTAACGAACATAAAAAATCTGGTGAACCAAACGAGCTCTTATTCTATATGTATTATGATTTGGGAAATAGCCTTTTTCGATATTTTTCATTTTTCTATAGAAAGAAATAGAAAACCAGCATTTTCTAGAGAAAAAAAATATTATATTTTCAATTAGAAAATATGTTTTATTTAGTTTTCTATTTCCCACAAATAAACACAACTTCTCCAAAACCATACAAAACAATTCTAATAGTTTTTTTAATCAACAAGAGCTTTCAATAGAGGCATGTGTATGATCATTAATAATCACCGAAAGATATCCCGTTTCATCAAGAATGCCAGCTCCACTAGATCCGTAATTGACACCGTCTAGGAAATTAGTGAAACCTCCGACACCGAAGTCCGTGATGAAACTGTCGAAACCTAGTTGTTCAGCTGAAACAAAACAATACAAGTTAGTTCAATAGCATTATGATTATATACCCATTTTATGAATATAAAGAAATTTGAACCCAAAAGCTCTTAGGAGAAGGGAAAAATGGATACTGATTGAGCTACGAGCTCATGCGTGCGCGTATTATATATATATAGCATAGCCTTAGCTAGTAAAATTGGTATCAGTAAGTGATTTTTTACGTTATAAAAATTGTAAATCTCAGCAACAAAAGTATCAGTAGCAGACTTGGCCCGATTTCTAAATTTAATATAATAACTTCCTAAGGAGAATAATTATTTCCCGTTAAGTAAAGCAAAACGAAAGTGTTATGTTGTATTATAAGAGAGGAGAGCAAACTGCATGCAGACCAATGGTGTCGGCTATGTTGAGGCCATTGCTACACCTTCCTGTAGCCCCCAAAGGAAAGTCTACTCCATAAGGCAGATAATTAACTTTAACAGGTGTTGTAAGGTAGTTATTGTTTCCATTGTCAAACAAGGAGTCTCCAAAGACGAAGTAGCAAGGAACTTGAGGCGTGGCCTTTCCATAAGTCCAGTGTTGCCAGTTTGACACCAGCAACACCACAGACAACGCCCACAATGCCTTAAGCCCACCGGCCATTGAAAAGTAAGCAAAACAAGATAGAAAGGGAAGAGCTTTGCAGTCGAAAACAAGATAGAAAGAAGGAAGAAGTGAGTTCTAGGGATGGTGCTTTGGAAAGGAACGAACCAGGGCTATATATAGAGGTCTGGGGCGTCAGCTTGAAACTTTATACAATACTTAATAGTTGGCAACGTGTATTTTTCCTTTTTCATTTTCTTCCAACTTGTGTTATTTTTTTAACACCATAGTACCTGCTGCTTTGTTTCTAACGTGCAGAGTATTATCTTTTATGAAAATAATATTTTTATGTGTCGATTCATCAAGTGCTTCATTCTCACTTACGCGTTGCTTTTGATATTTGAAGATAACAACACATAGTGTATAATTTTGCCATGCAATCTTGGAGGTTTCACTCCAACTTGTACATAATTTTTTGTTCCTCATGTTGTTGAATTGTTCAACGTTTGAATCTTAGGATGATTTACAATATTTTATTGTTACTCCATCCCGAATGTGTGAAATGCTTGCTCAAGAGTTAATCATCATATAGTCAAAGCGTGTTGATTTTGTAGTTTGAAATATTTTTTAAATTAATTTTTATTTAAAAAATATTAAATTAATATTTTTCAATAAAAAATTAAAAAAAATCTAAAAAATAATCATTTAAATATATTTTTAATTAAAAAATACATTATAAATACACATGCTCCAACCTTGAAGTTAATAATGTGAAAGATCCATTCTCAATTGAAAAAATCATTTTAAAAAAGTGTATTCATTGGAAAAATGATTGGAAGTTGTGTTGGTTAAGCAAAAGATTTGCTCTCAAGTAATTATTTTAGGTGTATATTAATACGGATATATATAAATAATTAGTAATAGCGTGAATGTACTAAGAGAAAGTAAGTGGAAGAAAAGTAAGGAGAAGGATATTAATAAGTCATTTACTTTGAGAATTTTGAAACAAGTAGCATGAGAAAAATTAATATAATAATATTTATGCAACATCATCCTAATTAATCGATCTTAATATATTTCATGTAAACAGTTAATAACATATTTAAAAAATACTATATGCAACATATTGTATCATAACAATTCATAATATATTAAAAAACTATCATATATAAGATATTGTTATACAATTATATATATCAAGTTCAAAGTGCATCAAATATTCAACATAGAGGTTCTTATTCTACAAAAAACAATATCATAATTATTACAGACCAGAATATTTAATATTCATTACTTATAATTAAAAATCAGCAAAATTCTAGTAAAGCAAAAACAATTATGACAGTTGGCTGGTTGGCTACTTGTTTTCTCCTTTTGCTTGTCATTTGCATCCCTTGCATGCATCGTTGTCCCCTCTTGGTTTGACACTAATCCTAGTTCTCATCTTCACCAACAACAAACTAATGCACTTGTTCGACATCCAAGTCGAGTTAAACAAGTATATAATTAACCTGTATAATATCTTGTTGCATATTCATTAGCAACTTGTCAACAACATCAATATTTTTTCCCACTTAATAGTAAAATTATTATACTTGTTTGATAATACTTGCAATTGTTCAATTATAAAATTGTTCAATTGTTCAAAACACTTAACTCTTTTCTTAGATTTAATTTTACATTTGCTTCCATTTTCTAACTCATTTCTTTTGGAAATTGTTTTTTAATCATTACCATTGTTCTTTTTCTTAAACTTAATTTTCTGAATTTCGTAGCTGTGAGAGCAATATCTTCACTATTAAAATCATCATCAAAGGAATAATCATATTATTTCTTAATAGATTTAAATGCAATGGACTTATCTTTTTTTTATGAGGCAATGTAGATTCATAAGTTTATAAGGAATCTACGAATTCTTCTACACATATAGTGTTCAAATCCTTCCTTTCTTTTATGGCTTTTCTTTGGTCGAAATCTTTCAGGTAGGGATCTTAGAATCTTCCTTACAATTTACAACTGCTCTATTTTTTCTCTTAGATTGAATTTGAAATTTATAATATCTTTAATTTTTACATAAAACTCATTAACAGATTCATCTTCCAACATTCTTATCTCTTTAAATCTTAAGGTTAACATTTGTAATGTAAGACCCAAATTCTTAGACCAAACACAAGCCTAAGCCCAAGTCAGCCCAAAAACCAAACCAAACCTATATATATAAAGGTATGTGACCAGAGGTTTTTTTTTTTCCTTCTCTTACCGTGACTTCTCTCTCAAAATACCAAGGGATTCAACTCACTTTAAACTTAAGCTTTTGGATTTTAAGAAGGGTTGGGGAAGTAAGTAAGTATTATGACTACCTTCTTTTTAGTTTTTGATTGGGGATTTGATTGTTCATGAATTAAGGAAGTGTTTTAGGGTTTTAAGATGTTTAATATATATTGATTTGATATATGGATGATTTAAGGGATTTAATCTATGTATTAGGGTGTTAGTTAAATGAATTGGGTTGATGTCTGGAATATGAGTTTATTGAAGAATAGAATGTCTATTACTTTTAGGTTCTGCAGATTTTTGGTTAGCAGGTCAGGATTCTGGAAATCTTGACCAACCAGTCGACCGATTCACATGTTATAGCTGATTAACCCTGTAATGACAGTTAATCAGGTCTGCTAGGTTCGATCAGTTTGAGTTATGTTCGGAATCGATCAAGTGAATTCAGTTCGACTTTATTATTACAATTTGGTCTCTAAGTTTACGGTTTTAATCTTTTGTGTTATGTTGCTTTGAGTTGTTTTTTAGTGTTTTCCATATCCGTTATAAGTTTTGCTGATGTTTCTCCTAGCGAGCCTCAATAATCTATGGTTTTGCATTCGTTTATCTTTTTTCTCTATTTTTCGGGTGAGTGAAATTATTTCTATTATACATTATGTGTGTGTGTGTGTGTGTGTGTGTGTGTTGGTGTGAAATAATGAGTATTATTGTTATTGTTCATTATATAAGTCTGACTAGTTATTGTTATTGTTATTGTTATTTTGTTTTCTTCTTAAATACCCACCATATGTTTGTTTGATTTGAACATGGTCCATGTATCCTTTATATTCATTCAAATTTGACCATGCTTACATTGTGAATCTTGATGATAAACCATGGATTTTATATCCATTTTATTTGTTCATTTGAGCTCATGATTCTTGTTACCCTATTTAGACCATTGTTAGAAACTTCAGACTTACAAAGGGTAGCTAGTTACTCCATTCTAATAGAGAGTTGGTAGCCTATGTGCAAAAGGTATTATGTTTCCTAGCAAGCGAGTAGGGTGTCAGTACTGTGTGGATTCCACAATTATGTGTGTGTGTGTGTGTGTGTGTGTGTGTTCCCTAGTTAATGAGTAGGATGTTAGTAATATGATAGGTAATTCTGACATGCATACTTTTTTTATACATTATATAATATGATACCTTTGATATACCTGTTTTGTTCGGTACTTGATTTATGTAACTGAATTCGCTTATCTTAAAATGTATATTAGCATGTATTATAGTTATTACCTCTCACTGAGTGTTTGGACTCACCCCTCCATTCATATTTTTCAGGTCTTTAGTTCAATTTTGGTAGCAGAATCTTTTGGCTATGTTCTTCCTGCTTCTTAAGTTGGTATGCCTCATTTGTTCCTCGATGCCTCTAGTTTATTTTTTATTTGTTATTCATAGATATTGCATATAATGATTTTAATTATGTTTTGAATTCATTTTGGATTATTTATGAAAGAGTTCAATTTTAATTTATTTATTGAATTCCTGAGTTTTGGATATTTTGTTTTATACTGTATCATTTTATGATTTTTATGATATCAAATATGTAAGTTCCGAGGTTTAGCGTATGCAGGGCACCTTGAGGTGTTATGTTTGCATTGCCAGACAGGGACCCGGGAATCAGGTCGCAACATGTAATTTGAAATTTTTTTACTGTCCTGGTTCCCTCGTGAGTAACTTCAAGAATATAACAAACTTCCTTGGCTATCTCATACATGGAGATTCTTTTAAATTCAAGCCTTTATTATTCCAATTACAATCATTGTATTCATCTTTAGTCCAATCACTAAAAGACGTTTCAGGCTTGGTCCATCCATATTAAACTAAGTTCTTGTCTTGTGATTTGAGGAAAGCTTTCATCTTCACTTTCCAATAGGCATAGTTCTCACCATTGAATTACATTGGTGAAGTTAGTATTGACATGTTCAACAAGAAAAATAGATCTCACTCTAAAATAAGTGAACTTGCTAATCAATACCAATCATTTTGATATTTACAATAATATTCTAAAAATTATTTTTTTTTCTCTTTACATGAATGTATTAGAAAAAGTAAAACTTGATTTCCCTTGCTTTCCTTGAAACAAATAAAAAATAATATTTTTCCTTCTTTTACTTTTTCTTCTTCTTCAAATTAATTTTCTTTCTATTTCCTAATAATTTTTAGTGGCCACACAAATTGTAAAACGTATTTCTTTATATGAAAAAATTGTCCATAGTTACAAAACAAAATATATTGCATTCAAAGAATCCTTTACCTTTTGCCAACAAACATAGTTGTAAGTGCAATCCTTTACACCTTATTACCTTTCTATCAAAAAATAACCTTCTAATTATTTTAGTTAAAATTAATGTTCATGTAAATAGAAATTAAATAATTTTAATATGAATCGATGAAAATATCCTTCTAAGTTAATAAAATATAAAACAACTATATGATAGAACAAGGATTTGAACCTAGATAAACTTGGTTTCACCTATAACATGTGTGAACATTAATAATTTATACTTTATTAGATATTTTGTATTAATATATTAATTTAATGTGCAAGGTTCTAGCTTAATTTTGAATCCCAATTATTTTTTTCTAAATATTCTAATAAAATTTCAAAAATTAACAAAAAATGCATTTTTCATAAAAAAAAAAAATCATTATTTTTTCCCAAATGTTAGTCATTTTAGAAGTTTTCTATATTTTTAAGGTATTTTTACTTCTTTTTATAATTTCAAATTTTTAGCTATTTTTCATTCTCTCTCCACTACGGATAACTACCAGTGATGCTAAGCATCCCCTCTTCCTCCCCTCTTCTTCTTCTTCCCTTCTCCTCTTTTCCTTCTTGTCATTCACAAGCACGACAACCGTGCTTCACTTTCCTCCTCCAACATCGACCACTATTAGCCAATGAGCAACCACCATGACAACCTTTCTTCGTCTTGATTCATATCTGCTTTGCTATAACCCCTTCATGCGACCCTAGCACAATGGCAACTTGTAAGAGTCGTGGTGAGAGGAAAAGATAAAACCAAGGAAAAAGTTTATTTTACCTCCTTTTCCAGTTGGCCGTAAATTATAAGAGCTATCTTGTATTATAATTTCCTTGAATTTGAAACTTTTATAAAGCTGCGTTACTTTACTCTGAAATTCTTAATTTAATTAATATATATATATATATATATATATATAGTAGAGATAGAAACCTTTTATATCATAACTATTTCAACTAAAAAATTATCTCACTTAAACAATAATTTATATTAAAAATAAATTATAAATTAATCTCTCTAGTTTTGAGAAATAAATTAATTAATCCCTCCTGCTTCAAAAACTAATTAACTATTATTTTTTGTTCATTTCACGTAGTTTTCCAAATTATTCAATTTTTTTGTTCGAAAAAATGAAAAAAAACATAAATATATATTATGAAAAGGTTAATGAGAAATGAACAATTTTTAAAATAAATCAATATTAAATTAAAGGTGGTCTAAACTGATCAAAATTCTAAATAAAAGACAAATTAATTAATTTGTTTCTCCAAACTAGAGAATCTAATTCATAATTTAATCTAACTTACTAACATTCATTATCATAGATATTTTTGGTTTTTTTAAATAAAAAGAATAGAAAGGAGTTTTTGATGGTTTATAAGCTCATTAATATTAAAAAAAAAAAACTAAAGGAAAAGAGAGTTTTATTGTACCCTTCCACACATAATACTATTAATTAGAATAGTGTTTTATTTCCTTCCTTTTATTTTTTTCTAATCTATGTTTATTTTTTTCAATTTTAATTTTATCCTTCAATATTATGTTTATTGGAATTGGGCTTCATAATTGTTTTTAATTTACTTTTTGTGGGGTTATCCTAAATTCATGATTCAAATTGTGAGTTTGACGAGTTAACTTGGTTGATTCGAGTTTTTCTTTTCTTTTTCCTAATTGATATTTGTTTCTCAATTTTATTCTTCAACATTGGGTTGACTTGAGTTTTTTTTTTTATTTTCTATTTTTTTTCTCAATTTCATCCTTAAATATTGAGTTGATTGAGAATTAGGTTTCGTGATTTATTTTACTTTACTTTTTATGAGGTTATCTCATCTTATGATTCAAGTATTGTACCCCTCCTTACTATTCTATTCACTTGAATGGTGTTTGTTTTTTCTTCATTTGTTTTTTTTTTTCTAGTCTATGTGTTTTTTTTTTAATTTTACCATAAAACATTATATTTATGAGGTTATCTTAGACTCATGATGTAAAATGCGAGTATGATGAGTTAACTAAGTTGACTCGAGGTTTTTTTTTTCTAATTGACTTTGTTTTTTTCAATTTCATCATTTGATATTGGGTTGATTGAGAATTATACTTCGTGATTTATTTTGGTCTGTTTTTTATGAGATTATCCTCATCTCATGACTCTGATCATAAATTTGATGTGTTAACCCGAGTTAAATTGAATATCGTTGTGTCCTTCTTAACTGCAACCATTTATTTAAAAAAAAAAAAAAAAAAAAAACTTAGATAG
>Ga0307515_10013655_pt1 | contig 15134 bp, 7 predicted proteins | sample 17_EM_MG_FD_194513 | JGI IMG/M metagenome (GOLD analysis project Ga0307515, IMG submission 194513) | Populus trichocarpa ectomycorrhiza microbial communities from riparian zone in the Pacific Northwest, United States - 17_EM | ecosystem: Host-associated > Plants > Roots > Unclassified | place... | reverse complement strand
GATATCTACGTACCACCCCCCCCCCCCTACCAATATAAACTAAAAATAGCCTTAAAAAATGTTACTAATAGGCCTAGAATAGGTACGCTAAGAGTAAAATAGCTTAAAGAATAATATATAAAGGGCTATTACGAAGCAGTAATAATAAAATATTTCCTTATAGATAGATTATATACGCTTATAGAGCTATACTAAAAGTAGTGTAGGCAGCGGTATAACAATAGTTGGGAAGATTTCTACCTATAGATAGATTAAAGAGTTGTTTAAGATTAAACGATTATAGAAAGACGTATAAGTTATATTAAAGGAGTATTAATTATAACATCTAAAAATCTAGAAGAAGGATTAAAGGACTAAAGATAAGAAAGATAAATCTTAGTACCTATAAATAAGAGACCAACGTTTAAATTAACTAGATAAAGGTTTAAACTTAAGAATAAAGATAAGCTAAGAGTTAACCTAAAGCACCTAGTATATTATATATTGGTATAGATTATATATATATATATATATAATATATATAAAAACCTAAAAGAAAAGAATCGGAAGTACCTAACTAGGATATATTAGGCGCTAAATAAGTAATAGTATAAAAATGCTAAGTATATATATTACTAGTATCTAATAGAAGTTTAGGAGTTAGACAACTTAATACTTTAATTAAGAAGATTCCTTATAGAAGAATACTTAGATAAATAATAGTAGTAGAAATACCTAAAGAATATATGTCTATAGTATATTAAAGATAAAAAGTAAACTAGGTATTAGCTAAAGAATAAGCTAAGTATATAAAGATTTAGTAGCTAATAGTTAAGGAAAGTAGAGGCTTATAGGACTAGAGGGAGCTAGTAGTAAAGCCTTAGACCCTTAAAGAAATTTAAGGACAACACCTAAATCTATAAGTTAATTAGTAAGATTAATAGTTTAAAGCACTAATAGATAGTAGAGTAATAAGAAACTATATCTTACTAGTAATAGTAAAAGAATAGGGCTACTATATAGGTAAAAGAAGTACTCTTATCTATTAGTAATAATTTTAGGAGATCCGATAGCCTATAGAGGGGGTATTATTAATCTTAAAATAGGACTTATTTAGATAACTATTAAAGGGAGACTAGTTAAAAAAAAATTAATATCTTACTATTAGGAATACCTTAGTTATAGAAATATAATCTAAATATTAATTAGGTTGCAGGTTAGGTTAATATTAGAGATCCTTAATAATATAAGAGGTGTATAGCTACTAAGTTAGTATAGTACTAAGTTAGAGTAACCTATAAAGAAACAAAAAAAGGGTTAAGTTATATACTAAAGAGATACCATAAATACGGTGAAAAATTATAGGGCCTAGAAAGTAAAAAGCTGTTAAAGTATATAGTATATGACTATAAAATAGAATTAGAACTAGGAATAAGCCTAAAATTCTTTTTAATCTATAAACTAACTAAAGAAGAGTTAAGAGCACTTGAGGAGTTTATCTAAGAAAACTTATAAAAGGGATATATTAGACCATTATAGTTATTAGTAGGTTATCTAGTATTATTTATACTAAAAAAAAAATAGAAAGCTTAGACTATGTATTAACTATAAATAGTTAAACAGCATTACTAGCAAGGATAGATATCCTTTACCCTTAATTAGTAAGATTTAAAATAGAATAGGTAACTCGTAAATCTTTATAAAGATAGATCTAAGATAGGTATACCATTAGATTAGAATTAAGAAGGGCAATAAATAGAAGGTAGTCTTTAGGCTAAAGGAAAGACTATATAAACCACTAGTTATATAATTTAGACTTAACAATATATTAGGAGAATACTTAGATAAGTTTGTTATAGTATACCTTAACAATATTATTATCTACTTAATAACTAAGGAATAATATAAAGAATACGTTAAATAGGTTTTAAAGAGACTATAAGAAGAATAAATGCTAGTAGCAATTAAGAAATGCAAGTTCTTTATAAGGAAGACTAATTTTATTAGATTTATTATTAAACTAGAATATATTAGTATGGGCCTAAAGAAAATGGAAGCTATAATAAGTTAGTAAAAACTAGAGAATATAATATAGTTAAGGTCGTTTTTAGGGTTTTATAACTACTATAGAAGGTTTATAGTATAATAGTTAAAAAATATATATATATAAAACTTTTTATAAAACTTATAAAGAAAAAGAAACTATAGGTATAGAGAAATAAATAGAAGAAGCTATTCTAGAAATTTAAGGAATTGTTTACCTAAGAACTAATCCTTAAAATCTACTAATTAGGCTTAAAAACAGTTATGGAAACGGACGTATTAGACTTTATACTAGGAGTATACCTACTATATATTACGGAGTAAGTATAAGCGACAATAATATATAGCAGAGTAGATATTATTAAGCTATGTATATAGACTATATAATAAGATTAAGACATTATATAAGGAAAGGAGGTAAGAAAACGGGAAGAAAGGGTATATATTGTTAATTTAGTTGCTTAGTTAATACGTATATAGGGTAGAATAGGATTTAGGTAGTAGTCCTAGCAGAACTTGGCAGGATTTAGTAAAACTTGGCGGAATATGGTAGAATATAGCAGATTGCCGTCTTATAGTTACTAAGTTAGTAGAAATAAGTAGATGTATATAAGGTATTATAGGGAAGTCCTATAATAGTACCCCCCCCCCTTTAAACTCGAGCTTCTGCGAGATAGGGCTATAGTAGTTCTAGGTAGAGTTTATAAAAGTCTTCTGCGACTTATATAAGTTCTATAGAGTTAATAGGTTCCTATAAGGGTTTAGTAAAGCCTTTCCATTTCATAAGGTATATATATTAACGTTTCCTTTTATTATACTTAATGTCGTTAATTCTTTTAATAAAGTACTTATTCTTACTATCTACTTTAATTAGTAGAGGGGAGTCCTAGATCTATTTAGGTAGGGTATTTAATACGGGGGCAGTAGGGTAAAGGACTAATATATAGAATATAGGGTGTATTTTAACCGTATTAGGGAGCTTTAATTAGTATATATAAGAGAAGACGACCTTCTTAGCCTTATAAGGGCTAGCGTTCTTCTAATTAAGTTTTTTAATAGTGTATAATTACAGCACCTGTCGTACTAACCGCGTGCTTACGCGGTCGGTACGCCAAGTACGCGTTTACGCGTTCGGTGCACCAACCACCCGCTTACGCGTCTAGTGCACTCCTGAAGCACTAACTAATTAGGGGGAGGCGCATTAGTATATAGACCACGTAGTCTGCTTTAATAGAATAAACAGTTACCACTATCCAAATAAGCATACGATACTATACGTATTTCGTGCCCCTGGATACGACTTAATTGTACCATTAAGTTGGTACAAACACTAATCAGTGAGCGCGCACAGATCAGTAATTACTTAACACCTCCCACCGAGCGATATACGACAGCGACCACCCGTTTAGACTCCTAGTACGACCTACTAGAAGGTCGGAAGTCGGGGATTACAGACTTATCTCCAACTCCGTATACTTATTTAAGTCTTAGTACGGTTTATTGGAAGTATAATAGACGCGAATACAGACCTATACGGAACCCCCTACCCTTAAACCTCGAACCCCTATTCCTACTACACCCTCTTTTAAGACCTCCGACGTCTTTTTAGACCCCTTACGGAGACCCCCTACCCTTCTGCGAACCGTTACGGACTTATTAATCACCTTTACGGACCGTTACGGAGACCTCCTACCCCTCTGCGAACTACTATAGACCTATTAAGACCCCTTACAGACACCCTTACCCTTCTACAAACCGCTACGGACCCGTTAACCGATTTTATGGACCACTACAAGACCTCTTCCACCTACTACGTACTACACTATATATATAGTATGGCAGACATTAGTAAGCAAGTTAATAAAGGTTAAGAAAAGTAGAGGCAGGGAGTTAACCTTACGTCTATAACCGATGTTAATAACTATATTAAATTTAAAGTTCTTAAATATAAATATTTCAAGCTTATAAATAACAACCTATGGGAGCAATACTAGGAAGACTTTACGGACTTTACGGAAGCTATTTTTAAGACTTGTGACCGTATAGCTACCTACAATTTACGAACCCTTTTATATTACTAAGGTGTATGAGTTAACAAGTAAGTCACTATTGCACGGTCTTTGTACGACATACTATATAAGGAGGACCAAACGGAATGGACTAAAGAGGAAGTTCTAGACTACATTAATACCAATAGATTCTTTGCCTCTTATAAACTTAACGGGATCTTTATAGGACCTTTAATATATATAAATCCACTATTACCTGGAGAAATAGGACTTTTGCCATATACAACGTCACATTTACAGCCTACTTAGCAGCCTACCCAGCAGTACAACCCTCGGCAGCTTGGCTAATAGCAGTATACCCTATAGCAGAATGGTTCTACGGAACGTTTTAAGGGGGTAGTTATGCCAAGGGAAGAACTAAATAAGACGTCAAAGGAAGAGCTGGATAAGACGTCCAAGGAAGGGACTATTAAAACGTCAGATAAGGACGAGACACAGGTGGACCCTAGAAATTAATAGGTAGACTTTGGTGGAAATTAACAGGTAGACTCTAGTGGAAATCGACAGGTAGACTCTGGTGGAAGTTAAGATCAAGCGGCCGATTAAGAGGAGCTCAACTCTCAAGACAATAATGTAATAGGCCCGCAAGCCTTAAAGGATGATCCTCTACCCAACCTTCTTACCCCAGCTTAGTCACCAGAGTCTCAACCGAATATTATAACTGCTTTGTCTACACAAGCTGCGTCTACACAAGCTCCGTTAGTACAAGCTCCGTCCGTATAAGCTCCGTCTATAAAAGCTACGTCCGCGCAAGCTACGTCCACACAAGCTCTGCCCATGCAAGCTCCGTCTATGCAAGCTCCGCTAGCTTTACCCTTGTTAACTAAAGCCAAGGAACCACGGCAGCTAAGCTTGTACGAACCTCCGCAACCTGCCTAGCAATTACTACCTGAGCTGCATATGGACCAATCTATGTACGACCCCTACTTTCCCTAAAACGAGACCCCTATAAAGGCAGAGCAAAACGAGCTATATAAGGTAAAGCCTATGGCTAAGGAGCCCATTATATGGAAGAAGGAACACCCTAGTTAAGGAATATATACTACCTTTGTTATGGACCTACAAAACCCGCAAACTAACTTAGATGCCCACTTTACGGACCGCCGCTACCGCCAGCAGTACTAAAATCTACCGCCTACACCGCCGTTTTAACCACCCCTTAAGCTTAACCTACATTCAAGAATCTTTTGACTATAACCCGTGCTACCCTATTAGTGCTAAGATCCACCGCCTGCACTACTGCTTCGGCCACACACTAGCCAAAAAGCTGTGTTACGGCCATAGCTACTTTAATAAAAGCCGTTCTAGTTAAGGTATATTAGCCCATTAGGCTTATTAAGCGAGCTTACCTAGCTTTACGGAGAGCCTACTAGATTATTATAGATGAGTATAGGGATATTTAAAAGGAACTGGCTTTACAGATGGCTATAAAAGCCGTTAACGACACCGCTGGCCTAGACGGACTGGTACCTACCCTTTTAGTTTACGGAGCCTACCCAAGGATAAGCAACCCAGACCCTCCTACCCTATCTATTACGGATTAAGTAGCTGTAATACGGAAGGCAATAGCGAAATATAGTTAAGCTATAGGTCACCGAACGGGTAAAGAGAAAGGGAGACAAGGAAAATGGTATAAGTAAGTCGGTTAATTGCCGTATGGTTCGTCTACGGTCTATCGGAAAGCTATACGGTTTACTTTATAACCGTAAGCAGGACTTATAGTTTATTTACGGCCCATTGGAAGGCCGTATGGTTCGTTTACGGCCTATTAGAAGGCCATATGGTTCATTTTACGGACTGTAAGTAGGACTTACGGCCAACTTGGAGCACCGGTACCTTGGGAAGGAATTTCCTATATATTTCTTTTGCATTTTATAGTTTTATTAAAGCAAATTACGGAGGCTATATATAAGCGGTTCTATTTTCAAGTACCGCTAGTATATAATTATAGCACCTACTACACGGAGGAATCTCCTATATATTTCTTATGTTTTACAGTTTTATTTCTTACGTATTTCTTTTATATTTTACGGTTTTATTAAAGTAATTACGGAGGCTGTATATAGGTGGTTTTATTTTCCAAGTACCGCTAGTGTATAATTATAGCACCTGTCGTACCAACCGCGTGCTTACGCGGTCGGTACGCCGAGTACGTGTTTACGCGTTCGGTGCACTAACCACCCGCTTACGCGTCTAGTGCACTCCTAAAGCACTAACTAATTAGGGGGGAGGCGCATCAGTATATAGACTATGTAGTCTGCTTTAATAGAATAAACAGTCACTACCATCCAAATGAGTATACGATACTATACGTATTTCGTGCCCCTGGATGTTAGAATTAAGCGAGAGGTGCTGACTAAGCTCTGGACACATTGCGAGGACGAAGTCCGCATGCAATCTATATAGACATTAACCGCATCTACTGCATCACGAATCAATTAATATTCATCGTCTGCGTCATCTCTATCATCAATTAGATCCTTAAGATAGCTCCGCTGTAACCCCATGACCTTATAATTCCAACAGGTTATAAGCCTGGGTAGCAACACCTCTCCTGACTCGAAAATCGACCCCCAAAATGACCTCCTCTACCTCAACCTCAACGACACCTTCGTACGATTATAAGGTCGGTAAAATCGTCATTTTTAATGGAGACAACTTTGCAGACTGGGAGCGCACCTACAAGGCAGCCCTGATTATGTTAGAGGGCTAGGACTTTGTCACTAGTACAGAGGACCTAAATCGAGTTAATTTAGCTGATAGAAGAAGAAGACGAGGGGAAGCAAATAAGATTATCTACAATTTAATAGGAGACAACCGTTAGAGAGAGATGCGTGCGATAATAAAGGCGTACGATATTTAGGGAATATAGAAAGGAATAAAGAAGTTTAATAAAGCTAATGACGAGGTCTATATCTCTAGACTTTATAGGGAGTTCTACAGCACTATATTTAACCCTACAAAGATACAAATCGTCGAGTTCCTTTATATACTAAATCGATTTAAGACCAATCTAGCCTTGATATCTTGAGCACTTACCAACGACGATATTAAAGAGCAACTCCTCCTGGCCCTACTAAGCGATGTTATGTGGCAGAATGCGAAGACCTAGTGTCTACGAGATAAATAAGACCTTGAGAGCTGCATTACCCTTCTTTAGGAGTAAGAGACTGCTCTCCCTACACAACCACAGACTGCTGCACTTATATACGAGAGGAAGGACGAACTTAGGGGGAGAAGGGGAAACCGAGGTCGAGTAAGGGGCAGAGGTCGCGCTGGTAGATTTGACCATTCCTTACATTACAGCTCGTCGTCTCGAGTCAGCAAAGAGCCAAGACGACTAGAAAGAGACGAGTGCAGAGTATGCTATCAGAAAGGTCACTACTAGAAAGACTATCCCCTGCTCAGATAATTCCAATTTAATAACGCTAAGAAGACAGATTAAGGTGCTCCTAAGACAGAGGAAGTAGGGAATGTAGCTATAGCTAAGGAAGAATTTAACAGCGATTTAATTTACCTTAACCTTAACCCTAACCCTAAACGTGCTATGCTTACAATAATATCACTAGCTTAGGCTCTTAACTTAGGAGTAACTAAGCACTTTACTAGTGACTAATCAGACCTAGTATATTTAAAGAGATAAAATACACCTCATTAGGTCCGTACTGCGAATGGGATCGTTATCCCTGCTATAGGCTATAGCTAAGTTTAAATCGGCAGCCTAAGGCTAAAAGACGTCTAGCTTATACCTTTATTTAAGATAATTAAGCTAATCTTAGTAAGGACTCTTACTTAGGAAGGCTATTCAATTACCTTTAATATAGACAATTAAGCTACTGGCTAGTATAAATTAGGGGCGACATTTAAGGCTACTATAAAAAATAACCTCTACGTACTATAAGAGCCTTAGGGAGCATTTAATACGATAGCGGAAGTATACAATTTATAATTAAACGTTAATAAAACAGATGCTAAACTATAGCATCGCCGAACCGGATACACGAACTATAGTAATCTGCTTAAGCTATAGCACTTCTTACTAGGCATATAGCTTAGGAAGAGAGTAGTACTAGTTAGTAAGGGTATGTGCGAACCTTGTCTAGCTAGGAAGATATGGGAAATACTAAGTAAAAAGACGACTAAGCGCAAGAAGACACCTGGTTAAGGGCTATATTTTAATACTACGGGATAAATCGGTATATTAATTAGAGGCTATAACTACTACCTACTAGCCCTAGATAACGCCACACGCTATACCTAGGTCATTCCTCTTAAGACCCTCTAAACTAAAGAAGTACTACTATATATTAAAGAAATCATTATAAGGGCAGAGAGGTTTACTAAAACTAAAGCTATATAGATTTAAGCGGATAATGGAAAGGGGGAATTCGGCCGCAGATTCTAGGACGAATTAATACCCTAAGGTATTAACTTTAAGCCCTACCCACTATATAAGCACTCGTATAATAGCGCGATTAAGCGCGCGATTTATATAGTCAACTATAAGATAAGGTTACTTCTATTTTAAGGAAATATACTAGTTAAACTCTAGTGCTACGCAGTCAAACACGCTATTTAGATCAAGAATTAAGTACCGACCTTAGCACTTCTATTTAATAATAAGCACAGTAGTACTATTATACCGTATAAGGTATACACCTAATAAGTCCCTAACCTTAAGAATCTAGTTATTTTTAGGTGCCACGCTAACCTAATTAATACGCTCGAGAAATACCCTAGGAAGTACAACTTAAGAATAAAGCCTAACTACGTCTTTATAGGATTAAAAGGGAGTAGTTAATTTAAAATAATAAACCTACATATATAAGCAATTAAGCTCTTTAGAGATGCTAAAGTAAATAAGTATAGGTTCCCTTATAGAGTATGTTAGGTATAGGCTACGAGCCAAGTAGCGAACTAACCTAGACCTCCCCCTACTACCTTAAACGGGCCAACAGAGACTCCAGTTACGAGAACTAAGAGTAGGCTAGATAGTAACTAAGTGGGCCGCTTAAGCTAAGTAGGAAGCCTAGGTTAAGACTAAGTGGGCCACTTAAATTAAATAGGAAGCCTAGGTTAAGATTAAGTAGGACGCTTAAATCTATAAGGTAATACTTAGGGTGGGACGCCCGTATAAAGCATATCAATACGCATTCCTTATGCGCAGAGAATAAGGTCTGGAAGGTTGCCAAATATAAGGGTTTTTAACAATATAGTGGTTTAGTTAGTAATAGCTATAAAAGCTATTTACCTAAAAGCTAAGAATACTACCTTCTTAGGAGCACCTATAGCACCATTTAATGCTATTAAGTTAGATTAGGCCTTAAGGGAGGACGCTCCTAGCTAGATAAAAGCTATCTTTAACAAATTTCTCTCTCTTAAGAGAATGCACACCTATACTATTATAAGGGGGACAGTACTAGAAGGAAGGTCGTTACTTCCAAGCAAACTAGTTTTAAAGTATAAGTACAACGCCAAGGGAGAAGTAATTCGCAAAAAGGTAAGATTATACATCTAAGGAGACAAACAAACCCCTAATATTAACTATTTTAAGATATTTGCGTCAGTTATACAATACAACACCTTTAGGTTCTTAATAGCAAAGGTAGCAGTAGAAGACCTTAAGCTCAACCACATTAACGTCAAAACTATATTCTTAAACCCGCCGTTACAAGAACAGATCTATATACAGATTTCTAACCTATTAAGAGACTTTAAATCTAACCTTAAGGGGGTAAAAGACGCCTACTTAAAGCTAAATAAGTCACTCTACGGCCTAAAGCAGGCACTAAGAGAATAGCTCTATATGGTTAAGAAGTTCTTCAAAAGTATAGGTTTAAAATTAGCTAAGGCTAACCCTAATCTCTTTATAGGAAATAGAGTATATATCTTACTATTTGTTAATAATATGCTAATTGTAGGAAAGCGCCGATACCTTAATATTACGAAGATAAGAATTTTAAGAGAATGGAGATATAAAGACCTAGGCCCTATAGAGGTATTTATAGGCTTCCAAATTAATTAAGATTATACAAATCGAACCCTTAAGCTATATTAGACAATATACACCAAGAAGCTACTTAAACGGCTAAAAATAGATAACTATAATCCGGTTAAGCTACTAATACCGACAGGTACTATTCTAAAGCCTAATATTAAAAGTCTCCTTAAGTACGACAATGCGACGGTATACCGATAGATTATTAGATCTACGATCTACCTATTAAACTACACACGTCCTAATATTAGCTATGCTGTTAGTTAGCTAGTTAGGTTTATAGCAGCACTAGGGGAATCGCATTACTGCTTAAGCAAGCAGCTACTATAATATCTAAACGGCACTCCTAAAATTAGAATTACCTACTTAAATTAAAAGATCCACCTTACCTTATATAAGCTTACGTTAACTAACTTACCTATTAGCTATAGTATTTTTACTAACGCTATATAGGGAATAGAATACGATCGGATATTATTCTAAGATATAGCAATTATACGCTATAGGGGAGCCGTAATCTAGATAGCTTAAAGGCAGAAGTTAACAGCATTAAGCTTAATAGAAGTAGAGATTATAACAGCGTTAAAAGGAGCAAGGTTAGCAGTATAGCTTAAGAAGCTGACAAGAGATCTAGGGGAAAGAGATAATGATAACCCTTTTATCCCTACGCTCTACTGCGACAATAAGGGTATAGTTAACCTTTTATACGACACAAAGCACCACTAAAAAGCCAAGCATATTAAGACTTAATACCTCTTTATATAAAACGATATAGTTCAGCGAGATTAACTTAAAGTGGTACATATACCAGGTAAAGATTAACCTAGAGATATACTTACAAAACAGCTACCAACTAACCAATTTACGAAGCACTATATAACGCTAGAAATCGGTAACTAATAAAGATGGTAACGGACGGAGACGGAGCAAGTTACGGAGGTTTTTCGCCTACTATAGGTTTTCCCTCTATACGTAGGCCAAATGGCGCTTATAAGGTATTTGGGAATAGCCTTATAATTGCCTATTTAGGAAACAGATAAGTAGATAAGAAGAGCGTCGTTAGTATAGGGGAGTGTTAGAATTAAGCAAGAGGTGCTGACTAAGCTCTGGACACATTGCGAGGACGAAGTCCGCATATAATCTATATAAACATTAACCGCATCTACTACATCACGAATTAATCAATATTCATCGTCTGCGTCATCTCTATCATCAATTAGATCCTTAAGATAGCTCCGCTATAACCCTATGACCTTGTAATTCCAATACTGGATACGACTCAATTATACTATTAAGTTGGTACAAATAAATAGGTTATTTTATATTTAGATTTCTTATATTTAGCTAAATAAAGTTACTAATCTAGTAGGCTAGTGCTAGGGTTTGGTTTTTATTTGCTATAGCTTTATAGATAAATTAGGCCTATATTATCTTATTAGTAAGGAACTATTATAGTTCCTCCATCTTTTTTATAAATTTATTTACTTTTATAACTTATAAGGCGTAATAAGCGGGGCAAGGAATATTATTAAAGGGTTTAAAACTTATTTATAAATATTAGCCGTAGTTAGCTAAAAACGGGGAGACCTTTATAGTTTCTAAGACAGAATTATTTATAGTAAACTTAGCGAATATAAGCTAGTCAATCTAGTTATCCTATAAATATAACGTATATATTTATATATACTATTCTATTATAGTATTTATATATTTTATTTGGCCGTCTATTTCTAGGTAGTATATAGTAAATAGCAGTACTTTAATACGGAGTTAGGTAGTTAGTTTTTTCTAAAATATAGAGATAAACTAGCTGCCTTTATTATAGATAATCGTTTTAGGAAGTTTGTGGAGTTTCTATATATAGTCTAGGAATAATTAGGCAACGGTAGGTATTAACATATTAAGGTAGGCGATTAAGTATCTTATCTTAGATAGTCGGTCTATAACTACTATAATATTTATATAGCTTTTACTTATAGGAAGGTTAATAATAAAGTTAATTAAGATATCTTTCTATCTTTAGTCCGGAACAGGTAGTGGCTTAAGAAGGCCGTTATATGTCTTATATAAAGCTTTAGCTTATTGGCAGATATAGCAGTTAAAGACGTACCTTTATATTGTGTTATATATATTTAGCTAGTAGTACTACTATTAAAGTAGACTTAAGGTCTTCCTTTAGCCTAGGTAGCTGGCTACTAGTAAATTGTATATATATTTAAGGAGCTTAAGCTTAAGTTTGTTGTGATTAGGTATAACTAGGCGGTTCTAGCAGTATAAGCGGTTTCCGTAAGCTTTGTATTTACTTAAAGAATTTTTTTAAAGCGTCTAATGCCATCTTATATTAGCTTAAGCGTCTTTTAAATAAACTTATTATTTAGATATTTATTAATTATAATCTGTTTAATTAATTAATCGGTTATTTTAAGGACGTATACTATAAGGTTTTTAGTAAAAGGGTTAAATAGTTTAGAATAAAGTAGGATCTAATTTCGGTAAAAGTGCGCTTCTTTTAATGCTGGCGCGTCTTGCAAGCGTTAGGTTAGGGCATTAGGCTTTTAACCTTAGACGCCTAGGCGATATATAATTAAGAATTAAAAGCGAAATAGGTATTCTAACTAGCGGGCCTAATAATAGCTTAACTGTTTTATGGTTGTAAAGTACTATAGATTCTTATAGTTGCTAAAGACCTTAATTAAAAATCCAGTACCTTCTAGTTCGGGTTGCTATTATTTAAAATATCTAATAATAGCTAGCAATTTTTTATCGTAAATCTTATAGCTATATCCAGCTGGGCTTAGTTATTTTAAAAAGTATACTATAGGGTATAATACTCTATCCTTGTTATATTAAGACAGAATACCTTTAGTGATATAGTTAGATAAATTAGCTTTTATAATACTTATTTAGTTTAGTTTAAAGTGTTAGAGTATAGGCGTAGTAGTAAATATAACCTTTAGATAAATAAAGGCTTTATTCTTTTAGGTTAGAGCTAAAAGAGGTAAAACTAGGGCAGAGAAGTTATTAATAAACTGTTAGTAGAAGTTAGTAAATCCTATAAAGGCTCTTACGTCCTTAACATTCTTAGATTCTTACTAGTTTATAATTACTTTAACCTTCTTTAGGTTTATTTATATACCGTTTATAGAAATAAGGAGTCTAAGGTATAGGATTTCCGTTATATAAAACTTGTATTTATTTATATCTAATTATAAACCGGCTCTAGGTAGGGCTTATAAGATAAGGTTAATATATTTCTAATATTTAGTTAGGTTATTACTATATATTAGGATATCGTTAATATAAGCAGTACAAAAGATGTCTAGGTAGGGACGTAGGGTATTATTTATATAATATTAAAATAAGCTTAGAGCGTTTGCGAGGCTAAAGGGTATTATTAAGTACTTAAATAATCTATACCGAGTATAAAATGTAATACGCCATTTATCTCCTTTTGTAATATAAAGGCGGTTAAATATAGAGATAATATTAAGCTTTATATAGTAGCGAGCCTTACTTAATTAGTTTAGCGTCTCTTATATTAATAGGATCGGATATTAGTTCTTAATAGTAATAGCGTTAAGAGCTTAGTAGTCTATATAATGAAGCCTTATAGGAAATATTACGGTAAACTTATTAATGGGCTAGGTATATAGATATAGAATAGTTAACAACGTAAATATAACTAGTAGAGTAATTACCTAATAGATTAGCTCTAATTATATTCTAAGATTTACTATAAAGAAGAGAACTATTTAAGTAGGGACTGTAGTTCTTTAAATATATAATACTGCGCTTAAGAAATACTAAGTATGTAAGGTATATAGGTAGATCCTATAGATTTAACAGATTAACAGATCTCCTTTTATAACTTATTATATAACTTAGTTACCTCTTATTCTATAGTTTAACTAGTTTTAGCACCTCCTATACTTCTACTACTAGTCTATTTATATCTCTTCTTAGTAGTGTTACTACTGCTAATATAAGGTCCGTAATACTATTTCCCTCCTTTTTATTTTTATTCTTAAAGATATCTTATATCTCTAAGTTGTCTATTAAAGGTATAGTATTCCCATCTTTAATTTAATAACCTTTATTATTACTTATTATACCTAAGGCAATTTTTTTTATCTACTAATTATTGTAATCGCGTAGTGCCTAAAATTCTTTCTCTTAGTAAAGTTATACTGTCTTATTCCCATTATATAGAGAAGAAGTTAGTATATATTATAATCGCGGCTCTATTTAGTTACTAACCTTCTTTTTATATTAAGTGTATAAAATTAAATATAAGGTTATCTTGCGATGTTTAATCTATTTCTAACGCTAAATATATACGTTTTATTAGTCTTTAAAGTCTCCGACTTCCTTATTTAATTTATTATAGGGTCCTATATTTAATCCAAGGTCAAGAAGCTTAAGGCCTCTCTTACTATAGCTTATAATAAACTTTATTATTCCTTTAAAGAGTCTACTTATCTTTTAGAAGCCTAGTATTACGCATTTAAGCTTTATTAGACTACGTTTACTTAGTTAATCCGTCTTAAAAAGGTTTATAAGAAGGTGCGCTCTAAAGAATACCGTTTTATAGAGTAAGGTATCCGTAAGCTTAAGGCTAAGGAGGCTAAAAAGGATTTTAATTAAGATAAGGCGGAAATAACTAATACGCTAGTAGTGGATCCCTTAAATAATTCGGCTTATCTATTACCTTTAACTAATCCCTTTATCTTATTATTTGTTTATTGCTTAACGTCTAATACGGATCCTATGTGGCCCACGCAGACTACTCCGTACACAGGGGAAACTTATAAATTTACAAGAAGAAAACCCCTAATATGTTGGGGGAGGAAAAACCCTATAAGCCACCTCAGTAGGATAAAAAACCCCGAATTACCATGCCTATACGAGCAGCGGCCCTGCGGGCCTACAGCTCGTCCTCCTCCTTAGATGTTTCGAACTCCTTAGGAACCACTGCTTCCTTCTCTAGCTTATCCAAAGCTAGGGTTTACTACGTCCTAGCTAGGCCTTACCAATCGATTGCTATA
>Ga0307515_10013653_pt1 | contig 15137 bp, 7 predicted proteins | sample 17_EM_MG_FD_194513 | JGI IMG/M metagenome (GOLD analysis project Ga0307515, IMG submission 194513) | Populus trichocarpa ectomycorrhiza microbial communities from riparian zone in the Pacific Northwest, United States - 17_EM | ecosystem: Host-associated > Plants > Roots > Unclassified | place... | reverse complement strand
CTATATATGAGTTATAGTAACAAATAGTACTAGGGGTAACTATTTGGTACTATAGATGACTATTTGGTACTATATGTGACTATTATTAAAATATAGTACTATTTTTTTTTTTTTGGTTCCCCTGATGGAATTACCGATTCCATCGCACAATGACAGACAGATGACAGCACCAGCCAGCAGGGTGGATGGCGGCGGCGTTGGGAATATCTTACATATTCCTGGGAGGGTGGGCATGATGCCCAGTGGGAGACGCCGGGTGGGAATGGCGACAGCGATGGCGGCAGATGACACATGACAGCAACGACGAATGGGTGACACAACGGGCGTGTGGCACGACGCCGACAGGTGGTACGACAGTGGTACTGATGGTAGTATAGAGGGGTACTGACGGTCATGAGAGCTACTGATGGTTTTACCGACGGGTGCCAGCTTTGCCAATGTTTGCCCTATATAGAGGATGAGTAAAGGTTGTACAACCGCCCTATAGATAGGGCGAACTTGGCGACGTATAGGTGCGAACTTTGCTTCTCTCCCGGTACAGAAATAGCAATCCCACTAACATTGCAGGGCGCTGAGGACCGCATGGCTTAAGGACAGTGGTATCGATACCCTTGCCCCCCCTCCGTCACCGGGTTCTGTGTTGCAGCACCGAGTCTGCGCCGAACCTTGAACGAGACTGCACAGCAAATAACGAACAGCGAGGTGACACTCTGAGCAGATGGACGTCGTACGTACTCTTCTTGACGACGTACTTCCTCTGTTCCCTTCGAGTTCCGCGACGGATTTCGAGCGAGTAACGTTGCACCACCAAGACAACAGGTGTGTGTCGGGGACCTCGAATTGAAACATGTGAGTTGGGCGATTAAGCCAAATTCCGTCGAGTTTCAGTGCATTCTGCTCACGCTAGCAGGGGAGATCGCGAGCACTATACTACAAAAGGGTCGTAATGTCACCCTACATCAAAATGGGCAGTGGATGTCAGTACAGCACTAATGGTCGTCTGGGGAGACCACTGCTGCGTTGACCCGGAAGTAGCGAGTGACAGAGCGGGTCACATCGTCTGCATCTCGAGGACGGTGGCAAACGGCTACTGTGTCATCCACCGCACCGGTTAGGAATGTTCACTTCTGACGGGTACAGCTTGCCTGACGACGTGAATCATAGTGGCGTGTGTGCCGTTACACCTTTCCGACAATGCGCATCTGTGGGCCCGATACACGGATATCGGCTGGAGCAACTCCTAAGGGCCCTGCATTGGCTTCATTGAAATAGAGACCGGACCTACAATATTACGGCTGCGACGAGAGAGAGACATGCTGACGGTCCCATTTTTGGACTAATCGGTAGGATGTGAGATTTATCCTGAGTATGTAGAGAGCGGCGAACCCTATAGCGATAAATTGAATATGACGGACGCCGGGCTGTTACGAATATTGAGACGGCGTTGCGTCCACCATGAAGCACACGAAAATCTTCATCATTCTCGAGATGGTCTAAAAGGTGTTCGGTACCGCTAGAGGTGCGTTAATTCCAATATTGTTCGTTCGCAATCTGGATGCTTGGACGAGCCATGATCAGGTGCAGTCACGTTTGCATGGAGCCCATATACGAGCTATGTCTGATGGCTGACTGTACGTAAAATAATATAAAATTACGCTCGTATTTGTATATTCACTCTACAAAACAAAATACAAAACGGGTAGCGTGAGGGAGGGGAAGGAATTAATATGTGCCTGCTATGGGTGAACAGCCTGCATGCTATCGATAGAGCCTTATGTTTGCGGAGAGGACGCTGTGCTCCGCCAGTGACTGAGGTGGAGGATCCCGCATTCTAGATAGCATGTGAGCTCATGCCACGCCGCGAGGATGTTGCACTGCTTTTATTTTGGTGCCTATTGAGTTGGTGAGGTGAACGATCCTGATAGACACGGTTTGTAGTATTCGCTCCTCATACGTGGTGGGTTACAATAGAAGCTGCATAGGTGTGGCATAGCGTGGAAGGATCCCTACCTACACGGGAGAAATCGTGGTCCAGAAATCATATCAGATTCAAGCCTTGTGTCACTCAAGCTAAATATCTAATCTAAATGGCTTAGCATCCCTACCCAGAACAACAGCTTCCATCACAAAACTCCCACGGCTCCCAACAAGCTCAGTCTTTCTTCCAAGCTCAAAGTCAAACAAAGTAAGCTCCTCCAGGGGAGACCCACACGCAGCACGCAGAGTGATGAAAAGGGGCATCAGCTCTAGTCGCTGTTTGAAATCACGCCCCTCAATGAGCAAACTCCTCAACAAAGGGCAGAGAACTGCGGATATTTGACCCCCATCATGTGAATATGTCGATACAGCGGTGTCATTGAGATGCATCGGGACAAATTTCCCAAAGAAGTCTGCATCTAGATCTGAACCATTTCCAATAATCAAGCGCTTCAGCGCTGGTAGGCACCGAAGGGCTTGAATCAGATCTGCCTGTTGATACCATCCATACACATGCAGGAGCTTCAATCCTGACAAATTCACATTTACCACAATACACGTTTCCCAGATCACGCTGAATTCTGGATGATCAAATGATGCACCCAGTTCACAGATCTGTGGAAGGTTGAAGGTGGCAAGCAGAGTGAGGTCATATATGTCCAGTGTTGTGCAGACTGGCATTCGTGTGACTCGGCCCTGGCTCAGGTTGGGACCTTCCCCATCTAATGACACTCTGCACTTCTCAAGCTTATGGAAGGTCTGACCAGCCAAAAATGAAGGGTGAATATCTTCTGCTGTAAGGACCCTGAGTGTGCGAAAAAGAGGCAAACTAGGAGGTGGTGCAGTTGGCAATATATCTTGCTCATCTCCAACCCTCAATTCAACAAGACTATGGAGAGTTGAGAGATAGCTAATGGAAAGCGGATGATGTGCCACAAGATATTCTGCCTCCTTGATGGGAACCTCCAGTACTGACCGCCCCTCACACCACCGTAGGGGAATTATGCCATACGGGCTTGGAAACCCAATTACACATATATCTTTGTCATCTGCAACATCACAGATGCTCTCTACAGGCCCCTCAACCTTCCACTCCTCTGTGTCAACCCTCAACCGAAAGTTAAACCAGTCTGGACCGCGTGATGAGACGACGTCACCAAAGACTGGGATGAGTCCCTTTCTCTCAGCACCCCGAAGCCATCTCCTATATTTCAAGTCAAGGTGTCCCAATTCCGCACAGAGTGGCAGCCTTGGCAGTGCAGCCATTTCACATGGGCCGCCTGCATTGGACTTTGTAGCAACAAATCCCTGGAAGAATGTTTCACTCAGTGCATGGGGGCTAGCAAGACTCAGGCGCAACCATTCCAAGGCTGTCAATTGGCGCAGGGCAAGATCCAGCAGCTGTTCACTGCATTGCACTTCAAGATCTAGCTCGCGTAGACTCTGTGCACTGGCAAAAACTGAGGGGCATATAGCGACAAACTGAGGATTCCCCCTTCTGACACTCCACTGCCCAGTTCTCACCACCAGCTCACCAAGTGGAGCGTGATGAAAATGTCCAAGGGGATGAAGGTCATTGGAGTCACATGTAAGATATTCACAAGCAAGCATGGTAACAGGCTGCTGGACACATATGGTGTCACTATGGTGAGGGAATGTAATAGAACACCTCTTGAGAACAGGGAAAACCTTGCCTGCCATCCATTGGACAGAAACAGATTTCGGTACCAGCCAGGTAAGGGTCTGGATAAGAGGAAGGGATGCATCAGGTGAATAAATTGGGAGGTAGAGACGCTGGGCATGAAAGTACTTCAGTCTCTGGAGGTGTGGAAGGATATCTGCAGGGCTCTCCATCTTCCTCGACAGCGTGATTGTGAGACTCGTGAGAGAGAAGAAGTAGTGAGGGCAGATTGGTTGCGCAAGGTAGAGTACAGCTCTAGAATCAGAAAGCTTCAATTCAGTAAGGCGTGGAGGGTTAGTTGTATTGATTGCGCTCATGAGCGGCCCAAGGAAGCTTCCAAGATCACAGTGTTTGCGCATGATAAAGCCTGTAAGGCTTTCCAAAGGTTTCACAGTAATGTCTGGTGCGTTGAATTCTCCAGGTGGTGGAAATGAACGGATGTTCAGAAGTTGCCATCTGGGTGCGGCCTGACAGGCAACTATGAAGGATGCATGAAAGTCCTCAGAATTGAAACTCTCCCCATCTCCCTCGTCATTCATATCAACAAACACCGCAAAGCGGTTCTCTCTCGTCCGTTGTATGAACGCCTGAACTGCTTCCTTCTTTGTTGCCCTTCGAATCCATAGTCGAGACGTGATGCCTGGCGTTGAAATCACAATAGCATACCAGTCTCGGCACACAAGCTCCAAGCTCTCTTTTCTCCACCCATCTCCTATTACGAGCAGAAATATTTCAGAGAGTATTTCCGGTGGAATGAGGTCGGCCCCCCCAGGAGGTAGCAGTGGATGAACCAAACCCGAAGACGTTGAGGACATTGACAGACGGAGTATGAGAAGTTTCCGCAAGTTAGGCTAGCTCGAGAGGACAGGGGAGCTGAGAAGAGCGAGGGAGTGCACAACCGGTACTCGTACTCATTCATATAATGCAGCCGTTATGTGGCCAAGCAAATGGCTCGGCAATTCTGCGATCGGCCGTGTCTTCCGACAGAGACCTGACTGGACGATGTTCATATTTACTCGACAGGTTCCTGTCAGGTGGATTGGACATTTGTTATATTTACCCGACTCATTCACACACCCCGTCTCATCTTGGACTGGCAGCCCGCCTCAATCTCACATGGTGGCAGTGTTAGGGTGCGAGCACGGAGGCGGGGCTAGGCGGGACTTTCCCGACAGTATCACTATCGGGTGAGCGATGCCAACTGAAGCAGGACAGAAGGGGACGCGAGGAGAGGCGAGACAGAACGGGCAGGGTGCTTGCCCAAGTTGATATTCTGACTAGAGTACCGCTATCGACTGTACATGCCTTATATACTACAAGACTGTCGAAGTGAAAGTCATAGCGGTACCGGACTACTAGAAATGGCTGTCTGTTGAATACAATAAAGTGACAACCGAAGGATAAGAATGTCGGTCAGCAGTCCGACAACGAGGTACAATGTCAAGCAACAGGATTGAGAACGGGTCTGGGCTCATCGACAAACCGGTGGGATGGAGCGCGGAGGAATCAATTGGTAAGGCCCGGCGGTCGGGTGGAGCGGGATGTAACAGGCAGCCAGTAGTGAAGCGTGAGATGACATCCAGTGCCCCAATGATTTACATTGCACATAATGAGGGCAGAGTTTCCTACATAGTGCAGGTTATCCGTGAGTCGTCTAGCTGGTCACATCGATCAGGTACGTTGCTGTCCCATGACGGACGGACGGCTCGCTACCTGCGAGCTGGACAGATTGGCGCCCGGATCGCGGAATAAAACCCAGTACACCCCACGTGGTCTAACCAGGATCATAGTCCCATGCACCGCAGATTTCTGCTCATTGCCTACGGCCTGAAGGGAGTGAGCGAAGGCGCATTCGAGCACACGGTGTTGCCTGATATCTCGCCTTCATACAGTTCCATGGGATGGGGGCTTCTCCGCGCCCGAACTTCATTCACAAGAAACCCGTCCTGGAATGTCTACCCACAGAACAACGCGAACGCTACGACGTCGACCTACCCTTCCCGCTACACTCTCCATAACAACCACAACATGAACATAAGTAGTTCCAGTCCAAGACTTCCACGGAATTGCGAGCTACTTCCGCGCATTGGGAGTTCAGCACAGATACAGCAGTGCATAGCATGGCCAAGGATTCTGCCTTGGGCGAGGGATGCGTCCAATGGAAAGTGTGCACCGGCGGGCCCTTCGATTAAGACGTGCTTGTGTGTTCTGATCGCTCCGGGCGATGTAGACACCTGGGTAATCCTTATAAAAAGATTCATAGATATGAGTTTATCGGTGACGTCCACGATTCGATCACGTACTGCCTTCTCGTTGGCCCGCTCGTATGCGCATCTCTTGTGCGGCCGAAGAGATTTTACTCTTGTAGAGATTACGGAAGGAATGCTCGGACAATGGTGGTGACAATCCCCCGACCACGACGACTTAGCTCGATGTCTATCAGGATCTCTATCAGGATTAACGCCGTGAATCCAGAAGTGAGGTAAACGCACCACGCATTTACTCAAGGCATCTCTGGTACATAGCCCTCCCTTCACACGTCATAGACGAAGACGAGGGAACATGAGCCTCTTGAGGAGCTGTAGAGGGAATCATGGGGCGAGCCTGGATGTAGGGCATCGTGGACGTGCAGACGTAGGACGATGGGCGAGAGGAATACAATCCATTGGGTGATAAATGGCGGGGTTGTGGAAAATGTCGTTGCGCTTAGGATACAGCGGTCCGAGCGACGAAGATTTCTAGCTGTCTGGGCGGGCTATGTCTACGGAGGATGGGATAGCGGACATAGATCTACTGGCACTGCAAGCGAAGAAACAGTAAGCACGGCCATCCTGAAGGGTCAGCCGTGACGGACCTGGGGACGGAATATGCGCTTGTGGAAGCAAGACGGGGCGAATGAGCTGGAAGGATTTGCTGGTCTTCTTCATCTGTTGCGTTAGGTGGTGAACGACATCAATACACCCGCAGTATCAGGAGCTGCGACAAGAAACGGCCAGAGTGACTATCGTGGGTGGGCAGAGCAGTAAGGGCTCATTTCGCATGCTGTGAATCCAGTGGTTTGTTGTCTTGTTTGTGTCTACGCGCCTTGGTTGGGTAGCCACAGCAACGATAATCGGATGTGATGGATCCCAACGATGGTACAGCGACGTCGGTGAAGGTGGTCGTTGAACTCGTACATAAAACGGTCTGTCGTGGGCACTCTGCGAGTGTCTATTGTACGTGGAGGGACCAGGTCGCCAGGAGAGTTGCGTTTGTCGGCGAAGCGGAGGTCAAAACCCGGTCATGCATCGGAGGTCTTCCGGAAGGACATTGATGACGACTTTTATGTCGCTGTGAGCGAGTGTGTGTAATTCTGAGTAGTCGAAGAGCTATTTGCATTGCACCCAGCGACCACCCTTGGGCTGCAAACGGGCAGCGCGCTGGTCGCCCACCACCACACCCATTGGCCGCTGTTCACACAGACCCATCTATTCCGATCCGCCCTCTTTGCAATCGGTGCTCATCCCACTTCCCAAGCCCCCGGAAATTTTCTACCCCATCTCCTTCTCTTGAGCCCACGCGTGATCTCTCTCCATAACGCTCGCTTCTCCGCCCTTTCCTACCCCCGACAATGGCCATGCATACGACCTATCGGGTCGTTATCGCCACAGCCCCACAGGAGTACACAGCCCACTCACTTTTTCGGCCTCGCTCGTAATGCGCACCTTTTTATCTCATCGAATCAAGCTGCCTTTTCAAGCTCTCGCGAATATTGTGGCGCAGTCGCGTCCCCACAACACTCGAAATTATCTCTCTCATTCTCTGAATTATCTTATGGGTGTCCTGTAGCGTTACACGTGCGTACCAATCTTCTTCACTCGCGATCTACTCGTGACGACAGGTCATAAGCAGATCCAGCATCGTTAGACGACGGCTGCACGACGAGGACGAGAAAGACATAGCAACCACGAGTAGCCGCACAACATGTCTACACTCACGGTTATCCGACGCGCCGGGCGGCCCTGAGTGTTGCAATAGTCACCTATGAACGCTGCTAGCATCAACCCCACGCCCGTTTCTTTCAGTGCCGCGCTCGCTACTACACCGATGCACACAATTGGCCATTATTCATCTCTTCCGGTTCGCCATCTATGCAATCGGTGCTCATCTCACTTCTCAAGCCTCCACGTAATGCCCTACCGATCTCCAACCCACTTCCTTCTCTTGAGCCCACGCTCTTCTCCAAAACGATCGCTTTTCCACGCGCTTTCTTCGGCCATCACGCATACAACCTATCGCAGCAGCAGCACTATAGGAGCACACAGTCCGTTTTTCTTCCCCGTCTCGCACCTAACGCACACCTTTCTTTTCAAGTGTCCTCCTCGACGAACCGTGCTTCTCTCCCGGCACAGAAACAGCAATCCCACTCACATTGCAGGACGCTGAGGACCGCATCGCTTAGGGACAATGGCATCGATATCCTTGTCCTCCCTCTTCTTCGTCACCGGATTATGGGAGGGCTCTGTGTTGCAGCACAGAGTCTGCGCCGAACGTTGAAGGGGACTGCAAAACAAACAATGAAGGGCGAGGTAGCACTCAGAGTAGAGGGATGTCGTACGTACTCTTCTTGACGACGTGCTTCCGCTGCTCCCTTCGAGTTTGGCGACAGAATTCTCGGGAGTAGCGTTGCACCACCAAGAGAACAGACGTGTGTCGGGGACCCCGACCTGGAACATGTGAGCTGGGCAGTTCAACCAAATTCCGTCGAGTTTCAGTGCATTCTGCTTACGCCAGCAGTGAAGATCGCGAGCCCCACAAGAAGGTCATAGTGTCACCCTACATCAAAATTGGCAGTGGCTACCAGTACAACACTATTGGTCGTCCGGGGAGACTACTACTGGGTTGACGCGGAAGCGGCGAGAGTACAGAGCGGGTCACATCGTCTGGATCTCGAGGGTGGTGGCAAACGGCTACTGTATCATCTACTGCACCAGTTAGGAATGTTCTCTTCTGACGGGTACATCCCGCCTGACGACGTGAATCCCGGTGGCGCGTGTGCCGTTACACCTATCCGACGCTGCGCACCTGTGAACCCCGATACACGGGTATCAACTAGAGCAACCTCTGAGGGCCCAGCATTGGCTTCATTGAAATAGAAACCGGACCTACAATATTACGGCTGCAACGAGAGAGACACGATGACGGCCCCGTTTTAGGACTCGGCAGGATGTGGCATTCACCCTGAGAATGTAGAGAACGGCGAATCCTGCAGCTATGAAATGAATATGACGGACGCCGCGCCGGGCTATCACATACGAATAATGAGATGGCGTTGCGTCCCCATAAAGCGCACAAAATCTTCATCATTCTCCAGATGATCTTATAGGTGTTCGGTAGCGCTAGAGGTGCTCTCCAATCTTGTTCGTTCGCAATCTGCATACTCGGACGAGCCGTGATCAGGCGCAGTCACGCTTGGGACCCATATAATGGCTATGTCTGATGGGCCACTGTACGCAAAATAGATATACACTACGCTCATACTTCTGTATTCACTCTACAAAACACAAAACGAGCAGCATGAGTGAGGGGAAGGAATACGCACCTGCTATGGGCGAGCAGCCTGCATGTCACCGGATAGAGCCTTATGCTTATGGAGAGGACGCTGTGCTCCGCCAGTGACTGAGGTGGAGGGACCCGCATTCTAGACAGCATGTGGGCTCATGCTGCGAGGACGCTACTTTCGGCGCCTTTTGAATTGGCGGGGCGAACGACCCTGATAAACATAGATTGTAGTATTCGCTTCTCATACGTGGTGGGTTAAAATAGAAGGTTGCATAGGTGTGGCATAGCGTGAAATTGAAGGAGCGAGCCCTATCTACATGGGAGAAATTATGTCCACAAACCACATCAGATTCAAACCCCGTGTCGCTCAATCTAAATACTTAATCTAAATGGCCCAGCATCCCCACCCAGAACAACGGTTTCCATCACAAAACTCCCATAGCGCCCAATAAGCTCAATCTTGCTACCAAGCTCAAAGTCGAACAAAGTGAAATCCTCCAAGGGGGACCCACACGCGGCACGCAGAGTGACAACTTGTTTGAAAAAAGGCATCAGCTCTAGTCGCTGGTTGAAATCACACCCCTCAATGAGCAAACTCCTCAACATAGGGCAGAGAACCGCGGATGTTTGACCATAGTCATGTGAATGTATCAATACAGAGGTTTCATTGAGATGCATTGGGACAAATTCCCCAAAGAAGTCTGCATCTAGATCTGACCCATTGCCAATAATCAAGCTTTTCAGCACTGGTAAGCATCGAAGGGTTTGGATCAGATCTAGCTGTTGATACCATCCATACACATGCAGGAGCTCCAATCCTGACAAATTCACATTTACCACAATATACGTTTCCCAGATCATGTCGAATTTCGGATGATCAAATGATGCACCCAGTTCACAAATCTGTGGAAGGTTGATGGTAGCAAGCAGAATGAGGTCATCTACATCCAGCGTTGTGCAGACTGACATATGTGTGACTCGGCCCTCACTCAGGTCAGGACCTTCCCCATATAAAGACATCCTACACCTCTCAAGCTTATGGAAGGTCTGACCAGCCAAAGATGAAGGGTGGATATTTTCTGCTGTAAAGACCCTGAGTGTGCGAAAAAGAGGCAAATTGACAGGTGGTGCAGTTGGCAATATATCTTGCTTATCTCCAACCCTCAACTCGACAAGATTATGGAGAGTTGAGAGACAGTCAATGGAAAGCTGATGACGTGCCACAAGATATTCTGCCTCCTTGAAGGGAACCTCCAGCTCCATTGATGACGGTAACGACGAGTCCTCAAACCATTGTAGAGGAATTATGCCATATGGGCTTGAAACCCCAACGACAGATGTATTGACATCATCTACTACATCACAGGTGCTCTCTACAAGCTCCTGAACGTCCCAGCGCTGTATACGCCCATCAAAGGTCAAAAGGAGATCAAAAACATCCTCTGAATAGCGTGATGATACGATGTCGCTAAATACTGGGATGATTCCTTTTCTCTCAGGGCCCCTCAGCCATCTCCTATAGAGCAAGCGAAGTTCTCTCAATTTCGCGCAGAGTGGTAGCCTTGGCAGTGCAGCCATTTCACATGGGCTATCTGCATTGGACCTTGTAGCGACAAATCCCTGGAAGAATGTTTCACTTAATGCATGGGGGCTAGCAAGTCTCAGCCACAACACTCCCAAGGCTGGCAAAAGGCGCAGGGCAAGAACCAGCAGCTGTTCGCTGCATTTCACTTCAAGATCTAGCACGTATAGACTCTGTGCACTGGCAAAAACAGTGGGGCATATAGCGACAAACTGAGGATTCCCCCTTCTGACATTCCACTGCCCACATTTCACCTGTAGATGAGCAAGTGGAGGGTGATGAAAATGCCTAAGGGGATCAAGGTCATTGGAGTCATATGCAAGATCAGTGCAAGCAGGCATGGTAACAGGCTGCTGGACAGATATGGTGTCACTATGGTGAGGGAATGCAATAGAACAGCGCTCAAGAGCAGGGAAAACCTTGCCTGTCATCCATTGGACAGACACAGATTTTAGTCTCAGCTCGGTAAGGGTCTGGATAAGAGGAAGGGAGACATCAGGTGAATAAATTGGGAGGTAGAGATGCCAGGCACGAAAGTACTCCAGTCTCCGGAGGTGTGGAAGGATATCTGCAGGGCTCTCCATCTTCCTCGACAGTGTGATTGTGAGATCCGTGAGACAGAAGAAGTAGTGAAGGCAGGTTGGTTGCGCAAGGTAGAGTACAGCTCTAGAGTCAGAAAGCTCCAATTTAGTAAGGCGTGGAAGGGTAGTTGTAGTGATTGCAGTCATGAGGGGCTCAAGGAAGGTTCCAAGATCACAGTGTCCGCCCATGATAAAGCCTCTAAGGCTTTCCAAAGGTTGCACAACAGTGTCCGGTGCTTTGTATTCTCCGGGTGGTGGAAATGAACGGAGGACCAGGAATTGCCATCTGGGTGCGGCCTGACAGGCAACCATGAGGGATGTATGAAAGTCCTCAGAATTGAAACCCTCCCCATCCCCCTCGTCATTCACATCAACAATCACCGCCAAGCGGGTCTCTCTCGTCTGTTGTATGAACGCCTGAACTACTTCCTTCTTTGTTGCCCTTCGAATCCACAGTCGAGACGTGATGCCTGGCGTTGAAATCACGATAGCATACCAGCGTCGGCACACAAGCTCCAAGCTCTCTTTATCTTCTGGCTGATCTAGTATTACGAGCAGAAATATTTCAGAGAGTATTTCCACTGGAATGAGGTCGGCCCCCCCAGGAGGTAGTAGCGGATGAACCAAACCCGAAGACGTTGAGGACATTGACAGACGGAGTATGAGAAGCTTCCACAAGTTAGGCTAGCTCGAGAGGACAGGGGAGCTGAGAAGAGCGAGGGAGTGCACAACCGGTACTCGTACTCATTCATATAATGCAGCCGTTACGTGGCCCAGCAAATGGTTCGGCGCTTGTGCGATCGGCCGTGTCTTCCGACAGAGACTGGACTGGACGGCGTACATATTTACTCGACAGGTTCTTGTCAGGTCGATTGGATATTTGTTATTTTTACCCGACTCATTCACACGTCCCGTCTCGTCTCGGACCGGCAACCCGCCTCAATCTCATATGGTGGCAGCCAGTAGTGAAACGAGAATGACACTCAGTCTCCCAATGATTTACATTGCACATAATGAGGGCAGAGTTTCCTACATAGTGCAGATTATCTGCGAGTCGTCTCGCTGGTCACATCGATCAGGTACATTGCTGAACCATGACGGACGGACGGCGAGCTACCTGCGAGCTGGACAGATTGGCGGCCAGTTCGCTGAATAAACCCCAGTACACCCCACGTAGTCTAACCAGGATCATAGTCCGGTGCACCGCATCTTTTTGGTCATTGCTTACGGCCTGAAAGGAGTGAGCGAAGGCGCATTCGAGCACACGGGGTTACCTGGTATCTCGCCTTCTCGCAGTTCCATGGGATGGGGGCTTCTCCGCGCCCGAACTTCATTCACAAGAGACCCACCCTGGAATGTCTACCCACAGAACAACGCGAACGCTACGACGTCGACCTACCCTTCCCGCTGCACCCTCCATAACAACCACAACATGAATAAGAGTAGTTCCAGTCCAACGTTTCCTCGGAATTGCGAGCTACTTCCGCGCATTGCGAGTTCAGCACGGATGTAGCAGTGCATAGCATGGCCAAGGATTCTGCCTTGGACTAGGAATGCGTGAAATGGAAGGTGTGCACCGGCGGGCCCTTCGATTGCTTGAAGGAGACGTGCTTGTGTCTCGGCTGGTGATGGAGACATCTGGGTCATCCTTATAAAGAAGACTCGTATATGTGATTCTATCGGCGACGTCCACGATTCGATCACGTACTGCCTACTTGTTGACCCTCTCGTACACCCATCTCTCCTGTGTTCCACTAGTACGGGTGACCTTTTACTCTTGTGGGCTTTTGGAAGGAACACTCAGACGACAGTGATGACAATCTCCCGACCACGACGGCCTAGCTGGGGGTGCATCACGATCTCTCTATCCACCTCGGGCACTCGAATCCAGGGCCTCTCAGGCCCCGGTGGGCCTATTAAATTTACCCCCCTGAAGGGGGTCGTCAGCAGTCAGCAGTCAGCAGCGATGCTGACGGCCGTCCTCATCTCTCCCTCCGTCGGCTTCTTCTGCGCGAGCTGTTTGGGTCGCGATAATTTTTGTAGGCACTGTAGAATAGTATGAATACAAATATATAATTTATTGTATAACCAACATCATCTAGAGAATGTGAGAAAAATCGAAATCTTCTATGGGGAACCATCATGACGGCTGCCCTCAGGTACTGATGGTCCGTCATGACGGGCCCCCTAGGTGCTGATGGCCTGTCATGATGGGTCCCCTAAGTGCTGACGGTCCGTCATGACGGCCGCCCCTCAGTGCTGACGGTCCGTCATGACAGGCCTCCTAAGTGCTGACGACCCGTCATGACGGCCCTCCTAAGTGCTGACGGTCCATCATGATGGCCGCCCAAAGTACTGACGGTCCGTCATGACGGGCCTCCTAGGTGTTGACAGCCCGTCATGACGGCCCTCCTAAGTGCTAACGGGCCATCGTGATGGGCGCCCCTAGGTGTTGACGGCCGTCCTAGTGCTGACGGTCCGTCATGACGGCGGCCCTGAGTGCTGACGGTCCATCATGACGGGTGCCCCTAAGTGCTGACGGGCCTCCTAGGTGCTGACGGTCCATCATGACGGCCGTCCTAAGTGCTGACGAGCCGTCATGACGGGCCTCCTAAGTGCTGACAGGCCGTCATGACGGCCACTCTTAGGTGCTGACGGTCCGTCAGGACGGCCCCTAGGTGCTGACGGCCTGTCATGACGGCTGCCCTTAGGTGCTGACAGGCCGTCGTGATGGATAGGGGCCCGTCGTGACGGACTGCCAGCATCTAGGGGCGGCCGTCATGACAGACCGTCAGCACCTAGGAGGCCATGACGGCCCGTCAGCACTTAGGGCACCCATCATGACGGACTGTCAGCACCTAGGGGCACCCGTCACGACGGCCCGTTAGCACTTAGGGCGGCCGTCATGACGGACCATCAGCACTTAGGAGGGCTGTCAGCACCCAGGGCAGCCATCATGATGGACCGTCAACACCTAAGCGGTCGTCATGACGTTGTCCATCAGCCATCAGGACGACGCACAGCGGAGTGCATAGGAACTCAAATGAATGTATAAAATATCTCACCGTAGTTTATTTACGTATTTACTTTGAATTTATTTGAATATTTTGACATGCGCGGCGGCCCAAATCACGGGTTTTTGTGAAACAAATTACCAAACTTCAATGCTTGTATCAATCCTAATGGCTCGAGAAGTAAATATATTTATTTCGAATATATCTACGCACGCGGCGACCTAGAACGCCTGTTCCTGAACAGCCTATACAGTGCGCGTCGGGCCGATACTTTGTATTGCAATACTGTAATTCACCACTCACCAAGCAGCAAGTCTCCCCACGATGGCGCTTGTCCCCGGTAGCATAGATTCTGCAATATATTACTTCTATACCTTGTCAAATACTCGATTTTGCAATTTGAATGTGCCCGGAAAACTAGTTCATACACTATGGCCAATGGCGGATTGGGCAGACACCACTCAGCGAGCACCAGCAAAACTTTGTACATTTGGACCAATGAATGCAGCGAAATTATAACATATGAGCTAATGGAAAAGGATAGAACCTCAATCGTTGCGCTGACCATTCTCATCAGTCCATTCTCTGTCATCTTCCTCGTTGAAGATTGCCTTGCAGCGTTGGTGACGAGTTTGATGGGGGGCTGGGGGAGAAGAGGCTTGATATGAGTTTTGGAGGTCTTGAAGAAGTGCTTCGGGGTCATTAGCCTCATTAAACCATCTGAGAAGTGGCTTGCTGCCCGCAAATTTGAGGGACACCCC
>Ga0307515_10013652_pt1 | contig 15138 bp, 3 predicted proteins | sample 17_EM_MG_FD_194513 | JGI IMG/M metagenome (GOLD analysis project Ga0307515, IMG submission 194513) | Populus trichocarpa ectomycorrhiza microbial communities from riparian zone in the Pacific Northwest, United States - 17_EM | ecosystem: Host-associated > Plants > Roots > Unclassified | place... | reverse complement strand
AAATCTTTACAAGGATAGATCTAAAATAGGCGTACTATTAAATTAGAATTAAGGAAGGCAATAAATAAAAGGCAGCCTTTAGGTTAAAGAAAGGACTATATAAACCATTAGTTATACAATTCGGGCTTATAAATACACTAGCAACGTTTTAGAAGCGTATTAATAATATATTAGAAGAACACTTAGATGAATTTATTATAGTATATCTTAATAATATTATTATCTACTTAATAATTAAGGAAGAATATAGAGAATATATTAAATAGGTTTTAAAGAGACTATAAGAGGAATAAATGCTAGTAGCAATTAAGAAATGCGAGTTCTTCACTAGGAAGACTAATTTCATTAAATTTATTATTAAACTAGGCTAACTTAGTATAGATCTAAAGAAGATCGAGGCTATAGTAAATTAGTAAAAACTAGAGAACGTTACGTAGTTAATATTATTCTTAGGGTTTTGCAATTACTATAGAAGGTTTATAGTATAATAGTTAAAGAATATTAAGCCACTTACGCGGTTAACAAAGAAAGGAAAACTATAGGCATAGGGAAAGGAATAGCAAAAATTATTTAGAAAAATTAAAGAGTTATTTACCTAGGAGCCAGTTCTTAAGATCTATTAACTAGATCTAGAGACGGTTATAGAAATAAATATATTAGACTACATACTAGGGGTATAGATAATACGCAAGCCAACGCGTTAAGTTAAAAAGCTAAACTATAAAACGATAAGAAGCTATTAGGGGCTTTACTACAAAAAGACACGGACGGATTAATTAGGTATAATTATCTAAAAATTATAATAACTTAGAAAGAACTAGATAGAGTTTATAAGTTACTAGAAAGCTTTTAGGTATAAAAAATTCTAAAAGTATAGCTAGAAGATTTACAGTTAAATATATATGAAAATTAAGAAGTAAAGTATATTCTAAAAAGCATAGTAGAGCAGTTTATGGAAGAATTCTATAAAGAATTAACTTAAGGACACAATAGAGCTATAGGCTTAGTGTTAAGACTCTAAGAGGAGTATATTATTAATGGAATCTAAGGCTTAGCGTAAAAAGTTATAAGAAAATATCTAGATTACTAGAGAAATAAACTAATAAGGTATAAGCTATATAAAGGGCTATAACCTATTAAAATACCAGAGAGACTATAGGAAGTTATATTATAGGACTTTATTATTAAGTTACTAAAGTTAAGAGATCCTATTACTAGACAAGATTATAACGCGATCTTAATAATAATAGATAAGCTTATAAAGTGGGGATACTTTATAGCATATATAAAAGAAATCTTAGCGGAAGATATCGCTAGAATCTATATTAAAGAAGTATTTATAAGATATAGAGTACTAAGTAAGATTATATTAGATAGAGATCTAAAATTTATAATAGTATTTTAGGAGGTATTCTTAGCGGAACAAGGAGTTAGAGCAGCAACTTTTACTATATTTTATCCGCAGACAGACGGTTAAACAGAAAGATTAACTTAGACACTAAAGTAGTATCTAAGATACTATATTAATTACGCGCAGAATAATTGGGTATTACTATTACTAGTTATACAGTTTACATATAATATAACACCTTAAGAAGGAATAGGTATATTACCATTTAAGGCGAATTATAGATATAAGCTAAGAATATCATTATTACTATAATAAGGGAAGAAAATAAGTAATATAGCTAAAAAATAAATAAAGACATTAATAAATCTTTATATAGACCTTATAGAATTAGTAAAAAAGGTATAAGAGAGAATAAAAATATACTATAATGCTAAGAGATCTAAGGGACCAGATCTTAAGGAGGGAGATAAAGTGTGGCTACTATATAAAATTTTTAAGAGTTAATAACTAAGTAAGAAGTTAGACTACGTTAGACTAGGACCTTTTAAAATTAAGCAGAAGATTTTACTGGTTATATTTAAGTTAAACCTACTAGCCAAAATAAAGATTTACCCTATATAGCATATTGTAATACTAGAGCTAGCGTACAGGAATATTAAGCTACTAGTTTATAAGGCAGACATATATAGAGAATAAGAAGAAGATAAATAGCAAGTTTTAAAGATTATTAGTTATAAGGACATTAATAATAAAATATAGTATAAAGTAAAGTGGATAAGCTACACTAAGACTACCTAAGAACTACTAGAGAATTTAAAGAATACTATAGGAAAGATATAGGAGTATCGGAAGAAATTAGGTTAGGCAGCATTAATAAAGAAGGATCGCTAAAGAATGAGTTACCTAAGGGGGACCTAAGAAGAGCAGTTGCCGAGCTACTTAGATCTGTTTTCTTAGATAGAAGAGAATCCGTTCTTTTATCGCCAAGTTCCTATAAACCCTATTCTACAAGCTTCTACTCCTTAAAACGAACCTTCTTATATACCTTCTTAAGACAAAGCAGACGAGTAGATACCGCGATATAAGTATCTAGGGCTTTCTATTCCGTATTATGAGAACATTCTAACTTAGCAAGGGCTTAAGACAGTTTACTATCTAGCCGCACAGCAGCAGATTAAATATAAAACCCTAAAATAAATCAATTAAGGAACCAGACAACTATTAAGAGTAATAGGTCGCGTATATTTAGCATTTAAAGTAAAGTAAACATCGCAGGATAAACAAACATTTGCTTTAGTATACTTTGAGTAAAAGGACGGTTATTATAAAGATAGACTCGCCAACGTAATATAAACTAACCCCTCTTTCAAACAACAAGAATATGGAGACGGTATAATCTTACCAAAAGATAATATTGCAGCAATAGTGCGAGCACGACGTTAGGCGTATAAAGAAGAAATTGCTTTAGGTATAATAAGTAACAATATTAACTAAATTAATTAGACGGATATTATACCTCTAGTAAACAACTTAGAGATATTAGGAATCTTTAAGGACAAAAATAGAGAGAAGGGAGATGGTATTACGGACGCTTTAAGTACAATATTATAACTACTTAGGGAAGAGTTAAAAGAAGCTAGTTAGTTAATTTAGGCATAGTCTAAGATAGAGCCGGTAGAGCTATATAACGAGGAATAATAACTAAGGTTATATAATATGCTATGTATTAAACAAGAGAAATAAAAGGAACTTACGTACCTTATATATAAGACGTATATTATATACAAAAAGGATTTTATAGGAGTACGGTTGTGTATTTAAGGACCCTTAGTCCCTACCTAGATAGTTCCTTCCTTATAGTGATTCTTAGAATATAATTAAAGTTAATCTATTAGGCAACTACTCCACCAGTTATTATTACGTTGTTGACTTTTATACTTGCATTTCCTATACACCTAGCCCAATAACGAGCCTACCGTAGTTCTTGCTACAAGGTTCCGTTACATTAGAGTCCCTAATATAGCCTAAATAAAGAATTTAAGGCGTTTTGGTACAGTACTTTTATAGAAATAAAGAAATTAGTTAACTATAGTCTCTTTATTCTTCTTATTATAAAACTTATTCTATAAACCCCTACTAAAAAACGTGGTCTTAACCGACTACTAACCTTTATCCTTTTACTTATTATTAGATAAGAAGCGGTGGACTCTTCTAGTAATTATAAAGTTGTTAATAACACACTATTTTAGGCATTTAGATATTATAATTATAATAAATCTTATTACTAAGGCTGCCGGGGCACTAATTAAAGGATTACCCTTTTTAAGTAGTAGGATACTATTAGAGAACTATAAGCAAGGGGTTTTTACTTTATCTATAAGAGCCTAATAAGTATTTAAAGTATTATAGGCGGTTTAGTTTCCTAATATTCCTATTTCTAGCCACTTATCTAAAACTAGCTACTCTATACCTAGAGAAATATCTACTATTAAATAGTATATTATAACTCTCAGTGGTGCCTACGCTTACGTTATAAGTAGTAAGTCTTTAAATAATAAGATATAATTATTTTTCTAGGTAGTAATAATATATAGAACTACGATAACTAGGCTAGTACTATACTATTTACGTATTATAGATATAGTGTTATAATTTACGTATAAGTATAGTAGAGGCACTTTATCCTAGCTAGGATACTTAACGCTATTAGCCTAGTAGCCCTTTAATAGATATTAAGTAGTATTTCTAGCCGCTTAATTAGTAGCTACTTTATCTAGGTTTATAGTATAGTAGTAGTTAAGGATAATAGTTAAGTATACGGTTACTATTTTGCTAGTCCCTATGCTGTCTATAAGAACCCTACTATTTAGCTCTATATATTCCTAGTAGAATATCTTAAATATACTATATAGCTAGTATAGGAACGCTTTAAACTCTAAATTTAGACCCTATTTACGGGGAATAAGGACTATATTATTCCCTAAAAGGGCCCCTTTAAAAAACCCCTATAGCTTAGCTAAGTATTTATACATCTACTACTCTATCTCTTAACCTTACCGCCTGCTTTTTGTAACGGCGCTATCGTACGTTACCTGCCAAATTCTGCCATATTCTGCCGACCTGCGATTGGCCCGCCTAAAGCTAGCGCCTTGGCGGCTTACCCTATATATTTGTTTACATCGGTCCTAGCAACCCCTTTTCCTTCTCTTTAGCTTAGTATCTTCGTAATATAGCATTCGTTTAAGCTTCGGTTTAGAGGCATTTATTTGAGCCGTGATATTATACTAAGCTCTCCCTACCTTGCCTGGGAAGGCCTTAATAATATCCTACCCTAAAGAAACTTCGTCTGCAACAACGTATTAACGCGCTATACTTAGATACTAAATAACTCTATATTGCCTGGGAAGGCCTGGATAATATCCTACCTTATAAGCTAGATAGGACTGGACCTATACCCCCGGAATTAAAACTAAAGCGTATAATACTAATAAATCTTAGGAAGCTAATAATGGTACCTAAAGCAAGCTTATCTAAGAGAGCTGCCTCTATCCGAGAGGAACCTGAGATCTAATTGGGATTAGAAATTAAAGACAATAATAATATTATAGACGTACGCGAGTAGATTCGTGCCCTTATAGCTAGCTAGGAAGCCGATTGTCTTAAAGCGAGAAATATATAAGAGACCCTATAAGAGATCCTAGAAAGCCTTATAGCCCTATAAAATAGCCTAGCTTCCCCTTCTTAAAGCCCTAGCCGACCTATTTACTCTACTAAATGTGATATACTAGGGAGTATAAATATAATAACGAAGTAATTAAAGTCCGTTAAGCTCCCTAACCCCCTACTACTATCTAACAGAATAGACCCTACCTTTAAAAATTGGAGGATTTAAGTATGAGGAAAGCTCCGTGTTAACTATAACTATTTCCTTTTTAAAGAAGCCAAAATGCTTTACCTCTTTGGTTGAACCACTGGGGACGCCCAACGGTACCTTTAAGCTAAGTTTAAGGATAACTCTCCTATCTAATTTATATCCGTTAATAAGATAATACGGCACCTAGCGGCTATTTATATTAACCCAAATAAAGTACGGGATGCCTATTATAACTATAATCGCCTAATAATAAAACTGAACTAACCCTTTACTAAATTCCAGACTTAATTCTTATACCTTATAGGAGAAGGCTAGGTCCCCCTTAAGAACTATTAATTAAACCTATATAATAAGCTAATAATCCGGCTATAAGAAAAGATCGCTATAACCTTAAATAACCTACTAACCTATAAAAGACTTGCAGCTTATTACCTATTATTAGACTTAAAACTAAAGCGGATTAACGCCTACCCTAATTGGTAAAAGCGACTTTATAATGATTAGAACTTGCTAGCTATACCTATAGAAGCTAGAGTAGGAAAATAAGTTACGACTACTCTTTTACTAAAGGCGGTTATAACTACGTATTGGCAAGTTTTGCTTAACTAGTTACATACTATATTATTAACTAGTATTCGCCGTAATACTCTAATTAACCCTACCTCGGCTACGTGCTTTAACTGCAATAAGTAGGGTTATTTTACCTTGTCCTGCCCGGAGCTAAAAGATATAGGCAATATTAAGGAGATAGAGGAAGGAGAAATATTAAATAAGTCGGGAAAAGAGGAACCCTAAGGAAAGACTTCCCCCTAGGGTACCCTATTAATCTTAAAAAGATTAATCTTAGTTAGTTAATAGGTGGAAAGCATTTTACGTTTCTATATATAGTATCTTAAAATGGATATAGAGTTAATATAACCGCCCTTATTAATACTAGAGTAAATAGCTTCGCCTTTATAAATACTGCCTATATAAATAATATTGCTAAGTTTCTAAATATAGAAGCTATCTAACTAGAGAAGCCTATTTAGGTAAAAGGCTATAATAGCTAAGCCGGTTGGCCCGTTACCCACGTCTTAAAGTTATATATTGCTTTTAACGGACGACGCTAATACGGCATCCCCTTTTATATCCTAGACCTGGGGTCTTATAATATAATCCTTAGACGAAAATAGATATCCTATTTTAATATCTGGTTAAACGTGCGATAAAGATGGTTTATTTAGCCGGAGGATAGACTAAGGTTGCCCTCCTTTATTAGGGAGATCCGAACTAACTATAAGACACTAGCCGTAAGGGCTAACCCTACTTATTAGTAGGATATCTGGGCCTATGACCTAGCCTTTGCCTAAGAAGACGCCCGCTATAAAGCTGGAAAGAACTCTATACCGATAAAGATACTCTCCCGAAGCGCTATATTTAAAGAGAACTCTATATACGGAAGCGAGATAGATAGTGATATAGATAATATCTAAATCGCATGGATCTAACTAGTATGGAAAAGAACGTATTAATAGGATATAAGGGATAACCTTTAAAAGATGTAATAGGAGCTAAAAGGGGTAATAATAACGCCAGTACCCTAGAAGTCCCTAAAGTTACATACGCCCCTATTATTAGGTAACCCCCCTATTATAGATATTGCTGTAATTAGCGCTATAGCGTTCTACTTTAATATATACCGGAAGGATAATAAGGTCTTTATAATGAGCCTATATAAGATTAACTAAATTATTAATAATAGAGAAGAAAGGCTAGCTAAGGAAACCAACGAGGAACTAGTCGAACGCCTCCTTTCTACTATTTATATAAACTATAAGGATGTATTCTTAAAGGCGGCCTTAGATAAGTTACCCCCTTACCAAATATACGATTATAAGATTTAAGTAAAAGCCAATAACTTGCTAGGCTATAGCCCCCTCTACTATTAATTAATGGATAAGCTAAAAGTAATAAAGTAGTACTTAATTAATAACCTGGATAAAGGGTTTATCGAGCTAAGTTAAGCCCCTTTTACTTCCCCTATTCTGTTCGTAAAAAAGCCTAATAGAGGCCTTTATTTTTATATTGACTATTAAAAGCTAAACGCTATTACTTAAAAGGACTGGTATTCTATTTCTTTAATTAACGAGACCCTTGCACGTCTAAGCTAGGTAAAGATCTTTACTAAACTTAATATCCGCTAAGCTTTTTACTAAATTAGGATAGACTCTGTATCTAAAGATTTAATAACGTTCCGTACCCGTTATAGTTCCTATAAATATAAAGTTCTTCCCTTTAGACTAATAAACGGACTGGCTACGTACTAAAGGTATATAAATAACGTTCTTTTTAATTACCTTAATAAATTCTATATGGTATACCTAGACGACATTCTTATATACTTAGACGACAAACTTAAATATTAAGTTTATGTTAAGAAGGTCCTAAAGAGACTATAGAACGCGGGCTTATAAGTTAATATTAAGAAATGCGAGTTTAGGGTAAAACGTATAAAATACCTCGGGTTTATCGTGATTATAGAAGGAATTAAGGTTAACCCTAAGAAGGTAGAGGCAATTTATAACTAAAAGCCCCCTTATATAGTAAAAGGAATCTAGTTCTTCCTTAGCTTCTATAACTTCTACCACTAGTTTATCTATAACTACGGAATTATAGCAAAACCTCTTATATAACTAACCAGGAAGGATACGCCTTTTGTCTTTAATAATAGCTATATAGAAGCCTTTAAAAAGATAAAGGATCGGCTTATCTCTTCCCTAATTCTTTATTACTATAACCTGGACCTTAAATTAATACTAGAAACGGACGCCTTTAATAGGGTCGTAGCGGGAATCCTATTATAGTTATATCTAGACGGCGAATAGTACCCTATAGCTTTTTTCTTAAAGATAATAGACTTAGCTAAGTGTAACTATAAAGTATACAATAAAGAAATGTTAGCTATTATTTAATCACTCTCCTAATAGCGCGTAGAGCTTAAAGGTATAAATTTCTGGATTAAGATATATACAGATTATAAAGCCCTAGAGTACTTTATAACTATAAAGCAGCTTACTAGATAATAGGCCCAGTAAGCTAAAATACTCTCCTAATTCTTCTTTATAATTATATATCGTTCTAGTAAGTAAAACTCTAAGGCTAATACCCTAACCTAAAGAGAATAAGACGTAGGACCTTAGAATAAGCTAAAGACCTAATATTGGACGCGCGCCCTCCTCTATCTAGAATAGCTTGATCCGCGGATTCTTAAGGAGCTAAACTCCTAGTAAAACGAGCTAGTACTAATAGAGGAGTCCTTAAATAAGCCAATAGGGCTAATTAACCGCCTTTTAACTGTAAACCGCACGGCTAATACCTTAAGGGCTCTCCGCGAATAAGCCGTAAAAGGAAACCCCAATTTTAAGACGGAGGAAGGATTACTCCTATACTAGGAGCGGCTTATAGTCCCTAACGTTAACAATCTACGGACTGAACTAATCCGTAAAGCTTATTGCTAAGTCTCTATAGTATACCCTAGTAAGAATAAAACCCGTAAAATTATTAACTACCGCTACTACTAGCTAAGAATAGTTGCGGATATTAATCAATATATATGGAACTACAAAGACTGCTAAAGAGCTATAATCCCACGGGATAAGACCTTAGGACTACTTAAGCCACTTCTAATACTAGAGCGCCCTTAGTAGTATATCTCTATAGACTTCTATAAACTACCTAGGGACCATAACGGATATAATATAGTTATAGTTATAGTCAACTGCTTTAATAAACGCCCGTTTTTAATTCCATGTTATAAGAATATTAATACTAAAGAGGCAGCCTAGCTATATATCTATTACGTCTACCAAATTTATAGACTACTAGATACTATTATATCTAATTATAGGCTATAGTTTATATCGGCCTTCTAGAATAAGTTTACCTAAATCCTAGGTATTAAGCTAAAGCTTTTTACGGCTTATTACCCCTAAATAGATAGTTAGATAGAGATTATAAATTAGTACCTAAACCAAAGGCTTAGGCCCTTCGTTAACTATTTCTAAGACAACTAGTCTAAACTACTACCCTTAATAGACTACGCGCAAGCAACCTTACCCCATAACTTTACAGGGTTTGCCCCAATTTAGCTAGAAATGGGATACTTACCCCGCATAAGCTTTAACTGGAAAAGGCTAGAAGAACCCTAGACTATATAAGAGAAGCTATTCTATGCCAAGGCCTAATAGTACGCCAAACGATTAGAGGAGGCCTAGACGGTAGCCCATAAGAACCTAAAAAAAGCTTAGAGGTTAATAGAATAGTAGGCGAACAAACATCGTCAAGAGCCCGATTTTACCCCTAGCAATATAGTCTAAGTCATAATAAGGAATTGGAAAACCAAACGACCTAGCCGTAAGCTAAACTACCAGATAGCAGGACCGTATAAGGTTCTTAAGAAGATAGGCAACTTATATAAGATAAAGCTCCTAGATTTAATTAGGGTTTACCCTATTTTCTTACTAGATAAATTACGGAAAGCTATAAACAACCTATTACCTAAACAAAAAAATAAGCCTTCCCTACTAGTTTAAGTAAACGGTAATAGCGAATAGGAGGTTAATAAAATACTGGCCTATAAGATAGTACGGGGAACGCTAAAATACTATATTTAATGGAAGGGCTACAATCCTAACCTAACCTAGTACTCTACATAGAACTTTATAGGCTACCCCTAGAAGCTTAAAGAATTCTATAACTAATACCCTAATACGCCTAGACCCCTAAAGTACCTAGATAAATGGATAGAATGCTAGTATAATAAAGATAATAAGTTACCGGAAGAATATAGGGATAAAAACGCCCCAAAGCCCTAATATAGCTGTCTGTGACGGCTCGCACAAATGCCTCTAAACCAAAGCTTATAGATTGCTATCTAGTAAAGATACTAAGCTAAGGAAAAGAAGAAGAAGAGGAGGAACGCCGTTAGGGGTCACTAAAGATACAAAGGGGTCGCCAAGGCGCTAGTAGTAAGCGAGCCAATAGTAGCGTGGCAGAATTTGGCAGAATTTGGCAGATAGCGTGCCCTAGCACCGTCACATCACCCCCCCCTTTCAAAAAAGCCTGCCCTCAGGCGTTATCTAAGTTCCTTATTATTGTCTAGATTATTATAATTATCTAACCCTTCTTCCTAGCATTTAATCTAGCTATCCAATTTACTTAGTAGTCCGGGGAGGTCTAGGTGGACCAGGTAGAAGTCCTATAGTTTATAGGGGGAGTACTTAAAATTAGATGCAGGATACCATTCTAGGTCCTCATTATAGCCAACCCAGCTTACATAGTATTTTAAGACACTATAGACCTTCTTAACTGCTAGGATCTCTTTAACTTCCTATTTTTTATCCTCTGTAATCTAAATTAGCGGTAGGGGGTTGTTATACTATCTAGGCAATAGGTTATTCGCAGCCTTTCGTAATCGGTCTAGGGAGAATATAGGGTAGATCTTCATTAAATCTAGTAGTTCGACCCTAAAGAAGTATCCTACCTTCTCTAAAATCTTATATAGACTAGCCATTTGGTAGTCTAACTTATAACTTAGCCTCTAGGTTTTCCAGTTCTTTATTAACACCTATACCTTATCTCCTACTTAGAAGTCTATTTCGCAACAATACTAATTTACATCACCCTCTTTCTTTTCTTACGCCTTTTTTATAATTATTTAAGCAGTCTCCTAGGCCCCGTGCATTCTCTCAGCAAATACCTAGGCCTCTTTATAGCTAAGGCGTTCGCGAGCCGTTACGGGTTTAGTAGGCCTATTCTAATTAAAGGACGTTTATAGCGCGTACCCATTAAGCAGTTTAAATAGCGACATCCCTATACTATTATAGGGGAGCGTAAGCTACGCGTAGTCTATTATAGGCAGTAATTCTAACTAGTTATCCTAATAGTAGTTTACAAAGGGACGTAGTCGCTAGTTAAGGTACTAGTTCATAATCTCGGTTTAGCCGTTAGTCTAAGGGTAGAATATAATAAAGAGCTTAATCTTAATCCCAAGGATACGGCAGAATTTATTCTAGAAATCCAATATAAACTAGGGACTATAGTTAGAGATAATTAATTCGGGAGCGCCATAGAATTGGTAGATATTATTAACGTAGAGGCGAGCCATATCCTTTACCGTTATAGTCTTAAAGTAAGGGAGGGAGACGGATTGCTTATATAGTCGGTCAATTACTATAAAGGCCGCATTATAGCCGTAGGCATCCTTTAGAAATAACTTAAAGTCTATTATAATATATTGCCAAGGGCGTTCTAGAATTAGCAGTAGTTATAACTAGCCAGGAGTGCAATCCCTAGGGGCATCTGCGTATTTATAGGCGTGGTAGTTTCTAATAAATCGTTCCACATTAAATAGGAGTCCTCGCTAATAGTAATAGGGTAATAGTAATTAGTGGGTCTTATCTTAACCAAGGTACGCCGTAGAGACTTAACAGTAGGCTTTACATATTAACTCTGTCCATAGGTTATTAATATCCAGAACTATAAGCCGCTTTTAGTACAAAAGCAGTCCGTCTTCTATTTCCAAATCAGGGTTACCTTTTATAGCTTAGTCGCGGAGGGCCTTTAGGGATTCGGCTATACGATTCGCGGTTAGAATACGGTTAATTAGTCCCATTAGTTTATCTAAGAACTCTCCTTCTATAGGCGCTAGCTCGCTCTATTTAGAGTTTAGTTCCTTAAGAATATATAGGTCAATCTATTCGGGGCTAAGAAGGGCGCGTATCTAATACTGCGCCTTTAGCTTATCCTACGGGCCTATATCCTATTCTCTCTAGGTTAGGGTATTAGCCTTAGAGTTTTATCTACTAAGACGGTACATAATTATAAAGAAGAATTAAGAGAGTATTTTAACCTATTAAGCCTATTAACCAGTAAGCTGCTTTATTATTATAAAATACTCTAAGGCTTTATAATTAGTATAAACCTTAATCTGAGAGCTTGTGCCTTTAAGCTCTACACGCTATTAAAACAGTAATTAAATAATAGCTAGCATTTCTTTATTGTATACTTCGTAGTTATACTTAGCCGGGTCTATTATCTTTAAGAAGAAGGTGATAGGGTACTATTCGCCGTCCGGATATAGCTATAACAGGACTCCTACTATAACTCCGTTAGAAGCGTCCATTTCTAGCATTAATTTAAGGTCTAGGTTATAATAATAAAGAATTAAAGAAGAGATAAGCCAATCCTTTAACTCTTTAAAGGCTTCTATATAGTCATTATTAAAAACAAAAGGCGTATTTTTCCGGGTAAGTTATATAAGAGGCTTTACCATAACTCTATAGTCACGGATAAACTAATGGTAGAAATTATAAAAACCAAGGAAGGACTGGATCCCTTTTACGGTATAAGGGGGTTTCCAGTTGCGGACAGCTTCCACTTTCTCTATATTAACTTTAATTCCTTCTATAGTAATAATAAACCCAAGGTACTTTATACGTTTTACCCCAAATTCGCATTTCTTAATATTAACTTATAAGCCTACGTTCCATAGTCTCTCTAGGACCTTCTTAATATAAACTTAGTGCTTAAGTTCGTCGTTTAAGTATATAAGAATATTATCTAGGTATACCGTGCAGAATTCGTTAAAGTAGTTAAAAAGGACGTCATTTATATACCTTTGGTACGTAGCCGGCCCATTTATTAATTTAAAAGGAAGGACTTTATATTTATAGGACCTGTAACAAGTACAGAATATAGTTAAATCTTTAAATACAGGGTTAATTCTAATTTGGTAGAAAGCCTAGCGGATATTAAGTTTAGTAAAGATCCTTACCTAGCTTAAACGTATAAGGGTCTCATCAATTAAAGAAATCAGATACCAATCCTTTTAAGTAATAGTGTTTAGCTTTTAGTAGTTAATACAAAAATAAAGGCCTTTATTAGGCTTTTTTACAAACAGAATAGGGGAAGCAAAAGGGGCTTAACTTAGCTTAATAAACCCTTTATCAAGGTTATCAATTAAATACTACTTTATTACCTTTAGCTTATCCGTTAATTATTAGTAGAGGGGGCTATATCCTAGCGAGTTATTAGCTTCCAATTAAATCTTATAATCGTATATTTGGTAGGGGGGTAGTATATCTAAAGCTACTTTTAAGAACGCGTCTCTATAGCTTAAGAGGTAGGTAAAAAGGAGGCGCTTAACCAGCTCCTTGTTACTTTCCTTAACTAGCCCTTCTTCCTTCTTATTAATAATCCAGTTAATTTCGTATAAGCTAGTTATAAAAACCTTATTATTCTTCTAGTATATATTAAAGTGGAACCCTATAGCACTAATAGCCGCGATATTTAATATAGGGGGGTTACGCGATAGTAGGGGTATATATAATTTCTAAGGCTTCTAGAGTATCAACCTTCTCATTTCTCCCTTTAGCTCCTACTATATCTTCTAGAGGCTATCTCTTGTATCCTATTAGTAGGTCCTCTTCCATATAGGTCAGATCTCCGCAACTTAGGCGACTTCTATATTACTATCCGTTCCGCTTCTATATATAGAGTCCTCTTCAACCGTAGCACTATGGGAGAGTATCTTTATTAGTATAGGGTTCTTACCAGCTTCGCGACGGGCGTCTTCCTATACAAAGGCTAGATCCTAGTCCCTAATATCCTACTCATAGGTAGGATCCGCCTCTATGGCTAATATCCTACAGTCAGTTTGGATTTCTTTAATAAAGGAGGGTAATTTTAATCTATCCTTCGGCTAAATAAGCTGCCTTTATTATACGTTTAGCTAGATATTAAAATAGGACATCTACTTCCAACTAAGGATTATATTATAGGAACCTAGGTCTAAAATACAGAAGGGTATACTATATAGGCGTCGTCTATTAAGAGAAATATATAACTTTAATATATAGGTAACCGGCTTACCAGCTTAGCCGTTATAGCCTTTCACTTAGACAGGCTTCTCTAGCTAGGTAGCTTTCACATTTAGGAACCTAGTAACGTTAGTTATATAGGCAGTATCTATAAAGGCAAAGCCATTTACTCTAGTGTTAATAAGGGCAGTTATATTAACTCTATATATATTTTAAGATACTATACATAGAACCGTAAAGTGTTTTCCACCTATTAACTAACTTAGATTAATCTCTTCGAGATTAATAGGGTACCCTAGGGGGGAGTCTTTCCCTAGGGTTCTTCTTTTCCCAACTTATTGGACGTTTCTCCTTCCTCCATCTCCTTAATATCGCCTATATCTTTCGGCTCCAGGCAGAATAAGGCAAAGTATCTATTTTTTCCGCAGTTAAAGCACGTAGCCGTAGCAGGGTCGATCGGGGTGTTACAGTAGGTATTAGTTAGGGGCGTAGCATATAGTTAATTGGGAGAGGCCCACCAAAGGGCAGTTATACCTACCTTAAGTATAGGGGTACTTTCCACTAGTTTTCTAGTGCCAGCCCCAGCAGGTATAATTATTGGTTTTTAATCGCTACAGGATTTCTTCTACCAATTAGTACGGGCATTAATTCGCCATAGTTCTAAATCCAATAACAGACATCGGGCTATAAGTCTTTAGTAGGTCAATAGGTCGTTTAGGGCTACCGCGATCTTCTCTTATAATCAAACCGTTAGTTTATTATATAGGTCCAATCGGTAGTTTTTAAAGGGGACCTAGCCTTCGCCTACTAAGTATAGGAATTAGGTCTAAAACTCGGCAAAGGATTAATTTAGTCTTATTATTAGGCAATTATAGTCGTACCTAGCGTCGCGTACTTTATTTGGGTTTATATAGATAGCCGCTAGGTACTATAGCATCTTAGAAGGAACACCAAAATCGAGACCCGACCCATACTGTCCTATGGGGGTTCCTTTCCGTCTTATCTTGTCCGTACGGTCAAGCTGAGAGTGAGGATCTCGTCTGTTACTGATG
>Ga0307515_10013651_pt1 | contig 15139 bp, 16 predicted proteins | sample 17_EM_MG_FD_194513 | JGI IMG/M metagenome (GOLD analysis project Ga0307515, IMG submission 194513) | Populus trichocarpa ectomycorrhiza microbial communities from riparian zone in the Pacific Northwest, United States - 17_EM | ecosystem: Host-associated > Plants > Roots > Unclassified | place... | reverse complement strand
AAGCTTCACCTATGTATTCTAAGTGTTGAAATAATTCTATTCATGTAATTACAGAACTACAGCGCTGAAATCAAACGATGCCGAAAGGCTGCCGAAAATCGTCTATTTGGCTACTCCCTGACAGTACAAGATGCGAATAGACAGATAGACGAGGTGTTCTGGGATAAAGTTGTGACTAGCCAAACAAGGACAAGCCGCAACATAACGAAACCAGATCGATTATACTTTGTGCCATTTACCGACAAATCGATACATGAATACAAACAATGGCGGCAGCACAATCAACCCGAGAGGTATCATTATAGCCAGGGACACCTGGAATACATCCAGGGACCAGACCCATAGAGCAATCTCGACAACCGAGGATACCATACCCATAATGAAGCACACCAACATATGACTCCTTGTCAGCTCCCATCCTCTCCCTAATCCAAAACCCCTGAGTAGCGTGGCCTCTCCGTTACCAGTAAAGAGAGACAGTTGCAGGGGTTCTTCGCGGAAGGCCTTCGCGGGCAAAGACTCTGGATCCTGGATAGCGGTCTGACGTGCATAGCTGTTTAGGTCCGATAACATCACAACTGAGAGTATTGATGAGGCTGTTGTACCAAGGTTGAGTAAGAGGCTTGCATAGATGAACCAGTGGAGAGTCCTGTTCAGAGTCGAATCCGCAGGTGTAAACGGCGCACTAGCCGATAAGTGCAGTAGTACAGCATGTACTATGGCGCATATGGATGACTAAGGAGGGTTCAGCGCGCACCCCTGCCTCGTGTTTTACGCACGTACTACGACACCTGTCATGACGATAGTTTCCTTCCAGCCCTGAACGATGTCTCGTACCACAGAAGGTAGCTCATCTAAAGGGATCTCAGCAATGATCGGACAGACGTTACGACCCCTACAATTGATTAAAGTTTTGGACAAGGCGTTCGGTGAGTCAGGATAACGGGTTGCGTCGTTACTTCTGTGTCGGGGTGCGTCGGACATGGTTGTGAGCTCCTGAGACTTGCTAGTGTAACAGTTAAGAATGGTGGAACACGTGTTATCCACACTACGAGTTAGACTTTGCACTGAACCAATTAGAGGATGGGCTATGAAAGCGCAAACCCTGCGCTGCTGCAAACCCGAGTCCACGCGTTGGTCGGGAATAGGTCTTCGTCCCAGCCTCGAACAAGCGATGGCTATGCAATCGGATCGCTGTTTTTGGAGAATGAATTGATGGTGTTGATATGACCATGAGCACGAAAGGGACGTGTTACAGTACCATTCTCTCCTTTCTCATTTCGAGGAGCATAGCCTTCGTCCCCGTGCCACTAATTCCAACACGGCCCCACGAGCCGAGTTACATCACAGCAGCCGGACTGTGTTGAGTAGTAAGATCGATATGGGATGGTTCTGCGTCCACGGTCGACCCATGCTGGCACCTCAGATCAGGCACTCGGGGGCCGGCCTCTCAGGCCGAGGCTAGTAAATCAACCCCTGAAGACCTCTCCGTCATGGCCCCTACGCGGGCTTCTTGTGTCGCGATAAAATTTGTATGCACTGTAGGATAGTCGAATAAAAATATATAATTCATTGTATAATTTACGTCGTCTAGAGAATCCAAGAGAAGATCGTAAGTTGTAGAAACTGACCGCCCGTCAGCATCGTCATGACGCGCCGTCAACTTGAAGGGAGGCCGCCCAGCTTGAAGGGACAGACCCCTAAATCCAGTGGGTGGTATGACAGAATGGCAATCACCACTCAGACAGCTGGTGACAGCTGCCAGATAATTGTCAGATAACGAACCCATGGCCTTGTAGTTTTAGGGGCCTTGTGGTCGCATCGTATAACAATGTAAAAAATTTCGTCTAGAACTGATACTTAGTGGCTTTGTAGTCGTATCGTTAGATAAAAATTGTAAAATTCGAGTTCAAATTGAAAATTCCTGCATCTAAAGACGACTTTACTTCCAACAGACACGTACCAGGTGACGTTTTGACTAAGGGGCTGTGTTCTTCGGTCCAATGGTCTGGAGAGCGAGGCGGTTCTGCGAGACGTATACTACGCACCAGAGGTTCATGCACAACTCATATCGCTTGGGAAGCCTCAGCGATAAAGGTGGGAAATGCGCATATGGGATGGCAGAATGGAGCTGCGAATCAGGACGGGGACAAGTTTGCCGATGTCGAAATGGTGAACGACGTCTACTCGATGACGCTCGACCTAATTCCCCCAAAGGCCGCATTAGCTGCATGGGCAAGCGTTGTAGCGGAACCTACTCATGAGGAGCTGATTGAGTGTCTTGGAACAGTTGCTTTGGTGGCCACGGCGGTGGGAGCCGATGGCATGAGGCGACACTGTTGACCTGAGATCGACGAACCGGGTCACCTGGCATTCAAGACAGTGTTGGAATTGGCACAGAGTGGTGCGAGTGGGATAGTCATTACGGGCGTACCTGCAGCGGCGCCGGTTCATGGGTTGCAGCAAAGGCAGTCCATCTACCTCACAAGGAGGGCTGCGGTCGCGCGAGCGAATTCCTCGAGAGGGTGAATATTAACATAGTCGACCCTATACCTATGAAGTCAGTTGGCGGGAGGGAATACGCGTATGTCTTCGTGCACGACTACACTCATGCGGTTTACACGAGATTGCTGCGGCTCAAGTCGGAGGCTGCCAATGCCTTCAAGCCGTTCCGGGTGGCGGTAAAGAATGAGTGTGGGTCCAGGTTACGCGCGGTGATGACCGACAACGCGCGCGAGTTATGGGAGAGGTGCGCGATATCTGCGAACATGACAGTATCAAGCTGCGCACCACCGTTCTGTACCACCATGCGTCGAATGGAGTGCCTGAGCGCACCATCGGGGCACTCAGCAACGCGGCGCGCGCTATGCTATACGCCCAGGTCTCCCGGATTCTCTGTGGGCGGAGGCATTCAACACAGCGGCCTACGTACACAACAGGGTGCCCATGATGGCATTGGATGGACGTACCCAGTTTGAGGTTCGCCATGGTGCGAAGCCTGACCTTGCACATTTGGGGCGCCATGTGGCGTCATCCAGCTACTGGAGAAATTGAGGAAGCCTGATGTCCAGTTGAGGATATGTTTCTTCGTCGGCTACACGTATGAGGGAGGCAGTTACAGGGTTTGGACCAGCGCAAGGGGGTCGTCGTCGAGTCCAGAGGTGTTGTTTTCAATCAGGACGACCTGCCACCGCCCACCCTCAATGAGTCGCGCCAGCAGCCTCCGATGCGGACGAGCTGGTTGTACAGTCTGCACTGATTTGCAAGCGTGGCAGCGGTGTAGTGGTGCGTCCATGGGGGAGTCAACAAGGACACGAGCAGCGGAGTTTGAAATAGTACTCAAACAAATAACAGAGCAGCTGTCACGGACAGGTCCGAGGGCGGTGACTTACCGGCCACTTCCGGTTTGACATCTGTCACAGACTAATCAGGCCGCTGTCATACCGGTCAATAAGGTACGGGACAGCCAAAAGGCGCAGGCACAGCCACCAACTTCGACCGGTGGGCCTATTCCTCCCCGAGCCCATGCCATGTAGTTATAAAAAACGCTGAAAAGTATGTAGACCTTTAAAATAAGTAGTTCTTTGCGCTTCAAATTGCGTGCGCCCCCCTATTTGGGCCCCATTTTGGAAATTTTTGTGTGCTGGCCCAAAGCGTTTTTTTTAGGTGAGAACGGCCCTTTGGGAAGTTTCCATTTTTCCGGGCACAGGATTTGAAACATCGTCACGTGATCTTGCTTTGTACTATCTTGCTTTGTCTAAACCTTGCTTTGTATTCACATTAGCTCCGTGAATGACGAAAACCCACACATAAATAATTGAACTAAAATTATGGGACGCCACAAGAAGTCAACAAAGTCACGGAGAATCAATCTCTCAAAGACTCCGAGCCACAAGTGTCGTGGAGTGGTGCACGATCGGGCACCTACAGAAGCGAAAAACAGCGAAAAATTCTACTCTGTGCCAGTGGAATCCATTCGGAGTTACTCGATCCGATCTCACAGATTTATGGATGGCTACTGTGCTGGATTGGACGGGCCACAGGCTGCTTGGGCCTGCAAGAAGTACCATGGCCATCGTACATTGCCACCAGAGGCTCTTTGGGAGGCCAGAACACACTCTTGAATAGAGTATTAATTAATGAGTTTTTTGACATACGAAACTAGCTACAGATACAAAAAAAAAAAAATCGGACACGAGAATTTGAACCAGTGAGGCTGGGTTTTTGGACTGGTGGCTGTGCCTGCGCCTTTTGGCTGTCCCGTACCTTAGGTTTTCGCACAATCCTCAGACTCTGCGTCCGCTTGTCATTCTTCCAGTATCGACCATGCGGTCAAAGAAATGTGGCTATCAGTCAAGTCCGGGTCTCTCAGTACTCTTCTACTCATTTTGACGAGTCCTCTAGCGACAACGAGGCAGGGTCTCGTCTGGAGAGTGAAAAAACCCTGGAAATGATGTCGATTAGAGGTACGCATAACACCATTTTTCCAAGTGAACAAGTGCTAAATGCTCCACTTTCTAATATACTAAAACGCCAGCCTTTTCTTCGCCATCGTCTCGTTGCAAATCCGCCTTCGTGCCGCCTTAATTGATGCTGCGATTTCCACGGTTTCTACATCTACTCAACATCGCACGTGGAAGAATGGCCGCAGCAGTGCCGTCCTGAGAACCGCACTCCATCTCTTGACCACAACATGCAACCCTTTTCGATCTTCTTGACCTTTCTGCGGCCGAATATAATTTTACCAGCACTGACAAGTAACTCGAATGGATTAACTAATACCCAACGCCACCGCTCCTTCTCAACAATAGCGAATTTATGGGCAACAATCCAATGATGACCAACTGACGACACCTTCGCTTGACCTCGTCCTGATCCATGACCCTCATCAACGCGCTACCTCACTTCTCTACCACATCCTTAATTCGTTCCAGAGCCACGCCCATACGGCGCACCCACTACCCTGCTTTCACGAATTACAGAGTACTCGATCACAATAATCTGAGTATAGACTCCCTACTACCCCAATTTCGAACCCCCCTTCCCTACCACCCCTGGTCGGTCGTTACGGAATCTCCTCTCTCCCTGTTATTCGCCTCTATTGTAGTGCCATAAACCGGACCCTTCTCTCCCCCCTCTCCCCGTCCCCATCCCCGTCCCTCTTCGCCTTCAGCTCCATCGAGTCAACCATGTCCTTTGGATTGCAGCATAAATGGAAGGGGTCGATGAGCTGGAGGGGAGGGATCGCCACGTAGATCGGGATTGGGGTTGCGGAAGACATTCATGAGGTCAGCGTTGGTGGCATCGCCGGCAAGGTTGCCAACGACGATGCTGTACTCCATGGCGTTGTCGATGGGGCCGAGATCCTTTCCAATAGCTGCTTGGGCGAGGGAAGAGCCAGCCCAGTCGATCCGAGGAGCCTGTAAACCTGGACAAGGTAGGATCTCTTACCACCTCCACCCGTCTTCCATACGCTCAAACCCGCTCAACTAGATCATCAAGTGCGTGACCTGCTTATTCACTGGCCATATATACTGGACATATCACCCAAGCTACTTGGAGCTAGCCCTTGACGGTAAAAAGCTCGACCCTGACACTCAGGTGAATTTGAAGAGGTCTCATGCGGCTTCAAAAGTAAGGTTTTTTAGTTTCCTCCAGTTTATCCTCGTTTATATCATCATAGGCACTCCTCTTCACCATTAATGATCTTCTCGTATGTGATCTGCTCCAATCACGCGGGCAACACCCAATCTTTTTGACGAGATTAGAACCTGGCAAGGAAATGGCATTCCACGAACCATTCGATTTACGGAACGTCCTTCATGAGGCGACTTATGTTTGTCAGTCCGTACAACTGATCCGAATGCGCTGGGCCCTGCTGATGCTCGCCTAGGCTGGTGGCTATCTGGCAGTTGGAGTCGAATGTGGACCCTGGAAGCACCCCGATATACGTCATTGGAGATGCAAGGAAGGTTGAAACTGTCGTCTCTAACCTCATTGCATATCCTGTCAGGTATACTCCATACGGATCCGTCACAGTGACAGCACACATATTTGGCGAACCGGGTAGGCGCCGCGATGAAGGACACGTTGTAGTCGAGATTGTTATCAGCGATACTGGTTGTGAGTTCCGCCCGAGAAGCCGGAGAGCATCTTCAGAGAATTCGAGCAGGTTGACTCCTCTGCTCACCACAGAGCAGGAACGAGACCGGGGTTAGGTGTGTGAGCAGAAATAACCATCTTCGACAGCTTCTATCGGCGATCTCAGCTAGTCATATGGTCCCGCATGCTCCCTCGACAAGTCCCAGGCCAGTGCCTCGTCGGCCACGACCAGGAAAGGTCAGGCCGCCGTCAGAGGGAAACCTCGAAGTAGAAGACTCTGTGTTCCCTATTCGACCTCTCAACGTAGACGGAGCCAGTGTGGGACTCCCTATGGTCTCGACTCGGATTCAGTTCCAACCTCTTAAGCGAGATAGTCTCTTTTGGAGAAAACACTGAAAAAAAGACGTCATATTGTAACCGTCCTTGGTGCTTGAGATGGTGGTCTTTCCGCAGGTTGAGGTGCATTGCCCGCATGACAGGTAGTCCATTTGATCCGCACGGATAGCCTCTGAGCTCTCAAACTCGTCTGGTAGCGGGGATGGGACACATATTCACAACCATTACCATCTCCGCATCCTTATTGTAGAGGCTCGTCCAATCAGCTGCACCTTTGGTCGTTTGCACACCTAATGGCCAATGCAGGACGACCCAATCAATGCCAAGGTGCTTCAAAAGCGTCTCCAGTCTGACGGCCACCACGTAACTCATCCCACCAACGGACAAGAAGCCATCAACATTATTTCTGCGAGACGAGGATTAGACTGCGTTTTAATGGACATTCAGTGAGCATCCATTGCGTCACGATGCTGGAGGTCTAATGACAAAGAGCACTATAGAGTGATGGCTTTCAAGCTAAACAAGCCGTTCGGGGATTCGAGGCATCAATCCCGTGCAATCTCACTCACGGCTATCCATGGTCATATCCCATCTTCGCAGTCTCCACTCCTTTGGAACCATTTCAACAGGAATATATGGAGTGGCTGGATATGGATGGCTGGACCCTGAAACCCATCGACTTCAAGTGGATGAACGCCATCCTCAAAGGGATCCCAACACCGAGCACAGGCGCCAGGAGGCGTGGGAGCTAGGCTTCAGTTGAGAATACGGTGGGTGACTCCTTACTTTACCAGCAGGTGTCCCATCTCTCCCCGCCTTGGGTGGTGAAGACACCAACATTCCGACTCCTCTTGAAGAGCCAAAGGCCGGTCAATCGAAATCACGATTAACGACGTCGTATCCGTATTCTGCAGCAGCACAATGTTCGTATCATCGCCGCCGTTCCAACTACGTTTTGAAAACGACATAGGCACGAAGCACCATCCATCCACACCACCCACTATTCACTCAGATCTTGCAGTCATACGCACCGCATTCGCACGGCCACATCCTGCTTAATCGCTCTTGTATTATCACCCGATTTCCTCAAATACTAGGGCTCGCAGTGCTCATCTATAGATACCATATGCCGCCAGCACTACTCATCCTCGGTTACACACTGTTCCGTTGACTGAAATGCAATATACGCACTGTAGCATATTCGGCAATGTGACTATTTGAAACCCACAAGTGATCAACCACCAGTGGACGTAAATAGAAGTACACCTACGACACCATCGCAATATGACCTGCCAGGAGTCCGTTGGTTCGTCGCAATGCCCCGATCTACTTAGCTCGATCTTTGCACTGGAGATTACCACTGGCACAGCACCTCTTTACGGATAATAAGGTATCACATTCATTCCCTAGCAATCCGAAATGTATTTTGTAACTACTTTGTCTTCACGCCAACACCAGAAGTTGGAAGTCAATAGTTATCCTCCCGCCCCTGATTGTCGGTTCCAAATTGCTGTTGGTTCCATAACCGGAGGAAGCAGAGGCTCTTACTACTTTATAGCTACGTCCCTGTTGCTCTAAACCTACTAATACGGCTTTCTTTGGTACTTCCCAAATATTTTTGTACTTTTTCACTCGTAATGTCCTGCGAAGACCGCCTGCGTATAGTGTCTTTTGGTGACAGATAATTCTACTCTTACTCCTATCCTATTTTCTCGCAGATTTCCAGGAGTCGTGTTGTTTATGTGGTTTTACTTGCGCCTTGAACCTGACAGCGATGGAGGACGAATGATTAAAACCGTTGGAGTCGGTCGCGAACGAACCCTTTCATCTTAAGCACCATGCGGCGTATATCAGGCTTGTGTTACAGATGGAAGATGGTGGAGAAATGGCTGCAGACGCACGGTCTCAGACGGTAAACGCAGTGCCAGCAACCGACGGCAAGTCCTACGTGTATTGAGCGCATATCAGAGTCCTCCTAACAATCTGACTCATATATAGAGGTATAGTCACCATTACTGCGGCACAACATTGCAACACTCGACGTGAACGCTAGAGACAGCGCAGGAACGTTGCTGGAGCTCTTTGGACAAGCAAAGAACGACTATCTCTGTGAGTATATGTAGTTGTTTAAGGGTATTATCCGAATTGACATGGGCACCATCAGCAATTCCAATTTTCAAACCGCAAATTAAGACACTGGTCGTCCTGAACTGTTGTAAAGATCTCTCCAAAGAAGTGAGGGATATATAGGGAGACGATCGTATGCTTGAAAGTATTCAAAAGTTGGTACGGCCCACATCTCGAATGTCTGTGTGCCTACAACCCCATGTTTTGACGTTTTTAATCGCTCCCACAATACAGAGCCGCATTAAGGCAAGAGTGGGAACTGGGGACAACAGGGGGTTCACCAAATGCGTCGGCAGGAGCCGAAGCTGTTGCAAGAGTCGACGTGACGTTCCCGAACGTATGCGCCAGATCCATGTCGGTCCGTCTCTAGTATATCCTGCAGTGGATGCGGTTCCTCATGTTACAATAGACTTCACCGCGACCAGTGATTCTTACCCGACCTTCGTGACTGCCCAGTTCCCACCTCAACGAGGATTAAGGCTCTTGAAACCGTGTGAGTGAGCTGAATGAAATTCTTAATCTGAACTGAATCTGTTCTCAGGGGCATATGAACATGCGATGGCTATGAACGTCCTCCAATCGATTCTGGATGACTTTGGGCTAATGGTCATGGCTCGTCGGAAGTGCTTCGGTGAGGAAGGCAGGCAACTGGTGTCGTTCGCCGTCACGAAATTAATGTCTAACGTGGGGTGCAGACGAGAATGGGATTACCTATGTGCTTCACGTTCTTCATGAAGGAATCACTGCAACTCGCAAGCAACCCTCCTATGCGACTTGAAGGCTTCTTGGCGGACCTTGTGAGCACTCTAGTCAATGACGACGGGAGAGGTGGCGTTGAAATGAGGTGTTTAGTACCTTACATTCCGGCCAGCGATCAAGCACTCGAAGTGTGGCGGGATGCAACCAAGTCCTATAGCAAGTCCTACTTCCCTACATTGGTATTCTTATGTCAGCTCCATCACCTTCCAACTCCCTATGTGAATCCTGTCTTACCAGTCGTGCAGAAAAGAAAAGAAATCTCCAGTGCGTGCAAAGCCATCAAGGACCTGAGCCAACCTAAAGGAATCGACTGGTCCGAGGCGATCTGGGACCATTGGATCTCGCTGGAGCACTTCTTCGGTAGAAATGATGATGTGCAGCAGTGCCTCGGCGTTATTGCCCTGCAGAGGCGAATTGAAGAAGAAAGGCGCAGGAAGGCTTGGGCCACAGCAAGTTATCCATATGCTTATCAGCGAACCGAAGAGACCGCTCTTCGGGCCCGTACTCAGGAGGCGATGGAAGTGGGGGCTCTCACTTCTACTGCGGGAAACGGAGGCGTCAAGCGCAAGAGAGAGGAAGAGGATATTGGAGAGGGATTCTCCGTCTACGTAGCCAAGACTGTTGAGGAGCCTGCATACCCGCTGCCTGTCCCAGCGACCGCTCTTACGCCTGGGGGCATTGAGGCACAAGGCCAATCCACTGAGCCCCTAAAGCGGTGAGAGGTCACTATTTCTAACAGTGCTCATGCTCATCGTGCACCAGGAATCGAGAAAATGCGACCCTGATGGTTACTCAGTTGCCCGCGGGTACCACAGCAGAGGATCTAAGCAAGCTCTTCAAGGATGTGAGTGACCTAATGAGGAGAAAATCACGACATTGAAGTATGGTGCCATCCGCGAGGTCCACTGAAAAACGTGGTGACGGGAATCGTTGCAATAGTCGAATTCTACTCCAGAGTATGTAATCAGAATGGAGAATAGTGGTCACTTTATATCAAGCTCATATTCAGGAATCGGACCTTCCCGCCCTGACCAGAGATAGGAACCTGATTCTCGACGGGGAAACTGCCACTAGCGCCGCTTGGAGGCCGACACTCTATGTCACTAACTTCAAGGTAGGGATGGACGATGTGCAGCTACGAAAGATGTTCAGCAAGGTGCATTAAGTCGCTTCACCTAGTACGTTCGTTTTCCGACTGGCCTCGGTTTTCAGTTTGGTACAACCCTAGATGTTTGCTAGCCCTCAAAGCAAACCAAGCCCACCAGAGGGTTCTGCTACATTCAGTACACATCTCCAGTCGGTTGTCTTGTGTATATTAGGGGCATGGCTCAAGTCGCTTGTCGTTGAACCGTTTGGAGACGGTACTGGGATTAGCAATGAACGTCTGTATTTCCAATCCTGGGCGTAAAAACAGTGCACCGATGCAGGCTCGAAGGAGATTCGGTCACGGGCTCGCAAAGTCAGTGAAAAGGTCTGGTCTGAAGAGTCTGTTTTCAAGGTAAGCCTGAGGCAAATGATCTCAAAGCACAATTCAGATTGTTCCTTGTTATACAAAGTTACGAGATTGGAAACTAAATGTAATGCTCCAGATAATCCCAGTAGTCAGGCTATGAAAGATCGCTTTGCACGCATAACACCACACGAAGCACCAGAAGGACTGTGATGTTAAAAATGACACAACGCAGTTACTAGATTTTCTCTTGAGCATCTTGAGCATTGCTAACAACTGACCTCCAGCGATCAGGATCTCTGGAAAGTAATAAGAGAAATTTGTCAATGTTCGTTTGGACCTGAAAGGATTTTAGTAATGTACTCCCTCCACTTGCAATAAATATGAGAAAAGTAAACAAACCCAGTGTTGATTCAGAGCATCGGCCACCTGGAGACCCAAAAAGGAATTACCACCTAACCTAACCTGACAGGAAAATAGGGCTCGGAGGACAGCTGCCTTGATGGGGTCTTTACTCCAAGTATCCCAAATGAGGCTTGAAGTGTTGTGTCGTCCCTTCAGAGCCATTGCAATATCATCGTCTGACAATACTGGCTTTGGAAGGGCCCAAAGGTACTCCTGCAAGGGTTTTAGCTTCTGTGGTGGTGTACCGGAGCAGACAAACCAGAATGAGGGATCTGAGATTGTCTTCGACGAGATTTGAAATCAAAGCGCGATCGCTTTCCTCCACACCCGTCCATGCTTGTTCAATCTCATCCACCAACTGCCAGTGTTCCCCTGGCTTACAATGAAGTGAGTTAGCTGTATAGTTCGTGTGCTTTTGACTTACTCTATAGGTGGAAAGTTGTACAGGCCAATCATGAACAGCATCCAAAAGATATTCCAAAACAGGAGGGATTTTCTTCAGTTCTCCAACGGTGCAAAGCTCTAGTGGACATCCAAATAGAATTGTTTGGCCACTGAGAGTACTTGACTTAGATCCAGGATTTCGATAGCAGATTGGAGAAAACCGGATTGGTGATTGGTGATGTGCAAACTCAATGGCCTCCTTGTGGGTGTTTGCATCAACAACATGCTTGATATTCTTGACCGACGCCCAGAGTGCTGATCCGGAAGAATTGCAAGTGATTGCTACGTCCCTGCCAACGAAATTAGTGTCACGGCTTCCAGTTCCATTCTCGCTCCTAGGCACACCGAAGGTAGTTTGACAACGACTCCATCACAACGCCTACGTCACACACAGCGGTCCAATAATTAGTCCCATATTCCTGTGCTTGCAAGTCAATCAAGTACCGGACTAGCAACACTGGATTGACCTGAACGCGGTCCGGGATAGAGCTGAGGAATCGTTCTTGGCCTCGTCGCTGTTGATGTACTGTACGGCGATATCTCAAATCTGGCAAATTTGGATCAGGTCGGTCTGGTGGTACCTCTTCCTCGGCTCACCTTGATTGTAATACTCATTGAATGCTTTATGTACTTTCAGTGTTTTCTCACTTTCCAGTTTTTCCTTCAGAGTTCTGCCGGGAGCAAACAAATTGGAGAGATTTTTTTCAACACGGACATCAGCCGATTCGATGTCAAGCCACTCCTTGTGTGAGGTCGCTGTGGCGGCTTGAGCTGAGTCGACAGTCTCTGTTGATACGAGCTTTTCAAACTCAATATTTATCATCTCCTGATGGAAGGGGTCGGTGTCATGATTAATAATTAAGGTCCCATCACTCACAGCCTTGGCGATGGACATTCCCATTGCTTGCATTCCAATTTTCAGGCTTTCCAGCCCTTCCACTCGAGCGTGCAATTCTGCCGTTGATTTTAGTCCACAATTCCAATGGTCCACCATCGCATTCGAACCTTTTCGAGTACCATCCAGAAGCTTCTCCAGCGCACAATGCCACAACAGCTTACGTTCAGGCAAGGGAGGTGCACCTTCAAGCAACACCCGAAGACCTGAAATCCTTTCTGGATAATCAGTGCCAGGTTCGTGAATTATATTGCTATCAGCATACGTTTGTTGCTCCAATTCCACTCTGATGACCAATTTAGTAAGAATTACAAGGCCGCAAGATAACTGGGTACCTCCTGCCCATGAATGCGTCAAACCACTTGAGGCGCGCACTCTCCTCACTGACGATGGGGAAAGTGGGTCTTGGTTCATCCATCACTACAAGAATAGTATTCGGTGCTCGTTTCAGAGTGCTAGTGGAGCACGGTGAGCGCGATCGACGCGCGTGGGAGGTGGGCAGGTTCAATGTGGACACCAATATTCGTAACTTGGAGCTCGTCAAGAGATGGGGAATCGTTATCCGTCCAATATAGACTGTAATTGAATTACAAATGCGTCACCTGGGTGACTTAATTGGTCCCGAAAGCGGTCGTACCGCTTGGGGAAAGGCACCAGCCCTCAGTAGCCTGTGCATTGGATCGTTAGCATGTTCGTTATTCCAAACCAATAATACGATCCTTCAACTAGTGTCATATATAACGTAATATATTCGTGTAATCCTGTTTGTCTACCAAGTCGACGATATGATGAGGAAGCACATGATGCAGGTACCTGAACGGGTGCCTGTTCATTTCTCATGGTATTTGTGGAGACATCCTCAAACCACTGTGTCATTGCTCAATTTCCCCGTTAAGTCGGCTACGAAATTGTGTTCTATCAGTGACTGATCAATCCCGAAGCGAACAAAAAGATGGCAAATGATTAAATTAGATGATCCCCTTGCCCCACGAGGAGCGATAGCAGTTTCCCTGCATACTGGGGCGCTACGTGCTATTTGCCAATAAATAGACACATGAATACGAACAATAGCGGCAGCACAATCAACCCGAGAGGTACCATTATAGCCAGGGACACCAGGAATACATCTAGGGACCATACCCATAGAGCAATCTCTACGAACGAGGATACCATACCCATAATGAAGCATACCAACATGTGGCTCCTTGTCAGCTCCCATATTCTCCCTAATCCAAAACCCCTGAGTAGGGTAGCCTCTCCATTACCAGTGAAGAGGGGCTGTTGTAGGTGTTCGCCGCGGAGGGCCTTCGCGGGCAAAGACTCTGGATCCTGGATAGCGGTCTGACGTGCATAGCTGTTTAGGTCCGATAACATCACAACTGAGAGTATTGATGACGCTGTTGCACCGAGGTTGAATAAGAGGCTTGCATAGATGAACCAGCGGAGTGTCCTGTTCAGAGTCGAATCCGCAGGTGTAAACGGTGCACTAGCTGATAAGTGCAGTAGTATAGCATGTACTACGGCGCATATAGATGACTAAGAAGGGCTCAGCGCGCACCCCTGCCTTGTGTTTTACACATACCACGACACCTGTCATAACGATAGTTTCCTTCCAACCCTGAGCGACGTCTCGTACCACAGAAGGTAGCTCATCTAAAGGGATCTCAGCAATGATCGGGACGGACGTTGAGACACGAACAATTGATTAGACTTCCGGAGAAGGCGTTGCGTTGAAAATCATGGGGACCCTTTGGTGAGTCAGGATAACGGGTTGCGTCGCTATTTCTGTGTCGGGGAGCATCGGACATGGTTGTAAACTCCTGGGACTTACTAGCGTGTTGGTTAAGAATCGTAGAACACGTGTTATCCACACTGCGAGTTAGACTTTGCATTAAACCAGTTAGAGGATGGGCCTCTCAAAGCGCAAACCCCGCTGCGAACCCGAGTCCACGCACTAGTCGACTGGAAGTGGGTCTTCCTGCGGCGAGCGGTACTAAAGGATGACCGACTACGCCAGCCAGATATGACATTTGCTTCGGCCTATTGAGGCATAAATTCCGTCCTTTTTCCAAGTCCCAGCCTCGAACAAGCGATGGCTTCGCACTCGGATCGCTGTTTTTGGAAAATGAATAGACGGTGTTGATATGACCATTAGCACTCAAGGAACGTGATAGCAGTCTCTCCTTTATCATTTAAAGGAACATAGCCTTCGTCCTCGTGCCACTAATAAGAATTAGTTGTGACGACTCCACAACACAGCCCCACGAGCTGAGTTACATCACAGCGGCCGGACTGCCGTTGAGTCGTTGAGTAATAGGAGATGGGATAATCCGCGCTTCGTGGGTTCTGCGTCCACGGACGACTCATGGTCGACCCACTCACGGCGACCCGCGCGCACACGTACGTACGGCGTACATGCATGTGTGAATGCGTGCGCGTATATCTGTCTGTGTGTCTGCGTCTGTGTGTTTGTGCAATCTGTGCAATCTGTGCAATCTGTGCCAGTCGTGTAACACAGATGGGCGGACAAGGAGTGGCCGGTTTACGAATGGAGGTATTTGCAAAGTGGAATAGCTATAGGTAGGTGATTTTTGGTGTCCTCCCCCTAACTTTTCTGGTCT
>Ga0307515_10013650_pt1 | contig 15140 bp, 4 predicted proteins | sample 17_EM_MG_FD_194513 | JGI IMG/M metagenome (GOLD analysis project Ga0307515, IMG submission 194513) | Populus trichocarpa ectomycorrhiza microbial communities from riparian zone in the Pacific Northwest, United States - 17_EM | ecosystem: Host-associated > Plants > Roots > Unclassified | place... | reverse complement strand
GACGGTTAATTAAATCTTATATATAATAAGGAGTCTTTCTAGTTATTTAGAGTGGCTATATTTTTAAAGAAAGGGAAGTATTATTAGTATAGGGATTATTATTTAGTACGTGTTTATAATAAGAATCTGCGATTATAGGGCTTAGGACTAGTTCTGGCCTTAAATCGCGTAGACTTATAAAGCGTATTATTCTGCGTAATAGACGCAAGAATCTATAATCTAGAAAAGGCTTAGGACTAGTTCTAGCCTTTTAGATCTTTAAATTTATAGAAGAGTTTTATTTAAGGTTTAGGACCAGTTCTAACTTTAAAAGATAGCTTCCTCTAGTATAAGTAGCACTAGTATAGTAGCTTATCACTTCTTAGTGGAATACCTAGCTATTCTATAGTATAATTATAAAGTTAACCACTAATCAGTGTTGGTAATATAAGGTAATATTATATATCTATAAGTTATAGGTAGTATAATTATTATTATTCTATCTCCCTCTTACTTAAGGAAGGGCGAGGAGCTTAGGGCTCCTCGCTATGCTAGTACCGCGGCAACATATAACGGCAACTTGCCTCACGTAACGGTAACTTGCCTCGCGTGACGGCAACTTGCCTATATTCCTAACATAAATAATTTAAACTGCTTATTAAATAGGAAGGATATAAGATATAAACCTAGGAACCTTATAAGCAAATTAAGACCGATACGCCTTTCCTAGTAAAAGAATTTTATAAGGACTATCCTTCGCGGCCTGCTCTAGCTAGATAGACACGGCATAAAGGCAAATAACTACCACCCAACGCGAATACACGAAAACGCGATAAGTTATAAAGTCTCGACGAAATTGAATTATTTTAGACCTTCGGCTAAAGGGGGGGGTACTATAACGGGACTAGCCCAGTTACAGTAGGAATATCTTAATAAAACACTTAATAGATAAATTCCGACGCTTTAACCAAATTCTACCGAATTTTACTAGCTTAATTAACTTTTACTAAGTTCTACTAGATCTATCGAATTCTACTAAAGTTAGTCGAAGACCGCGTATATATATACGCACGCATCGACCACTAAGACCCTAACTATTTAGTATATGACTCTCTTATTATTCCTTTCTCTTCTTTATATAACGTCTTGTTCTTAGCGAGAGCTATATACCCTTAGATTTAGATAGAATTTATATTATTCCTTTAAATCTTCCCTAAAGTCTCTTTACGCCCTTATAGATCTTACCGCTTAAATATTAGCACCCTTAGGGCCTTAAGCTGCTTTGTAATAGCTTTATCTAGTTTACTTATTTAAAGCTTATAAAAGCTACTAATAAGCTAGGGTAGCTCCCTTTATAAGCTATATAGCTATAGAGATTACTAAAAATCTATTTTAATATAATCTCTAGCCCATTATATACTACTAGCTTATAATTTATAACCTCTTTACCTTATTTACTTTAATAAAGGTATTAGTAAATAGCGCTTAAAAGTAATAAAGAAAGAGTAGAGGGCTAAAATATATTATAATGGATAGAGAGTAGGTAGTTAAGATTAACGCATTATTAGTACGGATGTTACTAATTGTACACTTTAGCAATTTGCGTTACGGCTATTTTAAAATTAATATTAGGAGTAGGAAGGTAGAGAGACTTTTTATATAGACCATTTAATTTACTAGAGCTTAGTATATAATTAATTGATTTTTTAAGCTGCCTAAACTTAGTAAAATAATAAAAAATAAATATCCATAATATTAGCTATGCGGATATCGCAATATGCGTTATAAACGTTAGCTAAAGTGTCTTAGACCATAACGGGATAAATGGCCTAAACTGGTTTAGTATTATCGGGCCAGGTTTATCTAGTCTCCCATTATAGTCTAAGCATGCTAAGATAATCTATAAGGGTAACCTCTAGCAAGCACGTGCAATACCCCGCACTCGACTATAAATAGTGCAGTCGCTTAGGCTGTCCCGTACTCGTAAATGTTTAACCCCACTACGGATTAAACACTAACCTCTAAGTAGTTGCGAGATATATTATTATGCCTAAGTCCAACCCACTTAACTATATAAACTAAAAAGATAGCAGTAGTGTCTTGTAACTAAACGGGCTGCTATTTAGAATGCCTTATAAGCTCTCTAGCCTATACCTACCATATAGGTAGCGTAAGGTTATAACAACTATATAAGCTAGCTAGGCTATAACGACGACCTAGAATAGTATCCTATATTAAATTTTAAGTACTCCCTTTATATGCTGTAGGATTTCTACCTAGCTTACTTAGACCTCCTTAAGCTACTACGTAAATTAAAAAACTAAATTAGATACTAGGAAGAAGGGGTAAATAATTATAATAATTTAGATAATAATAAGGAGCTTAGATAACGCCTAAGGGTAGGCTTTTTTAAAAGGGGGGAGGAGGGTAATATATTGGGGCTAGGGCGCGTTAACTACTAAATTCTGCTACGCTTTTGCTATATTCTACCAACCCTAACTTTTACCAACTAATTAGGATTTTCTACCCCCCGGATAGAAAATCGCTATTGGCTCGCTTAGTACTAGCGCCTTAGCGACCCCCCCGTATTTGCGCCAACCCTTAAGGGCCTTCTTCTTCTTCTTCTCTTTAGCCTAGTATCTTTGTATAATAGCAATCTATAAGCTTTATCTTAGAGGTATTTATATAAGCCCGTTATAACTATCCCTATACCCTTAATTGGATTTATACCTATCCCGGTATAAAGTCCTTACTTAGTTAAAGCTTATTAACAAATTTTAATTAATTGTTAATAACGTATATAGTAGTTCCGTTATTAAGAATTATACTATTATATAGCTTATAGTTAGTACCTACTTTATAGGCGCCTATTTAATATATATAAAAGGTACTATTATCTTCCTTTTAACTTCTATCTAGGCTTTATATAGCTTTTTTTTAAAGATTACTTCCTACCCTTTTTAAGTATTTACTTATCCTATTCTAGGGCGTTAGTAATCTTTTTCTTAACCTTCTTAGCTATAGCTTTATCTAATTTCTAGCCCTTTAATTAAACTAACTTATTAATATAAGAACAATTTTAGAACTAGTAAATAGCTCTGCAGTAGTATATTAGGGTGTTTTTCTTCTATACCATTCTAGACGGGGTAGTAGAAGCTTTATCCTTAACAGCCTTATCCTTAGAAGCCTTATTAATTAGCTTGCCCTAAAAGCTTACTAAATTAGCACTAAGCTAGGTTTTATTCTTCTGCTAGGCAGTTTTTAATTATTAATAGTTTTAATATATATTAACTAGTTAATATATAGATATTATATGGTTACTAGCCCAGTTATATTTATTAAATTTAACCCTCTATATTAAGGCCCAATTTAACAATACTGGCTTTATAGCCATTAGGAAGTCTTTAATTATTTAGTCGCCTTATAAGTCTAGCAGTTTAATCTTTTAATAATTGTTATACGTCTTCTCCTACTACTATAACTAGGCCTTAAAGTTTTAGTTCTTTAGGCCCTTTTTAACCCTAGCGTATTAAGTAAATAGGTAGAGCTAATATGTAGTATAAGTAGGGGTAACCCTTTCCTTAAGAGTTACTAGTATATTATATACCTAGTTAATACCTAGCATATAGGTATTTAGATATCTAGCCACTATACCAGTAATATAGCTTATAGAGAGGTTAAAGCTACCTTCTACTTCTTATCTTCCTTTTTTACTATCTTATACCTCTTATAGAGAATTTAAAGCTTGTCCTTCTTGTCCTTAGAGAGAGCTATATAGGAGGTTATTTTTAGGTTTACATCTTAAAGCCTAGAAAAGACTAGTTTAATTAGTTAAGGCAATTTATCCTGTTTAGTTAAGGGGTCAACGTATTTCTATACGTCTTCTATTCGGGCTTAAAGCCTAATAAGGTTAATCTATTTGTCCTAATTAGCTTGGCTTAATAATATCACTATTATAGTAATAGCTTAGGTAGGTAGCTAAGAAGTTATATTAAAAGGTGCTTGTAGAAAGGTCAAAGGATTTAGTAATAAATAGAAATTTAATAAGAGGTATAATTAATTAAATTAATTAGTTAAATAGGGGTAATACGGCAAGCAATCCGAGCTTATACTTATTGATTAGTAGTTTATACACCAATTATAAGAAAAGAATAAGGACTTTATCTATTAAATCCTGGCTTTAGAGCCTCTATATATATATAAGAAAGGTATAGGAAATAGAAAAGACAAGGGGGGTAGGGGGTAGTAATGGAAATAAGGGGTAGGTAACTAAGCCAATGACTAAGTCAATAGAAGTAGCTAAGTTGGGGTAATAAGACAACCTAATTCAGGTCAATATAAATAGAGCTTATATTGTAAAACTATATAATATAGCATACTGTTCCTACTAGGCTCTTAGTAAAGAGATATTAGTAAGTAAAAGGATAGTGATAGGTGTTAGGATTTCTTATTTCTTATAGTTTTCTACCGTTTTCTTATTCCCTAGTAGTTGCTTATAACTTAGTATTTTACTAAGGAACTATAAACCCCTAGTTTAGGGGTTTATTAACTACTAGGATATAGTTCCTAGTACATGTTAAGCTGCCCTAAGGGATTTATATATATAGGACTATAGCGCCATAGCCTAGAGGCTGCGTGCGCAGTATTGTACGTAGTATAATACAACGGATATAAAAATAAAAAATAAAAAATAAATAGCATACTGTTGAACGGACGATCAGGAATGAGAACTCTGTCTTATTGCAAGAGGCTCTAGAGCCTCACTATATACACTAGATAGGTGGCAAATAGAATGACGACGACGTCGTCATTCATTCGGTAATATTTAATGGAAACAGGTAATGAGACATTCGATAAGACATTTAGTCATAAGTTAAGAGACAACTAAGACAAAGCACGTCAATATGATCCGGGTCGACAGACAGTAGTACGATGGTGGTAAGGAAGTCTGATTTAGGTCAACACATACATATATTATCCATACTCGACCGCTCCTTAAAAATGGCCATGCAAGAGGACAGCTCACCAAGCGGTCCGTAATGGAGTTATCGCTTGATGGTGTCGAAAGATGCGATTTACGCTACATGCTATGCTAGGGAGAGAGTTAAATTTCTAGGAAAGAGACGGCACTACCGAAGTACAATGTCTTCTGTCACATCCTTTACTATATCAGCAAGGTTGAATCCGTGGATATAGCAAGGCCCGACAAACGTATAAAAGGGTCCGTTCTCCCGTATGACGAACGGAGTCTGCCCACCAAGGAAGAATACAAGGACGTCGCCTTCTTGAGCGTTGGCGGGAGCAAGGCATAGTGAACCAGTGACGGTCATGCAAAGCCTCCTATCACTGCATGTCCAGACCACATCGCTGATGTAGCGTTCAACATCTCTGGGGTTAATCGGCCCATCCTCTCCCTCAGGAGTATCTAGAAGGTCTACTATTAGCCCCATATGAGCGAGCCACGTTGCAAAATATGCGCCATATTCCTTGGGGGGTTCGTCCTTTTGTCCATCCATATTCGCTATAATGGCACGCCAGAATGACTCGGCCTTGGCCTCGCCAGGGGCTCTCGACTTAACCTCTGGGACACTCGAGACCATAGCTACCCAGTCCTCCAGAGCTACTTCCATTGATCGCATCATGTCGTCCTTACCTGAATATTGCTTTACGGCCATGCCTGTCCGCCCAACAACGTCGAGTCTTTTCGCACCAAGGATAATTTCGTCTGGGTTATCTGATTCTCGAATGGCAGCTCGAACATCTATATCTATATCGCCGTGTCTTTCGAGATCCTCATCAGAAACCAATGTCGAGGCAAAATTCCTAGGAACGCTCCAATCGGGGACCCAGGATGGCAGACCACGATATATCCTTTTCGAGCCATGCATCTGCAGAAGAACCAAATTGTTGTCCTCCAAAATGAGGAATCGTGCCACATCTCGATAAAGGTCCTCGACCTGTACCCGATAGTCAACCTTGATGGGTGGTATCGAGCTTTCAATGAGTCCAAAGAGGCCATAGATCTTGTCTCTAGGATTCGTGGCATCGGTGTGAAGTGTGCACATAAGAAGATTCAGAAGCGTATGGGATTCGACTGCATCTGAATCCTCTTCTTCGCGTACATGTATGCCGGAATATCGAGTTTCGATTACAGGTTTCGTTGGGCGCTCGCCACCGTGTACTCTAACTGCTCCGCTGATGGCAACTATATTCATCCAGCTCCGGCCCCCTACTTCGTCGGGAAATGAGGCTGCCATCATAGCCTCTGCAGCGGCTTTGACGACCTTCCAAGGGAGAACGTCTTTCCCACATATTACTAGGGCCTTTTTCGCAACAACGACTTCTTGAATCACCCAGATGCGAGAGAACCATGGCCTGTTTATCAGCTCTCGTAAAGCCTCCCATGCCCTATAGCCGCGAGGTGGTAGGTAAACATCAGACAGCCTATTTATGCCAACTAGAGAAGAATCATCATCAGAGCTTGTCGCAGACTGCGGGTCTTCTGGCGCAAATATGCCCAAGACAGACTTTGCCGCCATCGTGGTCAAATTGCCCGCTGCGGTTGGGAGAGCCGTAAGGATCGATTTCAAATCCTCATCCTCATCCTCGTCCTCATATAAGTCCGAGTCATCATCCACAAGTTCTTCCAACCAGTTCTTTAACCAAGCAGGCATATAGATGGAGCCTGACGGTTCGCGGAAGAGAAGAGCTCTGCTATTTTCCCCAAAGTCGTCCTCATCGATTTTGCTGAGCTTGCGCATCAGAGCCATGGCCTTTGGGCTGTCATTGGCCTCCTCCCCGAGCCAGACAAGTACTTGGCTGGCACTCATGTATATATTCCTCATCAGAGGAATCTGGAGGTTCTTTTCATCCGTATTGTCCTGGTCAATGCAGATCGCGTCAATCCAGAGGAGTCGAGGTTTGGTTCGGTATCGCAGTCTTCTCAACGCATGGAAAAGATTGGGTCTAATGGCAAAATTCTGCCCGTTGCAGCAAATCCGGTGAACTGGGAGCTCGGTTCCCCATGTGTACGAGAGCGCTTCGTAAACGGGTATATGATCTAATGGGACAGCTCGAAGGGAGGTTTGAATCCCACTCCATTTAAGCGCTGATGGGAGAAGCTCGAGAATGCGGATCATTCTCGAGCCGTCGAGGAGTGGTGGGTGTTGGAATTTTGCGTGTGTGAGCGCCATATTGATGGGCAAATGATCAAATCCTTTTAGATTCTCTTTTCATGTTTACTGATTCTTTGAAAGATAATATACATACTGTCAAGGATCAAGGCCACAGAGGTAACAGAGCGTCGTTGACTATCAGAATTAAGCACGAAGAATCTAAGCTGAGTGCTCGTGCAACGCGCGGAAGACCATTGTGCATGCCAAGTCGTGCCAAGGATTGAACCTAGCGCTCGGGTGCCTGACAATCATACAGTCAAAACTCTTAAGTACGATATCTATCACATATCGGGGGGGGTCATTTGGCTCGGTTACGGCCCAGGTTAATACGAGGTTAGGGCCACCCCTGCTAATAATTAGCGCGAACCCCGCACGAGGTCGCGCAGCGACTGCCCCCAAGTATCTTTGCACGCAATTTTAGGCGAAAAGGTATATAATTTAAGTTAGATCGGTACTTCTAGACGGTCGTATAATATTACTCTAAATTTTAAACACCTAAACGCGTGCCATTCTTATATTAAGGCGTCTTAGTTACTATAATATAGTCCTATATTAAGACGTCTCGGTTATTAAAGTATAGTCCTATATTAAGGCGTCTTAGTTACTATAGTATAGTTTTATATTAAGGCGTCTTAGTTACTACAGTATAGTCTTATATTAAGGCGTCTTAGTTACTATAGTAGTCCTATATTAAAACGTCTTGGTTACTACAGTATAGTCCTATATTAAGGCGTCTTGGTTACTATAGTAGTCTTATAGTAAGATAGTATTATATATATATATATATACTATTTAATATAGAGCCTTTCCCTCCCTCCCCGCCTTAAGAGCTAGTAGTTAAATATTCTTATAAAGCCAATCTAAAGAACGCTAGCCCCGTAGCTGCTCTAGCTAATTAATAGCCTATCTTTTATCTCTTACCGTACCGTCTTTTACGCGCCGTCTTATATCCTTAATTATTTTATAGTAACGGCTATAGAATATAGCCTTACTATTAACCCGCTAGCGTGCCCCCTAGTAGTAATTAAAAGCTTTAATTAATAGCCTATTTACTAGCCCTAAAGTCCACTTAACCTAGAGCTAAAATACTAAATTACCGCCCTAAAGTATCTTATATTTTTTTAGCGGCGCCTATAGGTTAAAGATAAATAGGAAAGGTAGTTAAGTATCTACTTATACCTACGCTAGTGGGGGCGGCGCGGATATAGTAGATAGCTAAGCGGGTAGTGCGGATATAGTAGATAGCTAAATAGGGGGTGCGGATATAGCAAATAGCTAAGTAGGGGGTATAGATATAGTAGATAGCGAAGCGGGGGGTATAAATATAGTAGATAGCTAAGCAGGCGGTACGGATATAGTAAATAGCTAAGTAAGTAGCGCGGATATAGTAGACGTTATAGTAGACGTTATAGTAGAGAGTAGATATATAGACTCCATAGGCCCTATTTAAATACCTATCTTTCCTTACTAAATCTATATAGGTGTAGGTATAAATAATACTAATAACCTTTTTATCTCGCTAAGGCGTTTTAAGATTATATATACGTATAACTAAACCCCTTTAATCTCTAAGATTGCGGCCTTATATCTTAGCTTAGCTATAGCTTTATAGGCGGGCCAGTATTTCCATATTATTAGTTTATTTAGCGTAACTATATTAGCTAGCGAGCTTTCTACCTATATAGTAAACCTCTAGTACCCCCTATAGCCAAAGAGGGAGTTCTTCTATAGGGGGTGGAGCGGGAACTACTTATATAAAATTACTAAGTTCTATAATAAGATTACCCTAAATATATAAAGGAGGCGTAGAAATTCTAAGCTAGTAAGGTTAAGCTATATAACCTTATTATCGGCCCTATCTAGGTAGTAAGTCTCTATATATTTTAGCTAGATATTAGTCTTAGGCTATATCTTTAAGTAAAGGGCCTCCTCTAGCACCTCCTACGCGTAGGGAAGAAAGTAGCCCTTTCCCTTCTTTAGGAAGCTAGTAATTGACTATATAAACGTATAGAGTAGGTAGCTAAGGTAGGCTTCTATTATTACGTCTGTATTTTAGCATCCGGCCTATCTAATTTAGGTCTCCTTAATACCGCTAAGCTTAGTATACTAAACGCTCTGCTTATAAGCGCTATAGGTCTTCTCTTTTAAGTAAATCCCTACCCCTTAGAATATCTTTTTATTCTATTTAAACTGCGTATAATAGCTTAGCGGCTATTACGGTACTTTAATACTACTAGAAAAAACATATAGGTTATAATAGTCCTCTAGCTACTAAAAGGATAAAAAGTTTTTAGCGCTATTTTTACCCTAGTAGTTAAAGAAGTAAAAGGCTATTATAGAGAGAGGGTAGAGGATAGGGTTAGTATTACGTATATAGCCTATATACTTAACCTTGCTATACTAATTCTACTTCCCCTATATTATTAATATAATTATATACAGCGCTAGCTTATCTAGTTTAGGCCCTTTATTCTCTAGTTTAATAAGGATAAAGTTAGTAAGCTAAATATCCCATCTACTTTTACTTTAGGTAATAGTAGTATAGCCTAAGAAACGGGTTAGAAAATAGTAGCTATATAAATTAGTATAAACCTAATAAATACTTAGCTATAATTTAAAGGTAAAACTTAACTAAACCTAATATCTTAAAGCCTGTCTCCTAGTACTAAATAATTACCCTTTTAAGCCCTTTAATATTATAGCCGCTAGTAATTATAAATAGGCCTTAGTTAATAAAGTTAACGCGTTAAATCTAGTATAAGGGATATTATTGTGGACACCTTAGGTTGCCCTTAGGACAACCCCTAAACGCCCCTTAGATGGTCGCTAGTTATATACTAGAGGCATATACCTATAGTATATAGTCTCTACAATCCTAAAGGCCTTACCTCCTTAAGGATTTGTCTCTTTTACTAATCTATTCTATTCTAATCGTGTCCTTATAGCCCCCTATCTATAAGATCCCCTTATATTTAAATCCTTCCTACTCTTTTTTAGAAGGGTAGTCGGCTTTAAGGACCAGATTATTTATTTATATCTTTTATTTACAACTACTATCCTTCTTTAAAATCTTGCGATAACCTAAACGGAAACTCCACGGATACCTTATAGAAAGCTATTATATAAAGGTAGGACGGTCCCTCTAATAGCGAAAGATTGCGATAATATAACCCTTTAGGTAAGACGGCTAAATAAGCCCTAATACCTAGATGCTCTAGGAGCTCGAAGACTCTTATATACCTACAGTTACTGCTAAGGAAAATATAGATACCTTTTACGACGGTTATAACGCTGCCGGAAAGTAACTAAAACCCCTTCAGCCCTACCTAGGCTAATTAGAAGATTAAGCGCTAGAGGTAACTTTAAGATCTTCCCTTAAGCCAGAAATGCTAAAGGAATATACTAATGCGTTTAACTAGGGAACTAACTGGAACCCTCCTAGAAGACCACCGGCCTATAATTAGTATAGTAGCGGTATATAGACTGCCTATAAGCTAAACGGGCCTACCCCTTTAAGTAATTTAAGCTAATTACTAACTTAAGACCTAAGCCTTATTAGGAAGCCTATACTAGCTATTAGTACTAATACTACCTCTATAGTAGGAGCCTCCCTAAGCCCAAGTTTGGAAGGTTAAGAGCCCTATACTAATCTCCTTTAAGATGGATATTGGGAAGCTGTTATAAGGCTCTTAGAAGCTATACAGGAGAAAGCTACTAATAAATATATTAGAACCCTCTAAGGGTAAATCTAGATTTAGTAGAGTTTAATCTAAGCTAGGCAAATTCTTTTATAACCTAGTTAAGGTTAAGGGCTTTTTAGAAGCTATTTAGTACCTACTTAAGGAGGTATAGAAGACTTAGAGAGTTATTTACGCTATAAATAAAAAAAGAATATAGACTAACTAGCTAAGGCCTTTAGTAGTTTAGAACTCCGCTATAGACCTAACACCTAGTAGTTAGACGATTAGGTTTATAAGGTAGATAACTTCTTTAAGATACTAATAATACGAGATAATACTAAAGAGCGTATATACTGGATTATTAGCAAGATTAAAGACCGATTACTAAACTAGATCACACTTAATTAGCTTAATAAAGAGTAAATTACTATATAGCTATAGCTGTAAACCTTTCTAAAGAAATAGACTTAAGATTTATATATTATATAATATAATAATATAGAGCTATTTTAGAATGGGATATAGCTAGACCGCTATAACTTCTACTAGTTTATAAACTTTATAGAAACTTATACTTAGCAGATAGATTTAGAGCCCTTTAAAAATAAGGACGGTAGTATCTATAAAAAAGAGAAGATTAGGTTTATCTAGGCTAGAATTAAGCTAGTAATTTATAATAAAATAAAGTACGTAGGAGCCTTATTACGGATTACTATATATATAGATTTTAAACGAGTAGTTCTAAATGCTAAAGATATAATAAGGAACTAGACCTCTTTCGGTAGAAAGCTAAGGGGTTACTAAAAGCGTAGGCACTTTAGTAGTAATATAGAGCAAACCTAACTTTTAAAAAAGCCGTTCTTAAAGAGAACTTTAGAAGGGTTAGAGTTAGGAACTTTAAATAATAGGAAAGACTCTTAGGGCTAACTTAATACCTATCTGGCACCTTTACGGGAATACTTTAAGAAATTAAAAGAAAACTCTAGAGGTAGATCCTATTAGAAAAATAAGTAGGGCAATAACTGCACTAGTAATTTAAAAAAAGAAAAGCCTTAGTTATAGACCTCTCTTAGCTATAACTAGGGCAAGATATAGAAAAAGAGACTCTCTATATTACTATTAAGCTAGAAATAACACTCCCTATAGGTAAGATATAATAGTTCTAAGCACTATATAATAGCGGCGCCGAAATTAATTTTATATAATATAATTTAGTAAAAGAGCATAAACTTATCCTATTATAAAGGTAGCGGAAACCTATTATAGGCTTCCTAGATAAGTATTGGATTAAGCTATATAGTGCCTATAAGCTTATAGTATTAGTGGCCGATATATATAACTACACTAAGGTAGTTAGCCCGTAACCCTTTTAGGCGGCTAACTTTATAGGTTATAACCTTATCCTTAAATACCCTTAGCTAGTAAAAGCAGATCCTAAAATACGCTTTAAAACTAAAGCCTTTAAATAATAAAATAATAAAGATTTAAAAGGGTGTATATTACTAATAAGCCTAAAGGATATTTTAGAGAATATAGCCCTAGGCGAAATAGTATACGCTCTATACCTAAAGGAGTATTAAATCTAACCCCTATTTAATAGTAAGATAGGTATAGAGTCTAGTATAGGTAATAACCCCTTTATAATAAAGACCCTATAGGGAACTGCCGGATAAGTCACGGAGATATTATAGGGAGGCGGCGATCTTAAGGATCTTATAAGATACTTTAACCATTATAGGTTACTCTAGCTTAAGTAATATACAGAGAGTATACTATAGTATCTTAAGCGCTGCGTTAAGGATTTCCTTACCCTTTACTGGCTATTATATAAAACGGTGTAATATACGGTGGCAACTATATATAAGCAACTACTATAGTGTATAATGCTGCCCATAAGCATTTTAAGGGAGCTTTAGGACCTACCTAATAATAATATAGAGGATAAACGCGACCCTAATTTATTAAATATTCTAGTAGGCCTAAGGGACCTATTAAGGGTATTTTTAGGTAGGAGAGCTAAAGTCTTACTATAGAACTCGGAGTACGATTATATAATTAATTTAGAAGAAGGTAAATAACTGCTAAATCTTCCTATCTATAACCTCTCGCGTAAAGAGCTTAAGATTCTATAGAAGTACCTTAATAGGTTACTGGAAGTAGATCCGGCCTAATAAGTTACCATTAGGCGTACTAATCCTCTTTATTTTAAAACTAGATAGAACTATAAAGCCATATATAGACTATTGCAGTCTTAATAAGATTATAATTAAGAACTGTTACTTACTACTACTAGTTAGTAAAATGCTAGGGGCCTGTTTGGTTCCACTAGAGGTATCAGTTTCTAAATTGAGGTGGTCGTAGCTTTTGGCGCATTTTAGTGTAACTCTTCTGCCGCGTCTTAGACGCCATGTCAGCGGTGTAAAATTTAAAGACCTGTTTGGTTTGACTGCCATCTAGAAGTTGACGGAAGGATCACCTCCCTTACCTCCACCTTCCCTACCTGCCACCTATATGATGTCAACGCGCACGCCTGCGCCAAGAGGCCGTGTATTCCAAATACGAGACGAATCCACCTCATGCTCACCCTTACCCTTACCCTCACCCTCTAATCGCAAGCGTTCAATTATACCCAGAGAAGGACAGAGGGGGCCGTTAGCATGGACTTTTGATATAAAGGAGGCTCTGCTTTTGGGCTTAATATTTAAGGCAATTAATAAGGGAATGCGGGCCAATTCTGGCTATAAGAAGCAGGCGTGGGAGTACGCCGCGCAGGCTGTTCGTGAAAAGGCTGAAAGGCCTAATATGGAGCTTAAGCAGATAAAATCAAAGCACGACTTGTGTAAGAAGGACTATAAGGCTTGGGTTAAGCTTAAGAGTTAATTAGGATTTAGGTGGGATAAGAGAGGCTGTCCTACTGTGTTAAAAAAGGTCCTTAATAATTACTTTAAGGCCAATCTAGATATAAGGAAGTTCTGACATAAGCCTCTAGAGCTTAAGGATCTGCACCACCAGTTATTTACTAATATAATCGCCACCAGTAAGCAAGCTATAACCCTTAGTGAGCTTATAGAGGGTAATAAGGCTACCAACAATAATTGTATAGAGGATAGTGCTGTTATTAGTTTAACTGAGCGCTTAACTACACCTAGTCAGTAAAGCTCTACTTCTAATTCAAATGAGGATAATAGCACCGTTGGCAACTTCCTTAGGAAATAAGCAGCCACTAACGCCGCTCTTGCCGCTAATGCTTAAGCTAGGAAGAAAAAGAAGAACGGGATAACATTAACTAATTATTTAGGTTAGAATCTCACCCAAATAACGAAGCAGCTTGCTGCAATAGTGGACTTAATAATAGATAAGTAGGCTTAGGCGATTGAGCTATTTATAAATCAGTTTAAGGACTTAGAGTTTAATTAGTAGCTTATAGTCATTACTAAATTTAAGAAGGAGTTTAGTATAAAGCTATTTATAAACTTAGGCCAATGGGAGCGTATTTAGTAGGTTTATAAGCTATTAAGAGAAGCTAGTAAGGATATTAAGCAGATAGATCAAATCCTGGCGTCTTTTAATAGGGACGAATGTGTACGGCTTAATCTTAATATTAAGGATTTTAAAGAGGTTAAGGAAGTTAAGGAGTAGAATCTTAATAGAGTCTTTAACGCTGTATATAATTAGCTTATTACCACTCTCTTTCTCCTAATATCTCTATAAATATTTGCCTATAAAAACGGGGATAGGGAGTTTTATTAGGCCACTCGCTTACAGAATTAAAGATACATAGCAGTAGTAATATACTCTAAGATTTTTAAATAGAAGCTCTATATATCACCACTAGGACGTATAGATATACGCCTATATTACACGTCCAGTTACCTAACAGTAGTCTTTCCACATCTTATTCGCGATTTCCTCCCGCTGCTCCTGTATAGGCCTTTTATTAATCAAATCCTTGTTATCTACTTCTAATAAACGGTTAACTACAGAACCCTTCCTTTGTTGCTCTAATTCCTTATTATTAAACGGCTTAAGATCCTCCCAATTATCCATTACATTATAATGCAGATTAATGAAGTTATATACAGCAGTAAGTGCATAAATTAGCTTTAATTAAATACGTAGGTTAAATTAATAAGGCCTATCAAATATCCTCTAACGACGCTTAAAAACACTAAAGGTACGCTCTACTATATTCCTAAGAAAAACCTTCACCGCACATGCAACCTTACCAAAAGGTGGCGCCGCACTTCCAAACTTACGCATACCCATCTTACCATCAAAAACTATCGTTTTCCTAACTCCTAAGACC
>Ga0307515_10013649_pt1 | contig 15140 bp, 16 predicted proteins | sample 17_EM_MG_FD_194513 | JGI IMG/M metagenome (GOLD analysis project Ga0307515, IMG submission 194513) | Populus trichocarpa ectomycorrhiza microbial communities from riparian zone in the Pacific Northwest, United States - 17_EM | ecosystem: Host-associated > Plants > Roots > Unclassified | place... | reverse complement strand
AAAATTTTAATCGGTTTAATCGGTTTTTTTGTTTTGTTGGAGAATTTATTTATAGTGTTGTAAATAATAAAGACTATTTCAAAAGGTTTTTATTTAATATTTATATAGTGAATTTTAATATGAGTACGACGATCTCGATAGACATAAAATCTTTGGATTTAGAAATCATGCTAGACCCAAGAAAATATGGGTATGGTGAATGTGCCACATCCAAAATACTTGGGTTTGACGATCAACCTAATCCAAGACAAACATGGGTCTGGAAAATTTAAAGATTATGATGTTTTATAACTGTGTCAAACCCAAGATAATATCTTAGATTAAAAATATTGAAGACATGATATAGCATCATGCCTCTCATTAGAATTATTTTTTTAACAGTCACAAAATCCTAACAACTCTTTTATTTTAAAACTTTTGTAATAGCTATAACTTTTTAATTCCCTAACAACTCTTTTATTTCTTTAACTGTTATAATAACTCTTTAATTTTTTAATTTTTTTTTGTCTAGCTGTTATACATCTTACACTTTTACAGTCATAAGGAGCTGGAAAAAACCTCGTAGCATTATTTTTCTGTGTTTGCAAGGTTTGTTGATATTTCCATTATATCTTGGTCGTTATTTCTGTAATCCTCGTTTTTTGAGGAGAAATTTGTTGGATCCTGGGGATAGCCTTGTATTGAGGAAATATCCTTGAGAATAGTGTTTGTACACGCCTCACGTTTCTGTCCATTGTATTTTAATTACAACATATAGAAGATTCTATTCAATAAATCGAGATTATTCATAGAATGATGTTTCTTATTAAAAATGATAAATATAAAAATAATTCCTATATATTAAAAATTAAGCACATGTTTACTTAGGAAACCTTAAAAGAATTTTTTTAAAAATGTATTTTTTATGGAAAAGTTATAAAAGATTTCATTCAATAAGACCATTAATGGAATGGATTATCTTATTAAAAAGAATAAATGATACTAATTCATGTTTATTAAAAATTAAACACTTGTATGTTGAGGAGTCCAAAAAAAATAGTTTTGTTTTTTTATATAAAAAACCTATTTTGGTTGAAGAGATATTTTTTTGTATAAAAGTTATAAAAGATTATATTCAATAAAGTAAAACCATTAATGAAATGATATATGTTATTAAAAAAATATAAACGAAACTAATTAATGCTTATTAAAAATTAAACACTTGTTTGTCCAAAAAACCATAAAAGGTGTAATTAATACCTTCTTTTTTTTCGTGTAGAAGTTATACACAATTCCATTCAATAAATTAAACCGTTAATAAAATAATACATCTTATAAAAAAAGATAAATAAAACTGATTTATATTTATTAAAAATTAAACAACAGTTTGTCTAGAAAACTCTAAAAGGGATAATTAAAAAAAACATTTTTTAGTTAAAAACATACTTATTTGTGTAGAAGTTATAAAAAATCTATTCAATGAATTAAAACCATTAGTGGAATGATATATCTTATTAGAAAAAGATAAATGTAACTGATTCATATTTATTAAAAATTAGACACTTGTTTGTCGAGAAAATTCTAAGAAGGGTAATTATAAAAAAACCACATATTTTGGTTTAAAAGTGATTTTTTAAAATAATATTTTTAAAAACTTATATGGTTAAAAAAATACCTATTAATTTGGATATAAAAAAACTACTAAAATGCCTATAGAGCTTCTAAAAGACTCACAATTTAAATATCATATAAATTATTATTTTTAGGGAAACACTACAGTGTGGGCTGAACAAGATTTTTGTTAGAAAAAAAGAAGAAGATATTCAAGCGACGCAAGTGTTCTCCAAAGAAGTACAAAAAATATTTGTATCTATAAAAGAATAGACAATAACTATATATAGACCAAATCAAACAATTTTTTTTTTTTCATAAGAACTTGAAAAAAAAATCAACATAAAAGAAAAAAAAGTGACGGAGCTTAGCTCCAACCCAACCCAATATAGAAGATCAAAATTGGAGGAAAAAAATAACCCAACTGAACTTAAGTAGCATGCAAAGTATGCAAGTTGATTAATTAGATCGGGATAAGCCAAAAGAAATAAAATAAAAAAAATAATGGAGCTTAATTTCCAACAAATTCAATATAGGAGGAAGAAATTAAAAGGAAATCAATTTAAAAAAATGATAAAAAAAGAAACACAAATAAATTGGGTAAGCTTACCAAATCTCATGACTCAGATTATATGAATGGGATAACCTAAATGAAGGCAGACCGGGAAAAATTCCGAAGCTCAATTCTAAAACAACCAAACATTGAAGGACGAATATGAAAATATATTAAATTAAAAAAGCAAAGACCCACAAAAAATCCCAAGTCAACCTTGGCTAACTCGCCGAACTCGTGGTCATGGTAATGAAATTGTGATAATTGAATTGAAAGGAAATCAAAGAAAATCACAAATTCCAATAGAAAAACCTAACCTGGAACGATGAAAATGAAAATTAAAGTTACTGTAAAAAAATTAAATCCTCATAGATAAGAACAATGTTAACCTGGGTTAAGTTTTTAAATCTATGACTTGACTCATGATACTGAAACCTACCCATTAAGAAAAAAACATAGAGCCCAATTCCTAACCAACACCATGCTAAATGATGAAATTGAAAAAAAATATATTCATGGTGAGCCTTTTCTCATTATTGTGGGATGTGCAATAATTATGAATCCTGTCGTTTCACACTAGAATACTCAAGCACCCTGGAGCTTAGTAGATAAAGGACCAAAAAACAGTCGATTTTTGAGCACATTTAAGAAGATACCTATAGATCCTATCAAGTACAGGGCTGTCGCTTGTCTTAGTAAGTTTTGAATATCCGAATTTCTCGAGATTATAACTCCACAAAAATAAGCTTGGATAACTATGATGGTCTTGTCGATTCGAGAGAACATATCCAAAATATACGTAGTAGCTTAGAGTTGGTAATTTAAAGGTGATACAACATACAAGATTCTCCCTACAACCTTCAAAGGGTCTATGCATGCTTGATATAACAACATGGAATCAAGCTCTATTGGAGGGTTCGAAGATCTTTGTGCTAAGTAAGTTGCATGTTTCAGTATAAATATACCCGCTAACCGGAGATGCTCAAAGTGAAAGAGTTGTTTAAGCTAGAGGACTTAATCAGCTGGGTGAGGGAGCATGCTCCATGAAGAGAACTTTATGCCCTACTAAAAAAAAAGTTTGCTTAAGGTGAATAAGTCATAGAGAATCATATACGGGTGGAAGATGCAAGTGTGTTGCGATATGAACCTCCCTGTTTTTATAAGGATAGTCAACATGGGGTACCCTTCTAGGCATAATCATTCCCCTATTCAGAACCCAAGCTCAAGAAACGACAGGAAGGGTTATCTTGTGAATGTTCCACATACCCTGAGAGGTTATCTACTCCCTTGAAAATCACTATCATCAAAGTCTATGCTACCATTAAAGGTAAAAAATTTTTATCTAGTACCCCCCGTCGATAAAAACCACTCCTTATACACGCACCTCCAATTAGTATTGCATGTTTCACCAAGACAAGGGACATGATACCGAACAATGTTATGCCTTGAAGAAGGTGATTGGGTGGTTGATAACTAAAGGCTATATCTAATAGTTTGTAAAAAGGGATACTCACACTAAATTAGGCAGAGAAGAGTCTAGTCAACCAACCAAGTATTGCCAGAGATCAATTTAATTTTTGATGGAACCTCGATAGGAGGTGATAGGGGAAATAGAAATAGGAAATATACGAAGCAAGTCTTTACTACTGCCCGTCTTCCAAACATGTGGCATGAACCTATCATATTTACCCCTGTAGATGGGAAGGGAGTAACTTTTCCACATGAGGATGCTCTGGTCATCTCAACATTCTTGGCTAATCATCATATCCATAGGGTATTAGTGGATGATGATAGTGTAGTCAATATTCTCTATAGCTATACGGTGGCACAAATAGGAATAGACCCCTTGAGATTGACTCCTGTAAAGACTCCTCTTATTGGGATTGTAGGTACAGACATACTGATTAAGGGTGCCTTAGAGATCCTTATCACCATCTGTACTTTTCTCAAATGTTTATCTCTTTAACAGACTTTAATGGTCATTAGCATGTGTTTGACTTACTACATCATTCTATGAAGACCTCTTCTCTATCAAATCATCATAATTGTCAATACTAGGTATTTGACCTTGAAATCCCTCACTCATAAAGGGGTGGCCATGGTGCAGGGAAACCAAACATCTTCTAGACAATGTGTTTTTTCATGTCTAAAAGGAAAGAAGGCCTTGGTAGTGGACCAACGAGGTCTCAGGAAGGAACAAATGAAAGTAAGGTAGAGGGAGCGGCCACAAAGACGAGATCCACTTTAGAGACAAGTCAGGAGCAAGCCTCGACAGAGCTTATTACCATCCAAAAACTAGTTTTGCTTTTAGACACTCAAACATGCCTAGGATCATTCCTAGGGTGGCCACACATCAACTAAAGGTTAACCTAGCCTTCTCCCCTATTCGTCAAAAGAAAAGAAGTTTTAAGGGTGAAATACAAAGGGCAATAATAACAGAGTTGACAAAGTTACTCATCGTTGGATTTAACTGTGAAGTGATGTACCCTGATTGGATGACAAACATGGTAATGATAAGGAAAAACATTGGCAAATGGTAGATGTATATGACTTTATAGATTTAAACAAGGTCTGCCTAAATGATAGTTTTCCTCATTCCAAGATTGGTAGATTGATGGATTCCACAATAGGTTTTGAATTCCTTAGTTCTCTTAATGCTAACTCCGGGTATCATCAAATCTTTATGCACCCAGATGATGAAGAAAAGACATCGTTCATAACCTGGGAATGGACATATTATTACAGGGCCATGCCCTTCATACTAAAGAATGTCAGAGCCACCTACAAGTGAATGGTGAACAAAGTATTCAAGCATTAACTTGAGAGGATCATGAAAGGTTAAATGGATGATATATTGATGATGAACAATATCTTCTAGACCTAGAAGAATTTTTTTATATGCCGAATCAGTATCAAATAAAGCTCAATCCTTTAAAGTATGTGTTTTCTATTAGGGGAGGGAGGTTTTTGGGGTTTCTGGTAAGCAGCAAGGGGATAAACGACTCCCTTGCAATCAGTAAAAAAAGTTTAGTGTCTCACATGGAGGTTGACTACCCTTAATAAATTTATTTCCTGTTTTGGGGAATATAACTCACTGTTCTTTAAAACCTTGAGAAATACCTTTAACTTTGAATGGACATCCAAGTGTTAAGAAGCTTTTGAAAAAATCAAATTCTACCTCTCATCTCCCAAAAGAGTATAAGAACCTCTTACTCTACTTAGGCATAACAAACATTGCTGTTAGTGTAGTGTTAATAAGAGAGGAGAACAAAAATTAGTGCCTAGTTTACTACTATAACAAGACCTTTTAAGATGCTGAAACAAGATACTTGAAAAAAGAGAAGATAACCCTGAATTTGGTTAATGCCTGTAGAAAGTTGAGGCCTTACTTCCAAGCTCACCAAATCATAGTCTTGACATATCAACCCTTTTGACAAATTCTTCACAAGCCTGATATATCAGGATGCCTAATGAGGTGGGTAACTGAGTTAGGAGAGTTTGGTCTCCAATACTAGCCGAGATCAGCTATAAAGGAATAAACTCTAGCAAACTTCATTGTTGAGTGTTCCATTAAGGAGTCCATAATAGATGAATCCAAATCCCCATCAAGCTCTGAAACACCACTCATTGGGTTATTAGCTTCATCAAAACCCACCATGTTAACCCTCATATGATAGTTATACATGGATGAGTCCTCCAATGCTGAAGGAAGTAGAGCAAGAATAATTCTCACTAGTCTAGAGGGACATGATTATACATATAAAGTTTGTTTTGAATTCCCAATCACTAATAATATAACAGGGTATAAAGTTTTTTTAGGAGGATTGGGGATTATAAAAGCCTTAAATGCTTATCCTTTTTATATCCATATTGATTTCAATTAGTTGTTGGCTAATGTCAAGGACTATATTAGGCTAGGGAGATCACTTCTCTGAAAAACATGAAGGAATCGTCTATATACCGAAGGAAACCAACCACTGATAAGACTTTTTATCCAAACTTGTAAGCTCCAACTCAATAGAGCTCCCTCTAGACGTATAGGTTGAAACTTTAGAGAAGCCAGGTATGAGTGAAGAAGGACTAGTGATCTCCCTAGTCACTCTTGTGGAGGATTGGAGAACCCCTATCAGGCTTTACTTGTTCACTAGGGAAATACATTCTGACAAAACCAAGGCCATTCAACAAATTAGGCAAGGAGCTGGGTATTGTTTAATTAATGATGTCATGTATCGAAAATCCATCTCATCTCCCCTCATGAAATTCATGTCACTTAAAGAAAGCACATATGTTTTGAATGAACTTCATGAAGAGATATATGGGCTCTATGTGGGCTCAAGAGCTCTCGCTGCCAAAACAACCCGAGAAGATTACTACTAGCTAACCATAATCCATAATGCACTGGTTTGACTAGAAGATGCGATAAATACCAAAGATATGCTTTGGTTTCCTGCCAACCCTCTACAAAGATGAAAATTATAGCCTCTTTATGGCTTTTTTTTCTAGTGAGAGATGAATGTCTTGAGTCCTTTTTCCAAGGCCACGGGTAACAAACAATTTCTTTTTGTAACAATTGACTACTTCACTAAATGGGTAAAGGTTGAGGCCTTGGAAAACATAACTAGTAACAAGATGATGTATTTCATTTAGAAGAATAATAACTACTAGTTTGGACTTTTTAAAGTCTTGATAATCAACAATAGAATACAATTTGACAATCATAAAATGAAATAACAATATGAGAGACTCCATATAAACTATATGTTTTCTTCAACATCACATCCCTAAACAAATGGCCAAGTCGAGCTCACCATTGGAGTCCTACTCAATGAGATCTAAAAAGAGATACAATAAGCCAAGTGAGAATAAGCAAAGCTATTGAATGAAATTTTATGGCCTATCAATTGACCTAAAAAATATCATCTGAGGAAACTTTTTTCGTACTAACGTATCCAAGTCCTAAGTAATGAGTAAGGATTGAGAGCCAATCTAGATCTTCTAGAAGAATCTTGGTTGACTGCAGTAGTAAGGAACACAACTTATCAATATTAAATCACTTGGTATCATAATGTCAAGGTAAAAACAAAAGGTTTAAGTTTGGAGACCTAGTATTTAGAAAGCTAGAAGCAACCAGTAACATGAAGAGTAAGGGAAAACTAGCATCAAAGTGAGATGGTCATTTTACAATGATTAGGTAGTCAAAGCAAACATTTACCACCTTCAAGATATGAAAGGAAAAAATCTCCTTTATGTTTGACACCCAGATCATCTCAAAATGTATTATAGATAAAAATGTAACCTTTTTAGGTGTGTATATATATATATATATTGTATTTTTATTATATGTTCACTCTTATTCTCTAGTGCATTCTCATAGTGACATAACTCTCCAGTATAGCTTTCGGGTCCAACGCTATCGTCATGGGTAGCCTCTGCCCTCCTACTCTCCAGTGCAATATTGGATTACCATAAGTTTCTAGTAGGGCTTTCAGGCCTCATGCTATTGCCATGGATGGTCTTAGGCTTTCCACTTTTTAGTGCAGTCTTAGACTAACACAACTCATCAATGAGGGGCTTCTAAACCCTACACTATTGCCAAGGAGGCCATATACCTCTCACTATGGCAAGACTACTCTCGAGGGGTGGTACTCCCACACTTTATGACAATGCTAGGAAGGCCACATGCCCCCCATTCTCCAATGTAACCACTATTCAACTAAGAGAATCCCAAGCCCTACACAATAACTAGGCTACATCAAAGGTCAACTACAATCAAGATTCTCCTCTAAGTTCTATTTGGGGGGCTCATATGAGTACAATAAGAATTTTTAACTCATTACAAAGAAATTTAAATTAAAAAACTTCTTAGCGATTCTCATGGAAAAACTTTTAAATAATGGTTTTACATATCTTGGGCTAAGACTATACATGAATATATTGAACCTCTCTATATAATTTTTCTAAGCACAATTTCTACCATTGAGTGAGAATAGGGATTACCTCCCTACCTGGAAAGATATAAGACCTTGGATATACATAGAGCTTTGGACCCCTATAAATCTAAACACAACAAACATGAAAATATATTTAAAATAGGGAATCACAAACATATATTAATGCAATCAGTCAATGTATTCAAATATAAATATAAAAATCATACAACACTAGGGATAATAACTCCTAGAAACTACTGCCTAACCAAGAGACTTACACCACTCGTTAGGCTCCTCAGCCAAGTACTCATTGTTGGCAGCAACAACCGCTTGTGTAGGATAGATATCAGAAAAATCAAGAATAGGATTGGGGTTGAATTCCATTTAGAAATCCAATGTTATTCTCATTGATAGATGATAAAAGTGAAGGTTAGATAGAGCTTGGAATATCGTATCTATAATAAATACATCCAAGGCTTAAGATCTCCTAAACACTATTAAAAACTTAGTAGATGAGTCCCTTTATGCCTTTAGACGAGCACACTCCTTTCTAGAAGCCCTCGCCCTAGCCTTGGTTGTTGTTGGCTTAGGCTTTAAGGCTACCACTTCAGCCTTGAAAGCCTTTTAGGATTTTATTATGGAGGATGACATATCCTCAGAAAAAAAAACTCTTTCTAGGGCAGTGCTCAACTTGGAAGCCTGGTGATTTTTATCCTCTGTCAACTTTCTATATGCTTTTTGAGATTCATAGATATAGAGATCATAAGCCTCCTTGATCTTCCTCAACTGAGATTTGAGCTGTGAGTTTTCCCCTTAAAGGCTTTATACCTCTTTCTGGTCTTCTTTTAGTTAATCCAGGGGCACCTTTATTTGAGCCTTTTTGGTAGTCCAATGTCTTTGAAAATAGGCATTCATCAGAAAAGTCTAAATAAAACAATGTTATTAATATAAAAAAAACAAAATCAAAGTATAAATAACATGTTATACTATATAAAATACTCACATGGATTATAAGTTGTCCAATAAGACTAAGTTGACAAGTAAAACTCCGATCAGATAACTGATCAACATATAAAGAGAGATCTAGTAACCTTTCTATTGTGTCCTCTCCCCTTCAAACAAAGATAGTGGAGGAGGAATTGTAAAGCCAATCTGTGGCCTAACATAAGAAGAACTTGCATCAGGATCAAACGATTCAACCTGAGGTGTCACTTGGGGTGTAGAACCCTCAGCAAAGGCCCTGTTAACTCTGGCCACTAGATAAGGTGTTAGAGATGGGGACATGGTCACAAGTGTAGGTGTTACTTCCCCACTAACAACATAAGGCCATTGTGAAGTACACATTCTCTTTATATTAGCTTTAGCTCTTCTAGTTACTTTTAAAAAGATATCAAGAGAAACATTTTCCCTTCTTCCCCTAGAGATAGGTGATCGACTCCCCCTAACAGTGGTAGGCTCAGATATGGGATCAATATTAGGAGTGATATTCATCTCTTAGAGACTCTCTTACATCTCTTCAACCTAGGAGCAAAATGTCCCCTCAACTTCTACATATCCTTCACTAACATTCTTATGGTATTCCTCTTCTAAAGATAAATCTGCAATAAAAAATAATTAAGATAAGATAAATATATCAAATTATACCAAGTACAATGTTTTACGTACCTTATCTCTTTACCCAGTATTTGACCCTTAGCAATTCATTTGATGTTATAGCGAAGGGAAAACCTCGCCATGTTCAAACACACATCGTAGTTAAAGGTACTAAGACTTGTTTTTTTAATGGCATCTGACTGAGGAGTTTGCTAAAAATAAGGGCAACCCTATAACTATTGCACTTAGCTTAAGATAAGATCTTTTTTATTCTTTATAATGAACCATTTCCCATGCCACCCCTTCATGTTAGAGGTCTTACCCTCTAACATGTTCTTTATAGGATTTTTAGGGCGAGTAGAAAAGGTGAAGAACCAACGAGCATCATGGCCACCTTGGGGACAACCATTTAATGTATACTAGAACCCTATGGTTTAGCTTTACCCCTGTGGTTACAAAATATCTCCTCAAAAGCCTTGATTTAAACCCATCTATTGGGATGTAGTTGGTTGGCGCAAATATTGTAGTGGAAAAACCCCTAGTCTTTGTTCAATCCCAACTGATCTTGGTCCCTACTAGAACCCCTAGTTTCAGGTGGTTCTAGCTTAAACATAAAGTTATTATTAGAAGCTACTTGTTTCCTTTTCATTGCGACCACTTTTAAAGGAAAATACTAAGTATGAATAAGTTACCTTGAGATGATTCCTTATACTCTGTTCTAGGAAATAGTTACCACGCTCCACACAAAGGCTAAATGTTCCACGCAATAACTCCCCTTCAAAAACATTCTCAACCCTTTAGAATACCTCAACAAAATGGTTCAAAGAGAAATTTCTTAAAAAAGATTTCAAATGAATTGAAATGAAAGAAGTTCTTATATAGTAAGAGGCACTATAATGGGTTTTTCAAGTCTCTTTGATAAAGATACCGCATAAACTTGGAGGGCTACTGATGAACCAATATTCATTGATTTTTTAAAATATTTGTTAGAAAAAATTTCATTTATGACACAAACTTTTAATGGGTTTTGAGAACGTGTTTTGACCTTGATCATAATCATAGGCCCAAATTACTAGGCCCAGATTTAACATCCTTTGGGATGGGCAATGCGCCCGAGCCCATATGCTCAGTGAGTGCCTAGCACCCTGTGGGCTCGGGTAGCACCCCCGAACCCGGGTGCTGGGCATATGCCAGGCATGTGCCCAGCTCCCATAGGCTCTAGCCTCGATTTCAAACCCAATAACATGGCCTAATGTTCATAGGCTTTACGAGCATCCTGAACACATTCACTTTTGTTCCCTGACTAATGCATGTATAAGGGATATTTGTTTTTTTCTTAATGCTACCAAAGAAAAATAACTCTTCAGCTCCTTCACCCAAGCAAAAAAACAAAGTTCATGGGCTATAAATACTCTTGAACTACCTAGCTAAAAACTTCACAATTTACATTAAAAAAACAAACATATATCCAAAACAAGAACAAACTACTTTGTTCTTAGAATTTAATGTTCTTTAGCATATTTATTACTCTTTTCTTCTATAAAACTACTGACATTATCATTTGAGAGTCCTCGAATCCTCGAAAAAAGGATTTTTTGTAGGTATCAAGAGTCATTCAACAAGGAATATTTTCCTTTACTATTGGAGAGTAGAGTTATTTGAATGAATATTTGATTAACTCATAATTCAACCACCAAAAAACCCTATTTCTAAGCATATTGAGATTTGTAACATCATCAATTAGTTTTGGGTATCACTATACCATAAAATTGTTTTTGTTAAATTACTATCTTTTATTAGAAAACACTTTTCCAAAATCTTTAATATATAAACTCTTTTACTAAGAGGCTTTTTTGTCTATTAGAAGTAAACTTCGTACACTTCCAAGAAGATCACATGTTTAATTTAAAAAATACCTTATAGCAAAAGTAGTGTTAGTACTTCAATTATGGTAATATTACTTTTCGGATCTACCATCTACTTCCTACTAATACAAATTCCCTCTAATTATAAATGATAGCATCCTATCTATGACAAAAAAAAACGTATGAAATCTTCTGTACGTAGACCATCTTCTTTCATTGATATTTCGTGGATGAATCCTCATATGTTGCACTCACCAGGTTATATCATTTCATTAGTAGACCTTAAATCATGTTTCTGGTGTTCCGTCCATTAAAAAGCTTTTCTCTTTTCTTTTTGTAGTGGCAACCAGGACATAATCGTATATGCTTGTGATTGTAGCAGTGAGACTCTTGAGAGGGCTAAAGAGATTGTTCATTCCACTAATATATTCGCAGTCCAAAATCGTTTCCACCCATTCTTCTGTGACTTTGCTTTTACTGGGTTCCCGAAATGGTTGGTTTGTGATTCTTGCGTAGAAAGTTTTTCACTGAAACAGCAAGAATACTCCTCAGGTTGGTACTTCTTTCTTGTTTGCTTTTTCATCCTTGACTACTGTAACCACAGGTACATTTCAATCTGGTTAATTCTGCTCACTTACTATGAACAATTAATGATGTGAGACGCAATGAATTATTGGGGGTCGACTTTCTGAATGAACTAGTATAATAATCGGTTTCTGATTTGGGTTTCAACATCATCTTGCCTTCAATGAAAGGAAAGGGAAATATTTGCGTGAGGACTGGGGAATATGGTTGCTTGTATGGTGAGACTCGGGCCGGCCACTTAACTGCATTAATCTTTGAGTTGGTGGCAATAAATACCAAGGAGTAAGTAAAGGCAAACTAACCAGTTAACGTTGGTGCGGGCTGGTAAGCTGGGTGGAGTGAAGGGTTAATCTCCATATTGATCGAGATCTCCGTTTTCAATATTTCTTTAGTAGAATGAATATTTAATTTTTCCAGCTAATTAAAGTTCACGAACTTAGAAAAAAATGGACTCAATATCTCTTTACAAAATACTATAACTTAAGCTCTAGAACAAAAGAAAAAGAGAGCAAAAACAAAGGTATAGTAGCTGGAAAAAAGAGAGGCAAAAGAGCTATTGTAAATTATATGGAATGCCTTCTCTTTAACCCCTTTTTATCTTGGAATATGAAACCAAAACTATTGCAGTGTTAATTCTGGTACCAAAATTATTCTCGCCATTTATTAGTTTTAATTAATCTGACAGTTTTTTACCTTTAAAATATATGTTTTTCCATTAAAAAATATATTCAAATAAAGGATAATAATTGTTTAGACAATTTATTTATATGCCGACTAAAAAATAATAATTATAACTAATAATCTTGATGGGTCTACAAATTATTTTAAACCAAACTCAAGTATGAACTCTAGCTCTTACCTTATCAAATAGAGCACGCGCTCATGTAATTGAAACTCAAAACCTACTTAGCCTAGGATCTTTTCTCTCTAAAACATTTGATGCCTTACAAACCTGATTTTAACTCTTTAACTTCTCACTGTATAAGCTAAAGGAAAATCTTGTAATATTTCAAAGTGGGATTGAGGGTTTTGAGTTTATAAAACATGCCAAATAAGAGTTATTTAAGATTAATTTTTCATTCATTTATAATTTGAATTTAAAAAGTTAATGTTCCATGCTAAAGTATTTTTGTTGAAAAATAATTTTCAACAAAGTCTTAACCCAAAATGTGAGTAGACCCCACTTTAATTTGGCATCAAATATGTCTATTAAGCATATTTTTTAAAACAAATTTCTAACAATGCCTCACATGAATAAACATTATTTTACCAGTAAACAAAGACTAAAAGATTTTTAGAGAGATAATGATTTGGTATATCACTACATCATGAGATGTAGTATTTTTTACTTCGAACCTTCTTTAGTGAAATATTATTGGATTTACTTGACTAATTGGTAAATGCGATGTCTTGAATTATTCAGTTTTTTATATAAATTTAGACAAATAATACTCACGTGGTTCTCTATCTAGAATTTTTCTTTAGTTGTTATAGTTGTGTTCATTTTGGTCCTGAACATCTCCTAGTTTCATAAGTGTTTTAAAGAAATCAATCTTTCATAATTTAAAAAAACATGACCACATTTCCACTCATATAAGGGATCATTCATAGAAGTATTATGCTACATTCGATTTGGTAAACTATACATAAGTTCTATCGTTAAATCTTTAGTGAGTTGATCTGCAATTTTTTCTTTGACTTAACATATTCAACGGAAATAATATCATTAGAGAGTAAATGATTAATAATATTATATTTATGCTCTTTCAATTACTTTTTGACTATTGCAATAGACTTAAATTGCTACTACTAACTTAGGCCAACATGAAATATCCTCTAAGAAATTTTAAAGTCATTTAGCTTCCACTCAAGTTTTATCAAGAGCAATAAACTCTGATTATAAACTCAAGAAATTTCATCATATATCTTCCAATACATGTTTTCTTAGAGGATTTCCATGTCATGGTTGCTACACCGAGTGTGAAGACATATCTACTACTGAATTTTGATAGTATCAAATATCTAATTTAACCTTATAGTACCATTAGACAATTATTATGGTGTAATTCATAATCCAAGATCTACTTCAAATATTTTAGTACACTATTTATTTCTAAATCTACTGCGTACGCAACGTCTAGTCTTTTAGTAATTCATAACATATATCAAAATTTTAATTATATGAGAATATTCCAAATGGTTTACTCCCTCACCTATGTTTCTGGACAAATATACACTTATATCATTGATATTTTGATGGTGTTATTGTCACCTTTAGAAATATTTTGAGAATTTTCTCAATATAATAAAATTAGAACAATACCAATCCATCAAATATCCTAGAAATCTTTATTCTTAATATGACATTTGCGGCACCTAGATCTTTCATATCAAACTTATCAGTTAATATTTTTTCAGTAGACTTGATCATGTAATCATTATTGTCTAAAATTGACATCTCATCCATATAGAAACCTATAATGACATAACATTTATCTATATTTTTAATATAAACATATTTATCAACTTCGTTGATTATAAATTCATTTGCCAACATAATCTTGTCAATTTTTTTATGTCATTGTTTAAGTGCTTGTTTTAAACCGTATAATGATTTTACAAGCTTATAGACTTTTTTTTTTCTAAGCTTTTGACATCTAGCCCCTAGGGTTATTTCCTATAGGTCTTTTTGTTAAAGTTACTATTTAAGAAAGTTGTCTCCACATCCATTTTATGTATTTCAAGTTGTTAATGGTTATGATAGTTATTAACTTTTGTTTGAGAGTTATTATTGACACTATTAAATATGTGTCAAAATAATGCATACCTTCTTTTTATTCAAATTCTTTAACAATAAGTCTTGTTTTATATATTTCAATAATACAATTAACTTTCATCTTCCTCTTAAAGATTCATTTATAGCCTAATAATTTACTTCCAAGTGGAAGGTCCACTAGCTACCAAGTATGATTTTGCATAATGGACTCACTATTGAGCACCTCTTTTTAATAGGAGCTTTAGGAC
>Ga0307515_10013648_pt1 | contig 15140 bp, 8 predicted proteins | sample 17_EM_MG_FD_194513 | JGI IMG/M metagenome (GOLD analysis project Ga0307515, IMG submission 194513) | Populus trichocarpa ectomycorrhiza microbial communities from riparian zone in the Pacific Northwest, United States - 17_EM | ecosystem: Host-associated > Plants > Roots > Unclassified | place... | reverse complement strand
CATAAATCTTCTATGTCAACTCTCTTTTATGATGTGCACACGGCACCATATGTCTACAAAGTATGTCGTTCATTTGCCATTCACCGCAGGAGCAATTTTGTTTATTAAATTCAACACAAACAACAACTATACTAGAAGCACCAACATTATCACCCACACTTGACATTTTGCAACTTGCAAGATAAAATATAAGGGTTTATTAAAAAAATAATTTTCAAATAAAATATGAGTAAATCTAGCTTTAAGGATGTTCCTCGGCCACGAGGATGAATGCAAGATTACACCCAAAAAAAAAAAAAAAAAAGAAGGCACAACATGCATCAATCCTATAGAGCATGTTAATAAACAATGGGTCACATTACAGATTTAAGGATTTTCCCTTGCGATGGAAATAAAGCAAGCATTTTTCTAATACCCAGGTTACATGAATGCATAAAGCTATCCATTTACTTTCAGCTAAGTTAACATATTTTTCCACTAAGAAAAAAAAACAATAAAATTCTGAAGCTGTACAATACCATATATATAATCTAAAGTATCATAATTGATGAATCTTTTCACTCTTTTCTTCCTTATCAACAGGTGGAATTAATTATTAAAGTTTCAATAGCTATCAAAGGAGTTTTTTTTTAGAGATTACTTGTTTTTGGTCTCTCCGATGAAAGCAACGACGAATTTCCACCACCAAAGTTTTATTAGCCACGCTACACCGATGAGATTTTCAAGAGTTTCCCACCCCATGAAATAAAAATCTAGCTTGATATGTTATGGAGCAGGCGAAATAATGGTTTCAATATGAGAAAGAGAGAGAGTGGCAGATCTAGTTCATGAGACTTGAGAGAGAAATGATTACGTTGTTTGCTCTGTTGTTCGTGGGTTTCAAGCTATAATTTATGTGTTGGCTCTGTTTGGCATCACTCCTACAATACAATCATATCTTTTAGCTAAGGAATGGATTTAAGCATATATATATGTGTGCGCGCGCGTGTAAAAGTTCAGAAATGAAAAGGGCAAATTGAGATTACTCCCTTTTTTTTTTTTCTGTTCACAAAATAAAAAAATAAAAAAAATTGATCTCTCAACCCCACAATTTTACCTTGTATATTTAAAATGCACGTCCCCAAAGGGTTGAAAAAACTACCAAGTTTCTACCGTGACTATTACACAGGCAGAAAAATTGCCACTTCTGCAAGAATGGCCGTAAAAAGAATGAATGTGACATTTAAACTACAAAAATTGGAAAGATATAAAGATATGAACAAGTAGGGATGCTGCATCTACCATCCTGAACGCAAACCACTGGCAACTATGTGAATAGAGTTACAACATCTCTACGGTAACCTCTTACAATCAAAAGCCTTGGCACATTCTCTACTAATAGATCCATGTACTCCATGTAAAAGTAAGCAGGTTGGTTTACTGGAGGCGGGGGTAGACTCACCAGCACAACAGCAGCCATTCTTGAGTATCTCAATATCGTAGAATTTAGCTTCAGGGTTGTGTAAAGAAACTTCTCTACCTGTTGCTCGTTCACGACTACAGGTTTCCCATCAGCCATCAGCTTATCCCCATCCCCCTGAACCGACCTCTTCTCAGCTAAATAACCAGCAATGCGCTGCTGAGCAGCTGTAAGTGATTCCAACCATTCATCTTGTTGAGATCCACCCTCTATTTGTGCATCCCAGGATTTCATAGATATTACAATCACTTCAGCCTGCATCCGAAGATCATATAGAAACTTCTTCACATCAGCTTTGAGTTCTTCTGCATCTGAATCCTCCTCTGCAATGCAGAAGACCTGAATCTTACAATTCTCAAAACTCTTCTTTGTACGAAGGAGCTGGGAAAGAAGCAGCATTAGACCACCATCTCTTACAATCCAATACAAGTCAATGGTTCCATACTGCATTTGATACTCGTTGGGCCACTCATCAAGACCCTTGACAATAACAACTGCTTTGTTTGCAACAACGCAGTCATTGATTATTCCAACAAAGGTGGCTGGTATTTCTTTTAGATTTTCACGACGCCAAATTTCAGGATACCGCATCACCACAATGTTGGGCTTCAGGTTGCCAAGGCCCATAGTCTGGACAATTCCACGAAAACCTTCAGACATATTGGGGGCTACAACTATCTCTGCGACACCTTCACAACGCTTGTAATCAATGTAGGTACTTAGTTGCTTACAAGCTGCCTTAGCATCTTCAGCATGCTCATGGTAGTCTCCATCTAATATAGAGACAAATATGGACATCCCACGGCCTTTCTTCTTCATGCAGTTTGCAAAGTCAGCAAGCTTGGGATGGCAAGGAACATTTTCTGGCAGCTTTCCCCATGGCCGGCAGAATACAAGGGGGATTGGATACCAATTCTTTGGGTGCACTTGGTTAGCTGTAAATAATGGTGAGATATGTCAATCACAATGACAAGGCATGCATGCACACAAATAGGCAAATAGGTAATGAGAAGAATTACAAGAGAAGTGGAACCAGCTAAAAACATATTAAACGAACTCCTTGGATGCAAGGTGTTTGCTAGAAGCAGTATCACTGCTCATAGCAAATTGCCATAATAGGCCACCAACCACACAGCACACAATGCTTTCAATATTCACCAGTAAGATGCAACAACTCAAAAACTCTAAAAGTTGTCGTATAGCGAATATAGTACAGAAATCTACCTCCCAGTGATCGAAGACTGCGGAGAGCTAGTTGAAAATATGCACTCTTGAAGCCATCACCCCAGTCCCCAGCCTTTCCTTTAATGCTGACATAATAATAAATGAGGCTTGCTAGTGCCAGAGACACAACAGTGAATGACCAAGAAATCAAGAACATGATGACTGCAGCAAATCAAAGACAGCAGGTAAGATCCTGAAACAAACACAAACAACTTGCAAGCATGCATGCATACATATACAGAATGATATTGAATGTATAAAACCAAGCGCCTGAGCAGAAATTAGGCATGCAAATTAGTTTATGGACACCAAACTAGTCTGTGAACCACAGTTATAGTACATCATGATGATCTTTCCCCTAAGGGTGTTTGCTTAGAATTCCTAGCTAAACTACGGCTAGAAAATAGGAATATGAAAATAAACTTGGCATAACTAATCCCAACTTGACGAGGAAAGCAACTAAATAGGAATAAACAATTAAAGACTAACACACTAATTCCTAGACCTTTTACCAAATATCAAAATAACCAAAATACTCTTGTTTTACACGAATGTGCAAAATACAATTTTCCCCCTGCTTATAGAATAATCCATGATTCAAAAAACTAGGTCCAAATGAAGAAATCCACCACAGACATTATTCTTAGACCAAAACGATTTGTTGCTTGATGAAGGACCCCTCAGTTTCCAAAGAGGAGAGAGTTCTTTAAGTATAACATAGCAACTCCATCAATTTCAAGTTGAGGTTCAAGTGTTCATATTTATGTATCAAAGTAATCTACTATTTATAGGCATGGGCATGATAATCGCACACCATAACGAGTAGCATAATATTCCAGCATATATCTCACTTAATTTAGTGCACCCAATGCTAGGGGTGGAGCTAGAAATTTAGTATTGGGGGTAAGAAAATAATTGATTTTTGGGGGTGCAAAAAATGTAAAATTGAAGGGTATAATTAAACATTTTCAAATTTTTAGGACTAAAATGTAATTTTTTTCAAAGATTGGGGGTGCCATGGCCCCCCCATCAATCAAAGTAGTTCTGTCCCAGCCCAAAGCATTCACGATTTTGACAAAGCCAGCCAAAAGCATGGATTGAGGTTGAGGTTCATTTATATGCGCATACACCTAAAGCAATCCATTTTTAATACACATGGGCATTAACCTCACACACTACACTGATTAGCACGACGTTCCAGAAAATTAACTGAATTTAATTCAGACAGCATTTCAGCTTTTAACAAACAAAGCCAAAAGATTGTAAAAGAACTCTTTCTGCATTTTCCACCTATTGGAAAGGATATCACATTTCCAAAAGCATCAAATAAGTGTGTTAATGTCAGGCTTATTACTGCATATTTGTTCTTTCAGGACACTATTAAGAACTCATAAAGGAGAAGCTATAAGGTGCAGCAACACCAAGTCCTCTGTTGCTAAGACCAGTATTGACCTTATATAGATATTTTCTTAAAAGGGAAAAGTAAGTGGCATACCTATGCATAGTAATGCTCCAAGAAGAGAAAGGCTCCAATGGTGAAATTTCCACCGTGGTCGCCAGCTGGGAGCATCTAGAAGATCCAGGAGGAAGCAAGACAAGTTTACGCCCATATAACACAAAAGTAAAAACATAGTTACAGTTGGTGTGACAAGATCTAAATTCCCAATAACGACACACCCAACACAGAGAAATGCAGTAAAGAGAGTAGCAATGTGAGGCTCGTGTCCATCTGCAACTTTGAAATAGTTAAGAATAGGCAGAATGTCATCATTGGCTATGGCTGCAAGCAGGCGTGGGGCTCCTGTCAAGCTTTGAAGAGCAGCACCCAAGGTTGAAAGAATGATACCAATGTAGATGATGGCAGGGAAAGGCCAGGCAATTGTAGCTGTAAGTAGCCTGCATAAAAAGTACAGTTCAGAAGTATAGTAGAGGGCTTTGATGTAGTCCTTCAAACTCTACAACTCAAACCAGAATATTAGCTACACATATTCATCAGCAAGAAGGGCAAATGGGGCATGTCCTAACCAACTCCTTGGACTGCTATGAAAAACACCACTGCATTTCAAATCAGCACAATCTAATTCAAGATTTTCACCCAATTGTGTGCGTAGACCATCATGCATAATCTTTATTCAAAGCAAAAAGGAGGCAGTAAAGAACTGGGATGAAAGCATCACCGAATGAAGGAAAAGGTATTACAAGTTCTACATGCATGGGTATATTGATGCTATTGGAAGTGTACAAGAAGAACCAACAGTGACTTGCTAATAACGCAATTGAAGACAAAGGCTACTTGGTCATTTTGAAAGCATTGAGGAATTCCCAAACCATAACAATGCATTCTCACATCATATCTTCTTTTTTTCTAGCATGACAACATAATCCATGAATCAGTATGATTCAAAATTCTTAAAATCTTTAATTATAAAAATGAACTTTACTTTTCATAAAATCATTAATTTCAAGCATCATTTTACAATTTTTATTAATCATACAAGTATGGGAAAAAATGGATTATAATGAAAGATAATCTGCATTAAGACATTGGTAACAACATCTTTCTCTAAATTTTCACAACAGCCCCAATTCTATAAATGAGTAAAGTTTTTAAAACAGAGATTAATGCTACAGTAATACTATTTGAACAATCCAATAATCAGTATGTACTTGTGATAAAAGGCTTAGAACTAAATAGGACTAGAAACACTTTCTATATTTAATGCATCAAACCTAAACAGTTAAAACTAAAATATGATAAGTAACACTTTAGAAATCAAACAATTCATTAAGAGCATTTAGTAGAAGCATTTATTGCATGTAACACATAAGAAATATAATGAATCCTGAGTCAAAGCATAAAGATGCAATCCAATCCAAGCTGGCTATAGGTGGAAGCCTCTAAAGAAAATACAAATAGAGAACACAGCCTACAATCCCGTCAGAAAACCCATCATATGAATGAAGAACACTCTGCGAGTCAATGATATAATAAACAGAAACTAGATGACAATATTACTCCAGTAGACAGTTAAGTGATGATATATTTCTGCAGTTATGCTTTGCCAGCTATTAGTATTAGTATATAACCTATAGGTGGCCTTGTATATGTCCTATCACTTGACTAAAGGATGAATATGGTTAGGTACTAGAGAAAAAGGAAGTTTGTGATACAGTTTCAAGCAAATATTGAGAGATTTCATTCCATAGTTGAAGAAAAAAAAATGTAACATGTTGCAACAAGTATGAAGGCAACTTTTTTAGAAGGCCATGCAGATAGATACCTGTCCGTCAAGAGCTTGTCTCTAGTTGCAAGTGCTCCAAAGAATAACACAGAAACTAAATATAGAACGGTAGTTGTAAGAGTTGCAGCCAGTGTACCAATGGGAATTGAACGCTGCGTGTCTTTAAGTGATGCTGATCTATTAGAGCCTGCCATAATTCCCGTTACAGCAGGGAAAAATAGGCCAACCAATGCACTGAAAGAAGTAAAGAAAAAAGATAGAAAAAGTATAAAAAAGATTTCATCTCACCCCCTATTTCAAGAAAATGCAATTACATGCTTTAAAGGAACACTTTGTAGGAAATAGAAGTGTTCTCGGCAAGGAACTGAGATCTAGACAAAGTATTATCTAACAGAAACATGAAAACTACGAAATGCTTCAAAGCTATACATGATTGTATAATGTCCAGTGGTTCCAATGATGGTAATTAAAAAGAGAGTGGTGGGTTTAACTTGGAGGGTGTGGGTGTGGCAGAAAAGCAAAGTCTATCAAGCTCAAAGTTAATTCCAGGAACTTTCAAATCCATTATCTATGGCAACTAAGATGATACAAACTAGACAAAAAAATGATATGATAATTGGCAACTTCTGGACCTTTAGATGTTGTTCATTACTCTTTTTCTAGTGATGGAATACACTTTGTGTTTAGTTACTTGAACATGGAAAAAAAACCCAGTGTAAAGTAGAAGAATCGATTGTACCAGCTTCTTCTCCATGGTTATAAAGCTCCAAATTTGGTTTTCTATTCTATATTCCTTGAACTGTACAAGGAACATGCATATCTCTATCCAAACAACGTACAAAAAAAATCATCTGTTCAAATTCAGTTGCAAGTGCCCCCAAAAGAAAGCAAAGTTCAGATTGCAAAACTATAAGGAACATCTTCCAGCAACTTTATTCAACAGTTAGAAATTAATGTGGACCAGAGACCCCTAGTATTCTGGTATGACAATAAAAAGGGAAATATATCACTTAATAATATTGCAATCAGATCCATTTACGTTATTAACTTCAACAAGAAACAAATATTAATGAGATTGAAAATTCTTGCCCTGGCTTACTTGAAATTCCAGTAGACCTTTCCTTCAGGATCAGGTATTCCAGCATTATTAGTAAATTGATAATCAGAACTCCAGTTTTCTTTAAAACTTTCCAAACTCAAGCCTGTGACTCCATCTGTTATAATCATGGAAAAAGAAGCAATTGGTTTTATTCCTCCACCAAACAATAAGAAAGAACAAGCAACAAGAATGAAAGCAAGGCCATAAAAACATCATGCACACATGTACAACTAAAATTGACCGTGATTAGCATATAGGTTAAGATTAAAAGTGAATCCTGAGGTGCCCATCAAAGAAACTGTATGCCTTGATAGCTTTAATCTGCAATATACTTGGCTACACCATGTTTTATGCAGAGATGCAAGTGGATAATCAAGTTCCAAAGAGCTCTAATGCCACCAACCTATAAAGCTAAACCACTAACATTCATCATGCAAGTTCAAACAATTTTGTTAGTCAGTATAAAAATTTATTCATGGACTAAATGTATCTAAGCGATATATATATGAAGAAGGCTCAGTAAACACTAAAGAAATCTCCAACTCTTTGACAATGCAGCACCATCCATTATATAAAGATTCGTTGCAAACCACCCTATATGAGAAACAAAGATATGAAAATGGCCTCCTCCTCATGTTCGCAGACATAGGTAAACCCCAAGGTAGGAGGAGTCTTAAGAAAGATCCAATAGGATGGTTAATGGAAACATTCTAAGTGAGTTAATCAATACCATACAAAGCCCTCTAGATTGATAATTCAGATGCACAACTGAACAAATAAGAAATGCTTTCAACTTCACAGACACAGTAAATCCCCTTTAGGCAAGACAAAATTCATTCCTCCCGTGAAAACACAAAAAAAACATCCAAAAGATGGACGGACAACTAAATGTTGTGGAACATCCCAGCAAAACAAAGCTCCTTAGTGAACGAAAAAATACATTATGGTAATCACAGAGCTGATAACTAAAGCATTCAATTTCCTCCTTATGAAAGATGCACGTAAGATCTAAAGCCCTATCTCATGCCATCACTTTCAATAATCATCAAGTGTTTTCACCTATCTGTAGATAATTCTAAAGAAAGTTTTTAATATCAAAACACAATTTTGAGGACCACAATTCGTAGTTATCAAAACTGAGCTAGATAGTGAAGCTGTCAAGATAACAGGTCACTATTTGAACCAGTGAATCAGATAAAACACATAAGTACGTGTAGAACTATTAACATGTTTTCCATAATTACTAACCAAGTGTGGAAAAATCCAACCATACCCATTAACCAACCTGTATCTGTCTATTTTAAAGGGGCATGGGTCATAAAAGGGTAGTAAATAATTTAAATGGGTCACTAATGAATTGACCCAAAAATACCCCAAGTTAAATGGGTTGGGCAGGGTTGGGTAAGGGTTACCCATGTGACCCATTCAAAGATATAGCTCAAAGCATTGTGAGAGTAAATGAAATTTTCGTTAATGTTCATTGAGTCCATGGATTTATTGATTTTTATTTATTTCATTTTTTTAACAAGTAAGTCCTTCTTTGGAAGTTTTTATGTCCTCATAATCTATACTAAATACAATTTCGTCCCATATTTTTTTATTATAATTAAGTCCTTGCATATCAGACAGTAAATTGATTAAACAATTTAAATGGGTTGATGGGCAAGGTAAGGTGAGTTTAAGTGTGTGTGGGTACCCATCTTAAAAATAAATGGGTCATTAAATGGCAATGGGTAAAACATTACCCATACCCATTTTGATCTAACTCATACCCGCCTATTTGTCACCTCTATTACTAACTGAGATCATATGTACATTTAAACATGGAATATTATATTGTCAAATTCACTTTCACAAATTATTAAAAACATAAACACAGTTGAAAATACTTGGAAAACAATAGTTCACTAGTTCGACTGGTTCATTGGTCTGTCTGCCCAGGCCAATTTAGTTTCTTGTTAGGTATGTCTTTAACAGTTCAATTCAAAACTCAAACCAATTTAGGTAAAAATCATGGATATGGCAGGTCTTTTTTCTGATTCTAATAGTACCAAGCTTTGATTTTGGGTTTGAATGGGCCACATATATATCAAAATTAGATTTAAAAAGACAGCCGTGAATTGAAAAAAAAAACTACCATATGTAGTTATTTTATTCCAAAGTTAGAACGGATAAATGTGTCATCTAAAAAAACACCAAGAATGTACTCATCAACATTAAATTCAGTCCAAAGAGCAGTGTCATGGATTTTGGAACATGTACTAAAATACACCATTCCAGTGCCAGACTTCTATCAGATTTAAGTGCTCATAACATCACCCCAAGTGGTGATAACAAGTAATAGGACAACATTGCAGGGAGAGAGACCATGTTCTGAAAAAAGAAGAAGAAGAAGAAGAAGGATCTATATAAAACTAAACACTCACCGGCAGGGTAATCCTTCTTCGTCAAAAATATCCCAATAAATATGCAGAGCAGCGAGAACAGAACAGGAATGAGGAAAGCAGGTGCAACTCGATTGATCATCTTCACTCCACCGAACACAATAAAGCATAGGATGATTGTAACAACAATTCCATAAATTTGGATGTCATGTAAACTTGGACTTTGTATGGGATGCGGAATGTCTGTGCCATTAACTTTTGTTATGGTCTCTACAGGGAAAACATGAACAGCCAAAGATATAAATTAGCAGTGTTCTATTAATCATTTTGACATCTTGGGATGATTATGGTTACACTATTGCTACCAACTACCAATTATATATAATACCAGCAGAAAATTCTGAATCTTTACCTTTGAACATCCCAGCAGCAGGCACGGCTTTTAAAAAGGTTTCAACAGCTCCCAGTACATAACTAAAACAAATGAGAAAAGGCAAACGAAAAGTTACACAAATACTTAGCACACATCAATAAGGTTATAAAGATAAAAACTAATTGGAGCCTCAACTCCTAAAACCTGAGGTCAAGGGCATCAACCATATATATCATGGTGGCATCAGAAAAAAAGACAAGATTTACTCACAGAGCTCCAGCAACCGCATTCCCAAGGAAGAAACATAATCCAATACTCACTCCAATCTCTGGACCAAGGGCACGACCAATGAGGTAATATGGCCCCCCACCCTGTACGTTACATTCATAATTTCATACAACAAGTGATTTGCAAAATTGCAAAACTGAACTTCTCATCAGAAGATAACTATAAGACACTGAATATGAGAAAACATCAGTTGCGTCATCAATCTTAGTGCATAAAGGTGAGCAATTAAAGAATAATACACACAACACACCACTTCAAGCATCAAAGACTCGTTCACAAGTGCAAACTTGGCATTAAAAGCATGTAATTTAAGCACACTCAAATTAAATGCAAACAACATGCTTAACAAACTGTACCTCAAGAACTGTTGTTGATGCAATCAACAAGAGAGAAGCTTAGAATTTATTTTCATTTAACTTCAAAACCCAAATATTTTAGATTTTCTTGTAGCAAGAGTTCTATTTTAAAAATGTATTAGTATTATTTAAGAATATTGTTCTCTTAGGATATTAGAATAATAATTAGGAGTTCTTTATTAAGTGTGATTTCCCTTTCTTTTTTGGTTTTCTATTTACTATTTAAGTTAGAACTATTAGCGCTTTGGTGCATATACAAGTAGCACATATTCAGTGTAATAGGAAGAATTTTGATAACACGATTATGAGTATTTTGGTTTTGCTTGAGGGCTGCAGCCTTGAGTGTTCTTCTCTTTTTTCTGTGTGCTATTTTCTTCTTCTCTTTCTTATTGCTATAGTGCCTCAGGTAATATTTACAGCCTCGATTCAAATCCTAATTCTTGTAAAACAATCCCCTAATCCACATTTATCAAACCCTAATTCACCAAACCCTTTGCAGGACATGATGCCGAAGTTGTCCTGCATCAGTTGTTAAGAGTGCTAAGTGCACCGATGCATCAAGAGCTCTAGGAGCCTACATGAAGGAGCAGGTGTGACATTGGGAGAAAGGTATTAGAGAACAATATAAATCATATATTGGAACCTCACCTAACAACTTAAGCTATTGGGTTGAGATGGTTCCTTGACATGGTATCAGAGCCTTGATAACCAAGCGGTCACGAGTTCGAATCTTACCTTCCTCATTTATTTGATAAAAATTAAGCACAAGGTAATGTGAGCTTGTGCAAGTTTCAAGCCCAAAGAGCTTTCACTTGAGAGGGTGTGTTAGAAAATAATATAAATCATGTCCTGAGACCTCACCTAACAGCTTAAGCTATTGGGTTGAGATGGTTCTTTGACAAAAGGCATGTATTTTTTTTAACATAATGCATGATAAGTTGCATAGAAAGATTTCCAAGAAATAGAGAGGGTATAAAAGTACAACAATATTTTATTTAGAGCATTAGCGCAAATGGTATAGCAAAGGACAAAAATGGTCATGGACCTCACCCAAGGAAAACATATGGTAGATAGAGAGGAGAAAGATAAATAGGGGAGAGAGAGAATGGATAAATAGTTAAAGATATATTTAGAAAGGAAACCTTTTCCCTGGAAAAAAAAAAAGAAGATTTTTCTTTTTAAGGCATGGCTTTGAGCCTTTGGATCTTCACCAAGTTGAATAAAAGCATTGGCTTTAGCATTCCTGCCTTATGCCTCAAATATGCCTAAGGAATGCTTTTAAACCTATGGCACGGTTTTAACAACAGTGATCCAACATAGTAGCATAATTCTTGAACTTTTTGCATAATTCTTAATTTAGGTAAATGCGAAAATGTACCCTTTAGTTAGGCCCATTTGCACTTGAGTGACTGATTTCCAAATTTAAATTTGGACACTAAGCTCGTGCTTTTCTTCATTGACACTTGCCTTTGAATCATTAGTTAAATCGAAGAGATAATTGTCTTATTAATTGTAGTTGTACCTTTTCTAATTAGTCCTAAACCTCTAATTTCTAACAATTGTCTATGATGTTTTCAAATACTCTACCAAACACCTCTTACACATGAAAATATCCCCAATATTTTATGTACATATCATGATCATCTATTGGAACATTCAAATAAATAAAAAAAACAGAGTCTGCATAAATAAAACAAGAAATAGACTACTTTTTATCATTACAAAAAACAAAACCATACAAGACCAATGAAAACCATAGTTATTAAACTCAGCTTGACCAAGCGGTTTGACTCGTGACCTAGTTAACTTGGCAAAACCGAGTCAGATAATACCAAGGATTTTTAAAAAAAACAAAGAACATTATTTTATAAAAAAAAAAAAAGGGTAACCCGAGTTGGTCTAATGACTTGTGGGTTTGACCAGATGACCTGGTGGACTAAGCCTTTTCCAGGTCAATCCTCGGGTCAGGTATGACAACTATGATAAAAACACAACACATAATTGATTAAAAACCACTGCATTTTTAAGTTAGTGTTTTCATTCAAGGACACCACATTGAATAAGATTATTAGATCGAATCCATTTTCCACAACCTAAAGACAGAAGAGTATATATCATAGCATTAGGGATGTTCAAAAAAACCGATTAACCGAAAAAACCGAGAGAACCAATAAAAAATTAACCGAGAAAACCGAACCAAGATAGAAAACTGATTAAACCGATTTTTAAAACCATAAAATCTTGCCAGTTCGGTTCGGTTTCGGTTTGACCACTTAAACCGGTGAACCGAATCGGTAGTATAAATAACACAGTAAACCACTAAGCCTAACCCTAATTGACATTATCTGAAGTCGCCGCCCACACCAAAGAGCAAAGACGATTTATCGCCTTCTCCCTTCTGCATCTGTCTTGCCCCCTGCCCCTGCATCTGTCTTGACTCTTGCCCTTCAATTTTCATCCTCCCTGCGTCTTGCCCCCTGCATCTGTCTCTTCTCTAGCCGAACAATAAGTCAACAACCCACATCTCCACATCCGTTTAGTCTACTTGCAGCCGAACAAAAACCCGAACAAAACCCCTTGGCTTCTCTCTTCACTTGCAGCAGAAAGAGAGGGCTCCTCCATTAGAGAAAAGGCGGCAAGGTAAAGTTTATCTTCGTGTGCTTGTAAGTTCAACTTTTTGTTTCAAACTTTGATGCTTCTCTGACCACTGCTTCTCATTTTTCTATCCTCTTGCAGCTAGGGTTTTGCATCTTTCTTCAGGTTTGCCCCTCTTCCCCCGCCCTCTCTCCTTTCTGTTGATTTGTGTTGCCTATTACATCATTTCTTTGATCTGTATTATCAATTATGGTTGTCGGGTGTTATGTTAGCTTCAATAATAAGTTCAATCTGTTTTTTCATGGTTGTCGGGTGAATCTGTTTTTTCATGCCTATACTACTTAAACCTGCACACTGTTGTTCTTAATCCTGTGGAGAAGAAACACTGTTAGTTTTTTTAACTTTTTCTGGTCATAAAGATATTTACAAGTGTTTGAGTTCATTCTGGTCATATATTTGCTTCATATTTCTAGTAACCCTAGAGGGGTAACTGTTCATTCTGTTTTTTCATGGTTGTCGGGTGAACCTGTTTTATCAAAATGGATTTGAACAGTGTTCATAGCTTTATTCAATCTGGTTACAGTATTTCTATAATAATTGATATTCAATCTGTTTTTTGCCTAGTCCATTACAGTGTATATGGTATTGGTTGATATGGTTATTGGTTTACATGGAAAATCAGTATATGGTTACAGTATTTCTGCAATGAATTGATTCTCAATTTGTTTTTTGCCTAGTCCATTACATTGTATATTGCATTGGTTGATATGGTTATTGGTTAACATGGAAAATCAGTATATGGTTACAGTATTTCTGCAATGAATTGATTCTCAATCTATTTTTTGCCTAGTTCATTACAATATTTCTACTTGATTCTCAATCTGTTTTTTGCCTAGTCCATTACAATATTTCTGCTTGATTCTCAATTAGTCAATTGTAGTCAAATGTTGATTCATGTTGTTGTTTTTTTAATTTCAGATGGATAATCATGAAGATCCTACACCAATTGAATCAAATCCTTCAAGTTCGGAACCCAATTCTTTGCCTATTCCAGTTCTAGTTGCTACTTCTAGTACAAATAGCAACACTGAAAGTGAAGGTAATCCAGCTTCTAGATCTAATAAAAGAAAAACATCTCAAATTTGGGATCACTTTAAAAAACTAGATGGTAATGTTAAGGCTCCTAGGGCTGCATGTATGTATTATGGAAAAGACTATGCATGTCATACTACACTTAATGGGACTAGTAACATGTGGAGTCATCTAGGTGTATGCAAAAATTTCCTTTTGTGATTGACCGAAAACAAAAAACTTTAGTCTTAGAACCTAGGCCTATAATAAAGGGGGGTAATAATGGAGAGGAAAATCTGGTGACTATTAAGGCGGTGGGTTATAGTTATGAAGAGTGTAGGAAAGCCCTAGGAAAAATGATTATACTTGATGAGCTACCTTTTAACTTTGTTGAAAACCAAGGATTTAAATCATTTTGTCAAATAATGCAACCTAGATTTGATGTTCCATCTCGTTTGACGATTTGGAGAGATTGTTTGAAAATTTATGTAGTTGAGAAGGAAAAATTAAAGAAAGCTCTTAAGGATCAACGTGTATGTTTAACAACCGATACTTGAACATCAATCCAAAATATTAATTATATGTGTTTGACTGCCCATTGGATTGATGAAGGTTGGAACTTGAATAAAAGAATTCGAAACTTTTGTCAAGTTTCTAATCATAAAGGTGAAACAATTAGCCAAGCAATTGAGAGTTGTTTGTTGGAATGGGGAATTGATAACATTTTAACAGTTACAGTAGACAATGCAAGTTCAAATAATTTGACAATAAAATATTTGAAGAGAGTAACAAGTAATTGGGCAACTAATATATTGTCAAATGACTTCATGCATGTTAGATGTTATGCACATATTGTTAATCTTATTGTATGTGCGGGATTGAAAGATATTGATGATTCAGTTGTTAAGATTAGGAATGCAGTGAGGTTTTTTAGATCTTCTCCTTCTAGACAACTTGTTTTTAACCAATGTGCGGAGAGGTTGAAAATTGGGAGTAAAAAATCTGTTTGCTTGGATGTTGCAACTAGATGGAACTCTACATATATGATG
>Ga0307515_10013647_pt1 | contig 15141 bp, 15 predicted proteins | sample 17_EM_MG_FD_194513 | JGI IMG/M metagenome (GOLD analysis project Ga0307515, IMG submission 194513) | Populus trichocarpa ectomycorrhiza microbial communities from riparian zone in the Pacific Northwest, United States - 17_EM | ecosystem: Host-associated > Plants > Roots > Unclassified | place... | reverse complement strand
CAACGGCGCCCGCCATCAGATCTCCCGCGCGACGTTGGTGATGGGCCGCAGCACCGAAGCCGACGTGCGGATCGACGACCCCGGCGTATCCCGCCGGCACTGTGAGATCCGGACCGGAACGCCCTCAGTGATCCAGGATCTCGGGTCCACCAACGGCATCGTGGTGGACGGGCAGCACACCACCCGCGCTACGCTCCGCGACGGCTCGCGGATCGTCGTGGGCAGCACCACCATCATTTACCGGCAAGCCGAAGGGTGAAGCGGGGGCAATGTCAGAGCTGACCCTCACGGTCATGCGGCTGGGTTTCCTGGCCGTACTGTGGCTGTTCGTGATCGTGGCCGTGCAGGTCATCCGCAGCGACCTGTTCGGAACGCGTGTCACACAGCGCGGCTCGCGACGGGAAGCCGGACGACCGCAGCAACAGGCCGCCCGGCAGGCGGCGCCTCCGCAACAGCGCCAGCAGCAGCCGAGCGGGGGCGGCCGGCGGGGCCGTAACGCCCCCACCAAACTCGTCGTCAGTGAGGGAATCCTCACCGGCACCACCGTCGCGCTCCAGGGCCAGACCATCACCCTGGGCCGGGCGCACGATTCGACGATCGTGCTGGACGACGACTACGCGTCCAGCCGCCATGCCAGGATCTACCCGGACCGCGACGGCCAGTGGATCGTCGAGGACCTCGGATCCACGAACGGCACGTACCTGGACCGGTCCCGGCTGACGACCCCCACACCGATTCCGCTGGGCGCGCCGATCCGCATCGGCAAGACCGTCATCGAGCTGCGGAAGTAGTACAGACAATGAGCGAGCGGAGCGAGCACGCAGCGGCGGACCGCCTGGCGGACCCCGGCGCGCTCCCGACCGGAGGGTGGGCACCGTGCGGATGTACCCGGAGCCGACGGGCGAGGTGCGCATGAGTCTGTCACTGCGCTTCGCCGCCGGATCGCACAAAGGCATGATCCGCGAGGGCAACGAGGACTCCGGTTACGCCGGTCCCCGTCTCCTCGCGATCGCCGACGGGATGGGCGGCCAGGCCGCCGGCGAGGTCGCCTCCTCCGAGGTGATCTCGACCATCGTCTCGCTCGACGACGACGTGCCGGGCTCCGACATCCTCACCTCGCTCGGCACCGCCGTGCAGCGGGCCAACGACCAGTTGCGGATGATGGTCGAGGAGGATCCCCAGCTGGAGGGCATGGGCACCACGCTCACCGCCCTGCTGTGGACCGGGCAGCGGCTCGGCCTCGTCCATGTCGGCGACTCTCGCGCCTACTTGCTGCGCGACGGCGTGCTGACCCAGATCACCCAGGACCACACCTGGGTGCAGCGGCTGGTCGACGAGGGCCGGATCACCGAGGAAGAGGCCACCACCCACCCGCAGCGCGCGCTCCTGATGCGCGCGCTCGGCAGTGGCGACCACGTCGAGCCGGACCTGTCGATCCGTGAAGTCCGCGCCGGCGACCGGTACTTGATCTGTTCCGACGGGCTGTCAGGAGTCGTCTCCCACCAGACGATGGAAGACACCCTCGCCAGCTACCAGGGCCCCCAGGAGACCGTGCAGGAGCTGATCCAGCTCGCGCTGCGCGGCGGCGGCCCCGACAACATCACGGTGATCATCGCCGACGTCCTGGACCTCGACACCGGCGACACCCTCGCCGCGCAGCTCTCGGACACCCCGGTGATCGTCGGCGCGGTCGCCGAGAACCAGCTCCACCAGCACGACAACGGCATCATGCAGACCCCGGCGGGCCGCGCCTCCGGACTCGGCCGCCAGGTGCCCGGACAGAACGGCGGGGGCGGCGAGTTCGGCCCGCCCGGCTCCGGCGACACCACCGGCTACGTCCCCGAGGGCAGCTTCGGGGACTACACCGACGACGACTTCGTGAAGCCCTCCAAGGGCCGCAAGTGGTTCAAGAGATCCTTCTACACCGTGCTCGCGCTCGCGGTCATCGGCGGCGGCCTGTACGGCGGCTGGCGCTGGACGCAGACGCAGTACTTCGTCGGCGCCAACGGCGAACACGTCGCGCTGTACCAGGGCATCAGCCAGGACCTCGCCTGGGTCTCGCTGTCGAAGGTGGAGAAGGACCACCCCGACATCGAACTCAAGTACCTGCCGCCCTACCAGCAGAAGCAGGTCAAGGCGACGATCGCCGAGGGCGGTCTCCAGGACGCCCAGAAGAAGATCGCCGACCTCGCCGTGCAGGCCTCCGCGTGCAAGAAGGAGTCCCAGCGCGAGAGTGCCGCCAGTAAGCCCAGTGGCACCACGGGAACCGCCAGCACCTCCCCCACGTCCAAGGCCACGCCGAAGCCGAATCCTTCGACCTCGGCCTCGACTTCGACGTCCCCGACCCCGTCTGCGACTCCCAGCCCCGGTCCCAGTCTTTCGGAGGAAGAGCAGCAGGTCGTCTCGCAGTGCAGCAAGTAATAGGCAAGCCGTGAGAGGCCCCGTCACACGATGAGCAGTTCTACCAACACGCCGTCGCACCACACGTCCACGATCGGCGCCATCGGCGCACCGAGCCGGCGCAACACCGAGCTGGCGCTCCTGGTGTTCGCGGTCGTCATCCCGGTGTTCGCCTACGCCAACGTGGGCCTGGCCATCGACGACAAGGTGCCGACCGGGCTGCTGAGTTACGGCCTGGGCCTCGGCCTGCTGGCCGGCGTCGCGCATCTGGGCGTCCGCAAGTTCGCGCCGTACGCGGACCCGCTGCTGCTGCCGCTGGCCACGCTGCTCAACGGCCTCGGACTGGTCGTCATCTGGCGGCTGGACCAGTCGAAGCTGCTGCAGTCCATCAACCAGGCGGGCAACGCGGCGCCGCGGCAACTGCTGTACACCGCGCTGGGCATCGCCTTCTTCGTCGTCGTGCTGATCTTCCTCAAGGACCACCGCGTCCTGCAGCGCTACACGTACATCTCGATGTTCGCCGCCCTGGTGCTGCTCCTGCTGCCGCTGGTGCCCGGCCTCGGGGCCAACATCTACGGCGCCAAGATCTGGATCAAGATCCCCGGCCTCGGCTCCCTGCAGCCCGGCGAGTTCGCGAAGATCGCCCTGGCCGTCTTCTTCGCCGGCTACCTGATGGTGAAGCGCGACGCGCTCGCCCTGGCCAGCCGCCGCTTCATCGGCCTCTACCTGCCGCGTGGCCGCGACCTCGGCCCGATCCTGGTCGTCTGGTTCATCTCGATCCTGATCCTGGTCTTCGAGACCGACCTCGGAACCTCGCTGCTGTTCTTCGGCATGTTCATCATCATGCTGTACGTCGCCACCGAGCGGACCAGCTGGATCGTCTTCGGTCTGCTGATGTCCGCGGCCGGCGCGGTCGGCGTGGCCACCTTCGAACCGCACGTCCAGCAGCGCGTCCAGGCCTGGCTCGACCCGATGAAGGAGTACAAGCTCAGCCAGGCGGGCGCGGCCGGGCACTCCGAGCAGTCGATGCAGGCGCTGTGGGCCTTCGGCTCCGGCGGCACCCTGGGCAGCGGCCTCGGCCAGGGCCACTCCGACCTGATCCGCTTCGCCGCCAACTCCGACTTCATCCTCGCCACCTTCGGCGAGGAACTGGGCCTGGCCGGCATCATGGCGATCCTGCTGATCTACGGCCTGATCGTGGAGCGCGGTGTCCGCACCGCGCTGGCCGCCCGCGACCCGTTCGGCAAGCTGCTCGCCGTCGGCCTGTCCGGCGCCTTCGCGCTCCAGGTCTTCGTGGTGTCCGGCGGTGTCATGGGCCTCATCCCGCTGACCGGTATGACCATGCCGTTCATGGCCTACGGCGGTTCCTCCGTGCTGGCCAACTGGGCGCTGATCGGCATCCTGATCCGCATCAGCGACACCGCCCGCCGCCCGGCCCCCGCGCCCGCCCCCAGCCCCGACGCCGAGATGACCCAGGTGGTCCGCCCGTCATGAACAAGCCCCTGCGCCGGATCGCGCTCTTCTGCGGCCTCCTGGTCCTGACCCTGCTGCTGCGCGACAACTGGCTCCAGTACGTCAAGACCGACAGCCTCAAGGACGACCCGAAGAACCGTCGCGTCACGATCGCCCGCTACTCCACCCCGCGCGGCGACATCATCGTCGACGGCAGCCCGATCACCGGTTCCACCGAGACCAGCACCTCCGGGCTGAACGACCTGAAGTACAAGCGCACGTACAAGAACGGCGCGATGTGGGCGCCGGTCACGGGATACGCCTCGCAGGCCTTCGGCGCCAACCAGCTGGAGTCCATCGAGGACGGCATCCTCTCCGGCACCGACGACCGGCTCTTCTTCCGCAACACGCTCGGCATGCTCACGGGCAAGGCGAAGTCGGGCGGCAACGTCGTCACCACCCTCAACCAGGCCGCGCAGAGCGCCGCGTGGAGCGGTCTGAAGAAGCAGGGCGGCAAGGGCGCGGTCGTCGCCCTCGACCCGTCCACCGGCAAGATCCTGGCGCTGGCGTCCTACCCGTCGTACGACCCCTCGTCGTTCGCCGGGAACTCCACCTCCACGGACTCCAAGGCCTGGCAGAAGCTGCAGAAGAAGTACGACCCCAACGACCCGATGCTCAACCGCGCGCTGCGCGAGACCTACCCGCCGGGCTCCACCTTCAAGGTGGTCACCGCGTCCGCGGCGCTGGAGAACAACCTGTACTCGTCCGCCGACGAGGCCACGAACTCGCCGCTGCCGTGGATCATGCCGGGCACCACGACCCCGCTGAAGAACGAGGGCAACCTGCCCTGCAAGAACGCCACCCTGCGCGAGGCCCTCCGCGTCTCCTGCAACAGCGTCTTCGGCAAGATCGGCGCCGACCTCGGCAACGCCAAGATGCTGGCCGAGGCGAAGAAGTTCGGCTTCGACACCGAGCAGTTCACCCCGATCCGCTCCAGCGCCTCGGTCTTCTCCGACAAGATGAACGACTCGCAGACCGCGCTGTCCTCGATCGGCCAGTTCAACACCGCCGCGACCCCGCTGCAGATGGCCATGGTCGCCTCCGCGGTCGCCAACGACGGCAAGCTGATGAAGCCGTACATGGTCGACAAGCTCCAGTCGTCGGGCGTCGACACCATCGCGCAGACCGAGCCGGAAGAGCTCAGCCAGCCGCTGTCGTCGAAGAACGCGCAGATCCTGCAGTCGATGATGGAGACCGTCGTCGAGAAGGGCACCGGTACGAGCGCGAAGATCCCCGGCGTCACCGTCGGCGGCAAGACCGGTACCGCCCAGCACGGCGAGAACAACAGCGAGAACCCGTACGCCTGGTTCCTCTCCTACGCCAAGAACGCGGACGGCAGCTCGCCGGTCGCCGTGGCCGTGGTCATCGAGGACGACAAGGCCAACCGTGACGACATCTCCGGCGGCGGCCTCGCGGCCCCGATCGCGAAGAGCGTGATGGAGGCGGTCATCGACAGCAAGAAGTGACCCCGCTCACGTCCCCTTCACATCGGTGCACGTTGGGATACCGGTCCTGTATCGGGTGACGGGCTTGGCCAGGTCACACAGAGCCAGCCGGGTACGGTAGGCCCGGACGGCTAGCCTCCGACCGCACATCCGTGCGGGTCGGGACCGACGGAGAGGGCTGGTAGGGAACTATGGAAGAGCCGCGTCGCCTCGGCGGCCGGTACGAGCTGGGCCAGGTGCTCGGCCGTGGTGGCATGGCGGAGGTATACCTCGCCCATGACACACGCCTCGGCCGCACGGTGGCGGTGAAGACGCTGCGCGTCGACCTTGCGCGCGACCCTTCCTTCCAGGCCCGGTTCCGCCGGGAGGCCCAGTCGGCCGCCTCGCTCAACCATCCCGCGATCGTCGCGGTCTACGACACGGGCGAGGACTACGTCGACGGGGTCTCGATCCCGTACATCGTCATGGAGTACGTCGACGGCTCCACGCTCCGTGAGCTGCTCCACAGCGGCCGCAAGCTGCTGCCGGAGCGCTCCATGGAGATGACCATCGGCATCCTCCAGGCCCTGGAGTACTCGCACCGCAACGGCATCGTCCACCGCGACATCAAGCCGGCCAACGTCATGCTGACGCGCACCGGCCAGGTCAAGGTGATGGACTTCGGCATCGCCCGCGCCATGGGCGACTCCGGCATGACGATGACGCAGACGTCCGCGGTGATCGGCACCGCCCAGTACCTCTCCCCGGAGCAGGCCAAGGGCGAGCAGGTCGACGCCCGCTCGGACCTCTACTCGACGGGCTGTCTCCTCTACGAACTCCTGACCGTGCGGCCGCCGTTCGTGGGCGACTCCCCGGTCGCGGTCGCGTACCAGCACGTACGCGAGGAGCCGCAGCCACCGTCCGTCTTCGACCCCGAGATCACCCCCGAGATGGACGCGATCGTCCTGCGGGCCCTGGTCAAGGACCCCAACTACCGCTACCAGTCCGCCGACGACATGCGCATCGACATCGAGGCCTGCCTCGACGGCCAGCCGGTCGCGGCGACGGCGGCGCTGGGTTCGGTCGGCTACGGCGGTTACGGCGACGACCAGCCGACCACGGCCCTGCGCTCGGACGCCGGTGCCGGCGCGACGACAATGCTGCCCCCCATGAACCCGGACGACGGCGGCTTCGGCTACGACGACCGTCCCGACCGGCGCCGCCAGCAGAAGAAGAAGTCGAACACCTCGACGATCCTGCTGGTCGTGGCGGCGGTACTGGTGCTGGTGGGCGCGATCCTGATCGGGAAGTGGGCGTTCAGCGGGGACGGGGGCGCGGACAAACCGTTCCCGGCCCCGAACTTCGTCGGCCAGACCTACGACACCGCGAAGACCATGGCCGTCAACTCCGGCCTGAAGCTGGCGGAGCCCACCCGCAAGGCCTGCGAGAACGCGCCGAAGGGCAGCGTCTGCTCGCAGGACCCGAAGGAGGGCACCGACGTCCACAAGGGCGACACCGTCAACCTGGTCGTCTCGACCGGGGCACCGAAGGTCGTCGTACCGAGTGTCCTGGGCCAGAGCGTCGACGACGCCACCACGACGCTCGAGGGCGACAAGTACAAGTTCGTCGTGAAGACGCAGCAGAAGGTGTCCGGGGAGGATCCGGGCACCGTCCTGGAGCAGAACCCGAAGCTCGGTGCCGAGGTGCAGAAGGGCACCACGATCACCCTGACCGTCGCCAAGGCCCAGGAGAAGTCCACGGTCCCGGACGTCAGCGGTCAGACCTGTGACGACGCCAAGAAGCAGATGCAGCAGAACGACCTCGTCGGCAACTGCACCGAGGTGGCGACCACCGACACGAACCTGAACGGCAAGGTCGTCACGACCACGCCCTCGGCCGGGACGCAGGTCGACAAGAACTCGTCGGTCAACATCCAGATCGGCAAGGTCTCCCAGACCCAGGTCCCGAACGTCGTCAACCAGACGGTGGCGAACGCCAAGCAGATCCTGCAGCAGAACGGCTTCACCAACATCCAGTTCAGCGACAACAGCGATCAGGGCGACAACGCGATCGTGATCCAGCAGGACCCGGGCTCGGGCAACCAGGTGGACGACCCCGGCAACACGCAGATCACCCTCACCACCGTGGGCACCGGCAACGGCAACAACGGTGGCAGCGGCTTCCTCGGAGGCAACAACGGCTAGGCGGCACACCGTTACGACACGACGGAGCCCCGGCACCCTTCTCAGGGTGCCGGGGCTCTTTCGTACGTGCGGTGCGCTACGACCCCGCCGTCAGCTCAGTTCCTTCGGCGGCGTCCGGGCGCTGTCCACCTTGTCGACGCGGACCAGCTCGCCCCACACCACGTACCGGTACCGGGAGGTGTACACCGGCGTGCAGGTCGTCAGCGTGATGTAGTGCCCGGCCTTCTTCTTGCCGGACTCCTCGGGGATCTGGGCGAGGGTCTTGACGTTGTACTTCGAGGTCTCGGGAAGGATGTCGTAGACCTTGTAGACGTACCAGTCGTCCTTCGTCTCGAAGACGATCGGGTCGCCCTTCCTGAGCTTGTCGATGTTGTGGAACTTGGCGCCGTGGCCGTCGCGGTGGGCGGCGAGGGTGAAGTTGCCGGTCTTGCCGGTGGTCGGGAGGGCGGCCTTGACGGGGTCCGTGTAGTAGCCGGCGACGCCGTCGTTCAGGACGCTCGTCTCGGTGCCCTTCTCGACCAGTACCTCGCCGTTCTTCATGGCGGGCACGTGCAGGAAGCCGATGCCGTCCTTGGTGTCGAGGGCGCCGGGACCGGTGTCCTTGTCCTTGGACCAGTTGTTCCTGACCTTGTCGCCCTGCTTGTCGGCCGTGCGGTCGGCGACGACGTTCGTCCACCACAGGGAGTAGACGACGAACAGGCCGAGGATCAGGCCCGCCGTGATGAGGAGTTCACCGAAGAAGCTGACCGCCGTCGCGACCGGACCGGTGCCGCGGGGGCGGTCCGGTGGGGAGGCGGGCGTGTCGGTCTGCTCGTCGGTGTGGTCGGTGGTCGCTGCCACGTTCATCTGCCCCTACTCGATGAGCGCATCCGGCTTGCCCTTGCTGCGCGGCCGTTCCTCGACCATCTTGCCCCAGACGATCAGCCGGTACTTGCTGGTGAACTCCGGCGTACAGGTCGTCAGCGTGATGTAGCGGCCGGGCTTGGTGAAGCCCGAGCCCTTGGGGATGGGGTCGATGACACTGGTGTTGCTCGGCGAGGTGACGGGCAGCGACGACGTCATCTTGTAGACGAAGTAGGTGTCCTGGGTCTCCACCACGACCTCGTCGCCCGGCTTGAGCTGGTTGATGTACCGGAACGGTTCGCCATGGGTGTTGCGGTGCGCGGCGAGCGCGAAGTTGCCGGTCTTGGCGTCCGGCATCGCGGTCTTGAGGGAGCCCTCGCCGTAGTGCCCGACCATCCCCTTGTCGAGCACCTTCTTGTTGCTGACGCCCTCGGCGATCGGCGCCACCACGTCCAGTTTGGGGATGTGCAGGATGGCGAAGCCCTGCCCCGGCGAGAACTCCCCCGGAGCGCGCTTGCCGCTCGCCCACTCGTTCTGCAGCTGGTGCGCCTCGCTGCCTGCCTGTGCGTGCGCCCGTACGTTCGTCCACCACAGCTGGTAGCTGACGAACAGCAGCATCAGCACGCCGGTGGTGATGAACACCTCGCCGATCGCCCGGCTCGCGACGACCGCGGGGCCCGGCTTGTTCGCCCGCTGCCGCCGCCGCGCCTCGACGCGCGAGAGCGGCGCGCCGGCACGCGCGCCGGCACCGGATTCCGGGGCCTCGGTGGTCTCCTCCGCGGCCCCGCCGGCCCCATGACGCCCGTGCCGCCCCTTGGCGGCCTTTCTGCGGGCCGCGCGCCCGCCGGTGGGGGTTCCTGTGGCGGAGGAGGCGGATGAGGCGTCAGACGCCGATATGGACCGCCCGTGGCCCGTCCGCTCCGGCGGCAGGTCCGCTATCCGCAGCGCGACGGTCTCTTCGTCGATCGGTCCGTACGGCACCCCGGACGCACCCTGCGCCTGCGTGCCGTGCCACTGGTCGAACCCGCCCTGTTCCCCGTACGACGGCTCCGCGTACGGCTGCTCCCCGTACGCGGCCTCGGACTCGCGCTCGGGGCGCAGCGCGGTCACGCCGTGGCCCTGCCCACCACCGGGGCGAGCCCCACCGACCTCGCCACGGCACCCTGGTCGCCGCACTCCACCAGCCAGTTGGCCAGCATCCGGTGCCCGTGCTCGGTGAGCACCGACTCCGGATGGAACTGGACGCCCTCGACGGGCAGTTCGCGGTGGCGCAGGCCCATGATGATGCCGTCGTGCGTCCGGGCGGTGACTTCCAGCTCGGCCGGGACCGTGCCCGGCTCGGCCGCCAGCGAGTGGTAGCGGGTCGCCGTGAAGGGCGAGGGCAGTCCGGCGAAGACGCCCTTGCCCTCGTGCTCGACGAGCGAGGTCTTGCCGTGCAGCAGTTCGGGGGCGCGGTCCACGACGCCGCCGTAGGCCACCTGCATCGACTGCATGCCGAGGCAGACACCGAAGACGGGTACCCCGGTCGAGGCGCAGTGCCGCACCATCTCGATGCAGACGCCGGCCTCCTCGGGGGTGCCGGGGCCGGGCGAGAGCAGGACGCCGTCGAAGCCGTCCTGGGCGTGCGCCGTCGACACCTCGTCGTTGCGCAGCACCTCGCACTCGGCGCCCAGTTGGTACAGGTACTGGACCAGGTTGAAGACGAAGCTGTCGTAGTTGTCGACGACGAGAATCCGTGCACTCACTGGTTGTCCACCGTCACATCGTTGAAGGGCAGCAGCGGTTCGGCCCACGGGAAGACGTACTGGAAGAGGATGTAGACCACGGCCAGGGCAAGGACGAGCGAGATGAGCGCCTTGACCCACACGTTGCCCGGCAGATGCCGCCAGATCCAGCCGTACATGCCGTCCCTTCCGTCGCGCCACGGCACCAGACTCACGCCGTACGTCACCAGACTAACGGCGCAGCGCGGCTGGTCTCCCGGCCTCCACAGGCTGTGTGGAGTCGAGATGGGCCCAGACGATCAGCCGGTGGCTGTGCCCCCACTCCGGATCGCACGTGGTCAGCGTGAGATAGCGGCCCGAGGCCGTGTACCCGGACTTACGTGGCACAGGAGCGATCACCTCAATGTCGGTGGGCACTGTTTTGTAAGGCCCTTTGTCGATCCGATACGTGAACCAGGTGGTCCCGTCGGTCAGCACCACCGCGTCACCCACGCGCAGCTCCGGAAAGTTCACGAAGGGGTTGCCGTACGTCCGCCGGTGCCCCGCCACCGCGAAGTTGCCGACCTGCCCCAGCCGCGCGGTGCCCGCGTAGTGACCGAGCCCCTTCTTGAGGGTGCTCACGTCGGTGTCCTCGAGGACGGGCTTGTTCCACGTGAAACCAAGCCGCGGGATGTACATGATCGCGAAAGGCTTGCCGTCCTTGTACGCGGCGGGTTTCGCCGGAACGGGGGAGGCGGCGGGCGCCGGGGACGCCTTCGGGTGCGCGGTCTGCCGCGACCACTGGCTCTGCAGCTGGTGCACCTGGTCGCTCATCGTGTGGTCGGCCTTCACGCCGGTCCAGAACAGCACATAGACCACGAAGAGCACGATCAAGGCGCCTACGGTGATGCAGAGTTCGCTGACGCTCCTGACGATCACGCGCACCGGCAGCTCCCGTACGGCCGCTTACTCCACTGGCTTCTACTCCACTGGCTTCGCGTAGTGCAGATCCACTGTGCCCGAGTACCCGGGAAGAGTCACCGTCCCGTCGTCGGTCACTTTCCAGCCGAGCCCGTAGACGTCGACGTACACCTTGTAGTTCTGGATCGCCTTGGACGCCGTCAGCGCCGCCTGCAACTTTCCCGTGTCCCCGACCGCCGTGATCTTGTACGGCGGTGAGTAGACCCGGCCCTGGAGGATCAAGGTGTTGCCCACGCAGCGCACGGCGCTGGTCGCGATCAGCCGCTGGTCCATGACCTTGATGCCCTTGGCGCCGCCCTGCCAGAGGGCGTTCACCACGGCCTGGAGGTCCTGCTGGTGGATGACCAGGTAGTCGGGCTGCGGCTCGGGGTAGCCGGGGAGCTTGGCGGTGGCGTTGGGCGGGGCGTCGTTGAGGGTGACGGTGATGGCCTTGCCCTTGAGCTGCTGCGCGCCCGCGGTCTTCTCCAGTGCCGTGAGCTTCCTGTCGTCGGCGCCGGTGCTGCCGTCGTCCTCCTTTCGGAGGGAGTCGACCTCGTCGCGCAGGACCCCGTTCGCGTCGTTCAGCCGGCCGTTCTTCTGGCTGCGGGTCTGGATGAGGTCGGACAGCTTGAGCAAGGAGGCGTCCGTGCGGATGTTGGTGCCCTTGGCCGTGTTGAAACTGGTGAAGAAGATGAGCCCCGCGAGGGCGAAGACGGCCACCGTGAGAATCCGCACGGGGCGGAAACGGCGGATACCGGCAGGACTGGTACCCGTCCCGGGGGAGTCGGCAGAATTGCTCAACGTACCCTTATCTCCTTCGGCGCCGCGGAAGCACTACGCTAACGGACGCCCGGGGGAGCACTCAGTGTCCCCTTGTACGCTGCCCCGGAGCCCGCCCCAGTTCCCTGCGCGGCCACGCAGCGCATCGACAGGAGAGACCCTCGTGCCGAAGTCACGTATCCGCAAGAAGGCCGACTACACGCCGCCGCCGGCGAAAGCGGCGACCGCCATCAAGTTGAACAGCCGTGCCTGGGTCGCACCGGTCATGCTGGCCATGTTCGTCATCGGGCTGGCCTGGATCGTCGTCTTCTACGTCACCGACGGTTCGATGCCCATCGACAGCCTGGACAACTGGAACATCGTGGTGGGCTTCGGCTTCATCGCCGCCGGGTTCGGCGTCTCCACGCAGTGGAAGTAACGGTGGAAGCAGCGGTCGAAGCTGCGGCCACCACTCGGTGAACGCAGCTCTGCCCACGACTTTCCGCTGAGTTATCCACAGGCCAGAGAAGTATCCACAGCGGGCCTGGGGAAAAAGAACGACGATCTGTGGATAACCCACTGGGTGTTGACGCTGGTGTGACTGACACACCGGCAACCGCAAGCCTGTTCGCCCCCTGCCTGACCTGCATAAACACGGGTCAGCGACAGGGGGCACAGCTGTTCCCCCACGGTATGCACAAGATCCGGCACACGCTGTGGACAACGGTTTGGTATCAGGTGAGCTGAGCCGTCCTGATCAGCGTCAACACCACGACGACGACCAGTACGACCGCGCAGGTGCCGTACTGGATCAGGGCCCGCCGCTCACGGGGGGCGTGCACCATCGCGTACCCGGTGATCACACCGGCGACCAGGCCACCGATGTGGGCCTGCCAGGCGATGTTGGCCCAGCCGAAGGTGAAGATGAGGTTGATCACCAGCAGGGCGATGACCGGCCGCATGTCGTACCTGAGCCGGCGCATCAGCACGGCGGTCGCACCGAAGAGCCCGAAGATGGCACCGGAGGCACCGAGCGAGGGCTGGTTCGGGGCGGCGATCAGATAAGTGAGCGCGCTGCCCGCGAGGCCCGAGACGAAGTACAGGGCGAGATAGCGGGCACGGCCGAGGGCCGCCTCCAGAGGCCCGCCGATCCACCACAGGCTCATCATGTTGAAGATGATGTGGATCGGGCTGCCGTGCAGGAACATCGCGGTCAGCAGCCGGTACGGCTGGCCCTCGGCGACGCCCTCGACGGAACCGAAGAGCGGAACGTACGCCTGGCCGAGGAGTTCGAAGTGCTCGGTGAAACGGTCGCCCACCACCCGCTGCACCAGATACGCGGCGACACAGAGACCGATCAGGATCTTGGTGACGAGCCGCGGGTCCGCCACCACCGTGCCGCCGGCGATCGTGCGGGGCTGAGCCGCCGTCGGGGCGTGCCCGGTACCGGAGCCGCCGCGGACGCACTCGGGGCACTGGAATCCGACGGACGCGCTGACCATGCACTCGGGGCAGATCGGGCGCTCGCAGCGGGTGCAGCGGACGCCGGTCTCACGGTCCGGGTGCCGGTAGCAGACCGGCAGGCTCTGGGCGTCCGGGGGCCGCTGCTCCTCCGGGCCCTGCGGGCTGCCTGGCGCCTGGTCCATGGGGTCCCCTCAATCCTTCGTACGCAATGCACCGCCCCGCCCATCCTTACGGACGAGCGGGGCGTTTGGTTCCCGGCGGTAAGAGCTGGTCTCAACCCGAGGATCTAGCGGGTCTCGACGACGACCGACTCGATGACGACGTCGTTGACCGGGCGGTCGGTGCGCGGGTTGGTGTCGCTGGCCGCGATGGTGTCCACGACCTTCTGGCTCGCCGCGTCGGTGACCTCGCCGAAGATGGTGTGCTTGCGGGTCAGCCAGGCCGTCGGGGAGACGGTGACGAAGAACTGCGAGCCGTTGGTGCCCGGCCCGGCGTTGGCCATGGCCAACAGGTAGGGCTTGTCGAAGCGCAGGTCCGGGTGGAACTCGTCCTCGAACTGGTAGCCGGGGCCACCCGTGCCGTTGCCCAGCGGGTCCCCGCCCTGAATCATGAAGCCGCTGATCACCCGGTGGAAGACCGTGCCGTCGTAGAGCTTCGCCGCGGCCTTCACACCGGTCTCGGGGTTCGTCCACTCCCGCTCACCCGTGGCGAGTTCGACGAAGTTCTTGACCGTCTTGGGCGCGTGGTTCGGCAGCAGCCGGATCTCGATGTCGCCGAGGTTGGTCTTCAGGGTGGCGTAGAGCTGCTCGGCCACGATCTGCCTTCCGTTGTCTTCCTGTGACCCCCAGATCCTCGCACGCTCGCCGTGCCCCGTCGCCCGACGACCTTTCTCTCGTGGCCTCTCCACAGGATCCCCTCGCAGAAAACCGGCCGAGTGGCTTCGGGACAGGGGCGCGGCACGGGGATCCGTGGCATTGTCGACGACAACCCCCTGTTCCCTCACATTCATCCGTTATTGCACGTGATCGTGACCCGGATGCCCGCCCTCACATGCCTCGTATCGCTCTGGCAGGCATGATCCGTAATTGGGTGGATAGACGAAGAACCGTACGCCACCGAGGAGGAGGAACTCGTGACCCGCATCGACAGCGTGCGCTCCGCGACCGGATCGGCGAAGGACAGCGTGCTGCACGCCGCGGAAGTGGTGGCGCCCTACGCCGACACGGCCAAGGACCGGGCCTCGTACTACGCCCATGAGGCACGCGTACGACTCGCGCCCAAGGTGTCGCTGGCCGCCGACCAGGCCCGCGTCCAGTACGGCGCCCATGTCGTACCGCGCCTGGAGCAGGCCCGCACCCATGTACCGCCGAAGGTCGACCAGGCCGCCCAGGAGGCAGCCGTCCGTACCCGCAAGGCTGCCCAGCAGGCCGCCGAGTACTCACGGCCGAGGATCGAGCAGGCGGTCGCCGCCGCCGGCCCGGTCAAGGACGAGGCCGCCGCCCGCGGTGCGGCGGCGTTCGCCGCGCTGCGTGGCCAGGTCTCGCCCAAGGAGATCCAGAAGCTGGTCCGCAAGCACGAGCGGCGGGCGAGGGCCGGCCGGCTCGCGAAGGGGCTGGCGGTGCTGGGCATCCTGGCGGGCGGTGCTTTCGCCGCCTGGAAGTGGTGGGACAAGCAGGCCAACCCGGACTGGCTGGTCGAGCCGCCCGCCGCGACCGAGGTGCCCGAATCGGGACACCTCACTTCGGTGGACGGCAGCCCTGAGGCCCTGCTCGACCCCGAGGTCGAGGCCAAGCAGGCCGAGGACGAGGCCGCCGACAGCGACGACCACCGCTGACGTCCGACGCACTTCCAACATCGCCGCGGGGGCGGAGA
>Ga0307515_10013646_pt1 | contig 15142 bp, 2 predicted proteins | sample 17_EM_MG_FD_194513 | JGI IMG/M metagenome (GOLD analysis project Ga0307515, IMG submission 194513) | Populus trichocarpa ectomycorrhiza microbial communities from riparian zone in the Pacific Northwest, United States - 17_EM | ecosystem: Host-associated > Plants > Roots > Unclassified | place... | reverse complement strand
TTTAATCCTAAGCTTACTTCTAACTTAAGCTTAACTCCCGCCTTAGTCTAACTAGGTGTCTATAGTATTCTTATCTTATCTTAAGAGTCTTAAATCTTACTTATCTTATCTTAAGAATCTTATACTGTTAGGAACTCTTATCCCGAGCTTATTTGTATATCTTTAAACTAAGCTACTACTCTGCTTTATCGGTTTTCGTCTATTATAGGTCCTTAAGCTATCCTTATTTGGTTTTCGGAATCTTAGATCTCTCTTATCTCTTCTTAAGAATCTTAAGCCTTTAGCCTTTTACCTTTATTAAGTGGTAAATTAGCATTAGCAATTATTTGCTTGCTTAATCCCTTTAGGATACTCTTCCTACTGTCTTATAAAGCGATAGATGCCGTATCTAATGGTGTTATAATACCTATTACTAAACCTTACTCTATAGCGGTCTCAGTCTCTACTTCTATTATAACTTTTTTAAGGTTTACACGCTCCTAGTAAGCTGCCTTTATTACCTTATTATCTGTAAATATTTCGCCTATATTAAACTTGTCAGATAACTCATATAGAGCTATTTATTGATGAAATGGGTTGATTGATTAATAATCTTAATTGTGTCCATGGTTGCTTAACCTAGGGCCCCTAGGCTTAGACGAAGATATTTATAATGCACGTAACCAGTGTACGTAACTCGTGTACGTCCTACGCCACAGAGAATACAGATTATCTAACACACCCCCTTAGCTTTAACTTGGTCGTGGACGAAGCTAACTACCTTCTTATGTCCGTCAATGCGTTAATTAAGCTATAATCTCATCTAAATCCTTCCGTCTCGCTTTAATCTTCTCCCTTAGGTCCTCTAATTGCTTCTCCTTATTTAGCTACTCCTTAATATCCACTATTCCAATTATATTAACAAAGCTTTAATACCTCTACTTGGGCAGGGCCTTTATAAGTCTATTAGCAATTATCTCCTTCGTTACTGTCTATTAAAATCGTACTCGTCTTATTATATATTCCTAATATAGCTAGTGTTAATAGATATTAACGTATTAGAGCTTCGTGATTAGCTTTACTGTATTTTTTATAATTAGTTAGAGCGTCTAAGCGTTATCGCATTTAATAATTAAGGGCTTATTTAGCTATAACGTTATTACTTTAAACAGCCTGCTAATAAAGATAGCTTCCTTTACTGTCTATAATAGGGCTAACAACTTAGCTTCTGTGCTTAACGTTATAACTATACCCTACTTATTTACTCTTTAGGCAATTAGTCCCCTAAATAGCTTTATAATATATCCTTATAAGCTCTTTCTATTAATAGAGTTGTCCGTAAATAATACGTTACTAGTATAGATAAATAATTGCGCTTTACTTCTACTGTCTCCGTCGTCTTATCCTTAGTTGCGTATTCCTTTATCTTTCCCTCTACCGTTTATTTCTTCCTTATCTCCTCTATAGTAGATTACTCTACTCCTTATGCTATATAGGTACTAGATAACTCTATCTACCGCTTAATAATGCTCTTAGCTTAGGTCCTAATTAAACCTTACTAGTTATAATACTGTAAAGGCAATATCTAAACGCGTTATAGTGGCTATATAAAGTACTAAACTTAGTTTTCTCTAATATAGCATTATAGAAGCTAGTAGGGATATAGGACGGACTAATAGGTCTGTATTAGGGGATAAACGCGTTAGACGGATTATATGGTAATTAGTAGAGAGGAGTTCTAATTCTACTATAGGAATGTTTAGAAGACGCCCTTTAAGATCTATCTTATACTAGTTAGCTATCTTCTTAATATAGGCTTCTTAGGATAGCTATAGGAGCCTCTAGCTATAATTATATAGTATATAAATTCCTAGGAACTATTTTAGCTCGCTAAGGGTACTTATTTAGTATTCCTTACTTAGCTCCTTAATTACTTCTTAAGCTTTCTTCTTATCTGTCTTTTGGTAGCAAAAGACAATATCATTAATGTAGAAGAAGATGACTATTTTACCTTTTAGCATAACGTACGGCTTTTAAGGGACCTCTTTAAAACCTAATTCGTTTAAGGAGCTTATAAGGTTCTTTTACCATAATAGTGGTAATCGTTATAGTCCGTAAAGGGCTTTTCTTAAGCGTAGTACTTTATCTATCTTTCCTTTATTAAACCCTAGCAGTAGCTTTATATAGATAACCTCGTTAAGATTATAATAGATAAACGCGTTAACTATATCTATCTATATTATCTCTAGGTTAAATTTTGCGGTAATCGCTATAAGGGTTTAAAAGGTCATACTAGCTAATATAGTAGCTTTTATAGGTAGGCCTCCTAGGGCCTATTAATTTCCGCAGACTACTAAGCGTGCCTTACATTTCTGGAGAAATCTATACTTATTTATCTTATAAACGAACCCCTATATTAAGCTAAGGACCTACTATCCCTTTATATACTTCTTATCTATTTCTTAAAACAACCTCATTTAATAATAAGATTAGAGATGGGCTTATTAAGCCTCTTAAAACTAATCTTAAAGAGAATATGTATTAAGGTTCTGGATTAACTAGGGTAGCAAAGGTAGGTTCTTTCTATATAATCTAATATTATATATTTTGCCTAATTTCAGCTTACTATTATTATGTTAACTATTAAGGTTAAACTTCCTTCCTACTAAAAAGGCGCTGTAATAGGCTGATGTGATCCTTTTAGTAATAAAGTCTTTAAACCTATTATTGCTGGCTTCCTTAAATGAGTCTTTAACTAAGTTGTTAGATACCCCCTAAGTGTTAAATATATCTCCTACTTAATAAGTAACGTCTTAATTAGTACCTTGTATATCTAACTTTATAAAATACTTAACGTAAAAGGCATATAGAGATTCTTTATCTTCTTTTATTGGAGGTAGTATATAATATACGTCTTTAAGAGCTCTTATAAGCTTAAGATCTGCTAACTTATTAAAGGCTTAAACTAGCTTATTAACGTTATCGTCTTCCTCTTAAATTAACGGTTTAAATACTTCTTTATTGTCTTCTAAAAGGACCTCGTTCTTAGTCTAGGTATTAGGTAGTTAAATCTTCTTAATTAGCGTATCTAATTCAGCGTATAGGTCCTTTAAGATGTCCGTTTACTTGCCGTTAAAAAATATCTTTTTATTAAAAATAACGTCCCTAGTAGAGATAATGATACCTTTATATAGGATCTAGATCCTATAAATATTAGTAGAGTTATAGCTAATAAGGTAGCTAATATGGGCTTGCGGATCTAGTTTGCTTAGCCTTTTCTTCTTTAGCTAGGTATCCGACGTTATTACGTACGCCCTATAGCCGTAGGCTTTTAGGTGCGCTAGTTGCGGCTTACTTAATCTTTTATTAGCTAGGAAGGTATAGAACCTCTTATATAGCGATATCTAACCGTTACTTTCCTATGGCGTTTAATCTTAAAGGTAGACTATATAGTTAACTATCTCGTTCTATAGGTTATATAGTAGATTAGTAGCAATTCTTATTACTTATACTCTCTTAATAATTACACCCCCTAAGTATTTGGTGGTACTATTCTAAGCTTAGGTATATAGCGCTAAAGGCTTAAATATAATCCCTTAAGTCCGTAGCCATTTAAGGGTTCTCCTTCTCCCTAGCTTGTTATCTAATCTAATAGTATTAACTTTAAGGTTATACCTTAGACGAATCCACTAGATAAAATCTTTAAGCACCCTTAGTGTCTCCTTTTCCTTACTATACGTTATTATAAAGTACGGGAAGAATCTTCCTAAGTAGGTGTTGTAGATAAGTATAACTTATATAAATCCGGCATATACTTTCTTAAGGTTAGTTTAGTTAATATAGAGGTTAAGAGAGGGTTTATTAATTTTTTATTTTAAGAACCTTCTTAAGACCTAACGCTTAATTTTAGCGAGACTGCAATATTAACATTCCATTATCTTTAGGCCTTAAAGCTTAACTTCTAAGGCGTTAAGACCTAAATAGTAAAGGCTTATAGGTCCTAGATAACCTAAACGCAGATACTATAGATATATATCTCCTTTTAAATCTAGATAAGCATCTCTTAATAATACTCTGCGCTTCTATTAGCGTAGTAGTTGGCTTATATTAAACGCTAATAGACTTTCTAGTTAGATGTATTTAATAGTCTATTATCTATAATATTCTTCTATTTAATATAGGATTGTATTATCCTTCTAAACTAGAAGATTATTGTCTCCTTTATTATCCTAGTAGTACCCTTATTTTTAAAGTAGATAGAATAACATAAGGTTTGTATTAAAGTCTATATAAAAGGTAATGTCCTTAAGACATAGGATTCCCTTACTCTTATCTGGTTTTATAACTTAGATAGTAATATTACTATAACCTAGTATAGGCGCTTCTAAGCTGCCGGCGATAATGTATTTATGTTTTAAAGCTTTCCTAAAGTTATAGAAATGAAAGAGGTTATTAAAGATATAGAGAGTGGTTCCTAAGTTAAGAATAGTTAATAGCTTTAGCGGATGGAGTTAACCGGTATAATACGATTCTAGGAATATCGTATTAGCTTCTCCCTTAATTTTAACTATCTCCTAACTCTCGTCCTATTGTTATTAAGCCTTATCTTCTTATTCTTTAAGTCTGATCTTTATAACTTGGTTAGCGAAATCCTTATTCTTTTCTACCTTCCTTAGCACCCTTTTAATGCGAGCATCTCTAATTATAACTCCTTTAGGTCTCTTGTCTTTAAATAAATACTAATAGTTTTAAAGGGAATATCCTTGTTTCTTACACGCTAAGTATACGGGTAGTAGCTTTTTATAGGACGTCTCCTTATCTACTAGTAACCCGGCCCTCTTTAAGCGTCTAGTATATGCTAAGGTTCCTTTCCCTAGACCTTTAGTAGTATTAGAGTAATCTATTATAGCTTGCTCTACGAAGTCTGTATTAAAGGTACTCCCTTTTATAGTAGTATTGGCTTTCTTTAAGGGTATTCTAAGTCCTTCTTATAGCTCCTTTACTACTCTACGGTATTTGGAAGATCTTGACTTCTAAAGGTTATTTAACTCGGTAGTATACTTTATATAGTAAGTATTGCTAAAAGGTTAAATAATATCTGCTAATTCTCGAAGCTAGATTCTATTAGATATTTAAGGGATTTTATACTTCTCTCCTAGTAATATTGCATGTTCCTATTAATCTAGCCATTAGTTTAATTTTAATAATTGTTTAAACCCCTTAAGGGCTTCCGTATACTAATGTTGTACCTTCTTCCTAATAAATAATAAGGTAGGTTCTGTATTCTCCTTTAACCGAAATAGCCATTCTTTAACGGTCACTAAAGGGTTAAGCAGTAGCTTCTTCTGAATTGATACTATAAACGTAATCTAGGTGCGTATCTATTACAGATACTCTTCCTGTTTTAGGAAGTACTTTATATCCTAATTATAGTATTATCTGCTGTTTTCGTACGCTCTCTATTAATTCGTCGAGAGCTATATATATAAGGTTGCATTCTTATTAAAATCTATAACTTCTGGATAGGCTGGTTCTTGTAGTAGACCTTATTAAGGTGCTATATTATCTAGGTTAACGTAGGCCTAAATTCGCTAATCTATAAGGGCTCGGAGTTGCCATAGCCATTACTCCCAGTCTTCTGGCTTATTAAGGATGATCGTAGTAAACGACCTCGACCTTAGTGGAGTCATTTAACTAATAGGCAGATGGGAATTAAGATGGAATTTGTCGTTAGGATCGTCCTCGTCATTAGGATCGTCCTTGTCAGCAGGATCGTCCTTATCATCAGGATTGTCCTTTGACGATTGAGGTGGAGTCTCGTAGAATCTTATGAAATCTCGTAGAATCTCATCCTGTAACAATTAAGGTAGGATTTCAATTAGCGTTGTCTTGTGACGATGAGGTGTCAGAGTCTAACAATAAGGTAGAATTTCTTTAAATAATTAAGTAATAGCTAAATAGCTTTTTATGTCGGCGGACCGGGCTTATAACTGTTAGATAACTTATATAGAGCTATTCATTAATGAAATGGGTTAATTGATTGATGATCTTAATCATGTCCATAGTTGCTTGACCTAGGGCCCCTAGGCTTAGACGAAGATATTTACAATACACGTGACCAGTGCACGTGACTCGTGCACGTCCTACGCCATAGAGAATACAGATTATCTAACAAAACTCGTTATCTTTAATATCTAATCTACGCGATAGTTTATTAGTTCCTTTATACTCTATAAGTTTTAGCTCTTATAGCTAATAGCTTACGCCATACTTAGCGTCTTTATAAATTCGGTATGCGTTATTATAGTAAAACGCAAAACTTTTAATTAAACACTCTTTTGTTCCTTATAGTATACTATTATCTCTCTATATATATATGTTGTCTACTATTAATCTAGTTCCCTTTATTATATAGTAACTCTAACTATCTTTATAATCCCTTACAAAGTAACCTTATTTTCCGCAATTTATATAAGCTCCGTCTTTAAACCACTAACTTTGCTATAAAGTCCGCCTAAACGTCTTCTGCTATTAAGATCCCTAGTTTAACCTTTACTCCTTAGTCCTATAATTACTAGATCCTTAACCTCTAGGTTTTTATAGTTTCTTACTTTATCTCTTATAGGTTTCTTTAGTACCGCTTAGGTCTATTAGCTTTATACCATTCCATAATTTCTAACTTAGCTTTAGTCGTTATATGCCCTACGCCTTATATAACTATAGAACTCTATCCTAGCCCTTCTTAGCCTATTCCCTTTAGAAGATCCTATTATTAATCTTTATTACTTAATCTATTAAATCCTTTAGGGTATCTACATCTTCCATTAGAATAATTACGTCCTAAACTTTAGCCTTAAGTCCCTATTTATACTGTGCTATAAGCGCCTTATTATTCCACTTAACTTATATAGCTAGCGTTTAAAACTGTGTTATATACTTAATTACTAAGGTTTATTGCGTAATATCTTAAAGTTTTCTTTCCGCTATAGTTACTGCCTCTAGGTCTCCAAATATTTATATAAGTCGCTCTATAAATCCCTCCCAACTTAAAAATATAAACTACACCTCTTAATTAGTAGTTGTTATTCTATTCGCCTATATTTCTATAAGGTAAGGCTTAAACCATTTAAGTGCTCTTCCTAATAGGAATAGTCCTACATAAACTATTCGATCCATAGGTATTAGCAGTTTTACCCCTTCTTATATAACCTTAAAGTGCATTTATATAAGAAATCCTTTAAGTTTTAACCTTTCTCCTAAGAATCTCTTAATTAAAGGTAACTTAATCTTCGCTGCCCCTATCCCGTTAATCCTTTATTTAAGTATTATATTGTTTTCTATTAACTGGTTAACTATCTCTTATAGTTATCCAACTATTACAGGTTGCTGTAAATCAGTATCTACTATACTGGTATCACCTCCTAACCTTAAAGTAGTTGCCGCCGTCAATAGCATTATAGTGGCTGCTTTTAGTGGCATATTATTCGACTTTTAATATTATAATTAGGTAGTAATTATATAACGGAACCTTGTAGTAAGTACTACGGTGGGTCCTATTAATAGGCTAGGTGTGTAGGTAATGCGTAAAGTTAACAACGTAATAATAACTAGTAGAGTGGTTGCCTAATAGATTAACTCTAATTATATTCTAAGAATTACTATAAAGAAGGAACTATTTAGGTAGGGACTATAGTCCTTTAAATACACGACCGTACTTCTAAGAAATCCTTCTTATATATAATGTACGTATACTCTATCTACTTTATCGCAGATTATATAGATTATATAGATTACACAGATCACATTATGTAACTCGTACTACTATTCCTCGTCATATAGTTCTACCGGCTCTATCCTAGACTATGCCCTTATTAACCAACTAGCTTCTTCTAACTCTTCTCTAAGTAGTCGTAATATTGTACTTAAAGTGTCCGTAACATCCTTAAAAGCCGTACGTTATGCTAAAAGGTAGAATACTTATCTTCTTCTACGTTGACGATATTGTCTTCTGCTACTAAAAGATAGATAAAAAGAAAGCTTAAGAAGCGATTTAGGAGCTAAGTAAGGAATACCAGATAAGTACCCTTAGAGAGCTAAAATGGTTCCTAGGAATCTATATACTACGCGATCGTAGCTAGAGGCTCCTATAGCTATCCCAGGAAGCCTATATTAAGAAGATAGCTAACTAATATAAGATAGATCTTAAAGGGCGTCTTCTAAATACTCTTATAGCAGAATTAGAACTCCTCCCTACTAAGTACCAATTAATCCGTCTAATGTATCCGTCCCCTAATACAGACCTATTAGTCCGTCCTATATCCCTACTAGCTTCTATAATACTATATTAGAGAAAATTGGGGTTAATACTTTATGCAGCCACTATAACGCGTCTAGATATTGCTTTTGCAGTATTATAGCTGGTAAGGTTTAATTAGAACCTAAGCTAAGAGCACTATTAAGCGGTAGACAGAGTAATCTAGTACCTATATAGTATAAGGAGCAGAGTAATCTACTATAGAGGAGATAAGGAAGGAATAAATAGTAGAGGGAGTAATAAAGGAATATATAACAAAGGACGAGATAACAGAGACGGTAGAAGTAAAGCGTAATTATTTATCTATACTAGCGACGTATTATTCGCGGATAACTCCGTTAATAGAAAGAGCTTATAAGGATATATTATAAAGCTATTTAGGGGACTAATCGCTTAGAGAGCAAATAAGTAGAATATAGTAATGATATTAAGTATAAAGGCCGAGTTATTAGCCCTATTACAGACAGTAAAGGAAGCTATCTTTATTAGTAGGCTACTTAAAGCAATAACGTTAAGGCTAAACGAGCCCTTAATTATTAACTGTAATAACACCTAAACACTCTAACTAATTATAGAAGACACGGCTAAGCTAATTACGAAGCTCTAATACGTTAATATCTATTAATACTAGTTGCGTTAAGAATACGTAATAAGATAAGTGCTATTTTAATAAAAAGCAATAAAGGAGATAATTACTAATGGACTTATAAAGGCCCTGCCTAAGTAGAGGTTTAAGAGCTTCGTTAATATAATTAGAATAGTGGATATTAAGGAGCGGCTAAATAAGGAGAAGCAACTGGAGGACTTAAGGGAGAAGGTTAGGGCGAGACGGAAGAACTTAAATAAGGTTATAGTCTAATTAACACATTAACGGACATAAGAAGGTGGTTAGCTTCGTCCTCGACCAGGTTAAAGCTAAGGGGGTATATTAAATAATCTGTATTTTCTATGGCGTAGGACGTGTATAAGTCACGTGCTTTGTAAATATCTTTATCTAAGCTTAAAGCTTAGAGCTCCAGGTCTAACAAAAAAACACGTAAGATAACTATTAAGATCATCAATTAATTAACCCATTTTATTAATGAATAGCTCTATATAAACTATCTAACAATATTGGTTTCTCTAATCTTTAGCTATTTTACAAACGTTTAAGATATCCTTAAAGATTAATATAAATGCGTCCTTTCCTAGAGATGCTTATAGTCCGTTATCTTAGTTAATAAAATTAACTACTATACTAGCAGCATCTATATAGTTTTCTCGTAAGAGCAAAATCTCGTTATAGATTTGGATAAGCACTACTTAACGCTAATTAACTATAAAGCCTCTAACTTCCGCTAGGACGTTATTAATATATTACTTAGCTCTTTTATAGAGGACTAGTAGTTTACTAAATAAAGACATAATAAGTATACCGTTATTCTTAATTCTGCTTAGATTATACTTTGGCTAATTATAACTGTCTTTAAGGTTTATTAAGGGTAAAAAGGTAAAGTTTTAAATAGGGTTTCCTAATCTAAATGGTCTACTAAATCTAGGTAGTAGTATGGACTTCTACTAGCTCTAATTACTAAATAGACTAATTATAATTTTCTATACCCGGTATAGAAAATCGCTATTAGTTTAGTAAAGGCAGTAAGCGGAACTAATATCTTTATAGTAAATAATACTAAATAGTTGTACGCAAACATTCTTCTGCCCTTTTTTTACTGTTAATACGCATTAAATTCCTAACTAAAAAGGTAAATAAGAAAGTATAATAGAAAGAGCTTTAGGAAATAAGGCAAATAAATAGATTGCACGGCTGTTATCTATATCCCTTCCCCTACCTTAGAACTTAACTATCCCCTAGTTAAATATTTTGTACTTAGTTTTATTAAACAATCTTTTTAAAACGCGTACTTCTTAAACTAAGCGGCGTTGCGATACTAGTGGATTTTGTATATCTTTCTTAGACTCTAGCTCTACTGTTATTTCTTATAGCATAGTTCTGCCTAATTGGTTAAGCCGGCCTTTCTAGTAGACTTTAGATATCTATTATTAATAGAACCTTTTTAATCTATTTCCTAAAGTTTAATTACGAAATGGTGTACTATTAAGATCCTTAATTAAGTACCATCCTTTATAAGGGTAACTCTTACGTATATAGATAGGCCTAGCTACTTTAGATCTAACTTATAACTGCTAGAATAGTCTTACTTAAGTTATGTATTATAAAGTATAACTATATCTCTAACCTTAAATACGTCCTAGTAAATACAGCGGATATTATTAAAATATTCTTTATTTACCTCCCTTAGTCGTCTTATACGCGTAATAGCCTCTTATATATTTACGTCTCTTTAGTTAAACTGCTTTAAATAAAGTACTAGTAGCTCTATAGTGGTCCGAACTATTTACTAGGGCAGCGTTTGCTAAGTAGGTATATAGAGTTTAATAGAAAGGATATGCTTATATCCGCATATAACTCTCGCTGGCGTTATTCCTATAGGTCGCTTAATAGTTATTCTATCTGCCTATAAAACAGTATAGAGATTATCTAGCTATAAGCTATCTATCTTTGCCAAAGCGTCTACTATAGGCTTATGTCCTTACTTTATTAAGCCTTATCCCTACGGGTAATATACAGAAGCTATAACCCTTTTAATATTATAGAGCTCCGCGAGCGCAGCGGTTATATTAGCATTTTCTCTACTACTGTCTACAGAAAGCTGTCCGAATACTCCATATTTACAGATAATATCTTTATAGAGTAACTTTACTATACTTTTTACATCCTTTTTCTAAAGGGCTTAAGCTTCCACCTACCTAGATATATATTTTTAAGTAGTAGCTAGGTATTAGAATCTAAAACGAGTTATTAGTATAAACGTAATATCTATAGTTACTTAGTGCTATAAAGTAGACTCCTATATAGGGTGCATTACTTCTTCTTTTTATCCTAGCTGTTATACCTAGTATTGCGTATAACGGAACCTTGTAGCAGGTACTACAATAGGCTCGTTAATGGGCTAGGTGTGTAGGTGATGCAAATTAAAGTTAACAACGTAATAATAACTAGTAGAGTGGTTGCCTAATAGATTAACTTTAATTGTATTCTGAGAATTACTATAAGGAAGGAACTATCTAGGTAGGGACTGTAGTTCTTTAAATATACAACCGTACTCCTAAGAAATCCTTCTTATATATAATGTACGTATTATATATATTATACGTACGTTTCCTTTATACACTGCGTATACTGCGTACAATATTATATAACTTATTTACTATTCCTTATTATATAGTTCTACCGGCTCTATTCTGGACCGTGCTTATATTAACTAACTAGCTTCTTCTAACTCCTCTCCTAGTAGTCGTAATATTGTACTTAAAGCGTCCGTAATACTATCTCCCTCCTCTCTATCTTTATCCTTAAAGATCCCTAATATCTCTAAGTTATTTACTAGAGGTATAATATCCGTCTAATTAATTTAGTTAATATTATTACTTATTATATCTCCTAAGGTTTCTAAACCTCCTTCTTCTTTATAAGCGCAGCGTTATGCTCGCATCGTTGCTAGCATACTGTCGCTAGGTAAGATAATACTATCTCTATATTCTTATTATGCAAAAGAGGGGTTAGTTTATATTATATTAGCGAGTCCTTCCTCCTAGTAACCCTCTTTATATTTAGAGTACACTAAAGTAAATATTTGTTTGTCCTATAACGTTCGCTCTATCTCTAACGCTAAGTATACGCGTCCTATTACTCTTAATAGTTATTAAGTTCCCTAAGTAATTTATTATAGGGTCTTATATTTAATCTACTACTATAAAGCTTAATAGTAAGCTATTATAGGCTCTTATTAAGCTTAAGTGTTTTTATAATACGGAATAGAAGGCCCTAGATACCTATATTATAGCGTTTACCTATCTTCTTTATCTTAAGAAAGTTTATAAAAAGGTTTATTCTAAGAAGTAAAAGCTTATAAAACAAGGTCTGCAGGAACTTAGTAATAAGAGAACTAACTCTCTTTCTATAAAGGAAATAACTCTAAGTAGTTCGGTAGTCGCTCTTCCTAGGTCCCCCTTAAGTAACTTATTCTTTAGCGATCCTTTTTTATTAATATTACCTAACCTATTTTCTTCTAATACTCCTATACCTTTTCTATAGCGTTCTTTAGATTCTCTAATAGCTCCTAAGTAGTCTTAGTATAGCCTATCCACTTTATTTTATACTATATTTTATTATCTACGTCCTTATAACTAATAATCTTTAAAACTTATTATTTATCCTCTTCTTATCCTCTATACATGTCTTCTTTATAAATTAGTGGCTTAATATTTCTATATACTAGCTCTAGCATTATAATGTGCTATATAGGGTAGATTTTTATTTTGGCTAGTAGGTTTAACTTAAATATAACCAGTAAAATTCTTTATATAATTTCAAAAGGTCCTAGTTTAACGTAGTCTAACTTCTTACTTAGTTATTAACTCTTAAAATTTTTATATAGTAGCCATACTTTATCTCCCTCCTTAAAATCTGGTCCCTTAGATCTCTTAGCGTTATAGTATCTTTTTATTCTTTATTATACTACCTTAGCTGTTTCTATAAGGTCTGCATAAAGATTTATTAAAGTCTCTATTCTTTACTTAGCTATACTATTTATCTTCTTTACTTAACGTAGCGATAATAATATTCTTAGCTTGTATCTATAATTCGCCTTAAATAGTAAAATGCCTATTCCTTTCTATAGTGTTATATTATATATAAACTATATAACTAGTAATAGTAACACCTAATTGTTTTATACGTGATTAATATAGTGTTTTAGATACTGCTTTAGTGTCTAATTTAATCTTTTTATTTAACCGTCTGTCTACGGATAGTATGCAGTAGAAGTTACTGCTCTAACTCCTTATTCCGCTAAGAATACCTTTTAAAATGCTACTATAAATCTTAGATCTCTATCTAATATAATTTTATTTAGTGCTCTATGTCTTATAAACACTTCTTTAACGTAGATTCTAGCGATATCTTCTACTAATATTTCTTCTATGTATGCTATAAAGTATCCCCACTTTATAAGCTTATCTACTATTACTAAGATTGTGTTATAATCCTATTTGGTAATAGGGTCTCTTAATTTTAGCAACTTTATAATAAAGTCCTATAATATAACTTCTTATAGTCTCTCTAGTATTTTAATAGATTATAGCCCTCCGTATAGCCTATGCCTTATTAATTTATTCCTTTAGCAATCTAAATACTCCTTAGTAACCTTCCTAGCTATCCTTTAGATTCCGTTAATAATGTACTCCTCTTAAAGTCTTAACACTAAGCCCGTAGCTCTATTATGTCCTTAAGTTAATCCCTTATAAAAATCTTCTATAAAGTACTCTGCTATGCTTTTTAGGATATACTTTACTTCTTGGTTTTTATATATATCCATCTATAGATCTTCTAGCTATGCTTTTAGAATTCTTTATACCTAAAAGCTCTCTAGTAACTTATAAACTTTCTCTAGTTCTTTATAAGTTACTATAATCTTCGGATAATTATATCTAATTAATCTATCTATATCCTTTTATAGTAAAGCCCCTAATAGCTTTTTATTATTTTATAGTTTAGCCTTTTAACTTAACGCATCGGCTTGCGTATTGTCTATACTCTTAGTATACTAAATCTTAAAATGGTATTCTATAAGCATCTCTACCCATCTAACCTATCTTTAATTAAGTTCCTTTATTATTAGGAATCCCGTTAGGTTCTTATAATCTATTTTAACTATAAATGGTTTTTTTAATACCTTATAAGAATACTCTCTATTTCTTTAGTGCTATAACTATACCTAATAACTCCTTATTATAGATATTATAGTTTAGTTCTAGTAGTATTATCTTTTAATTATAGTATGCTACTAGGTGCCATCTATCTAGATGCTTTTATATAAAGTATGCCCCTAGTATAAAGTCTAATATATCTATCTCTATAACTATCTCTAGTCCTAGTTAATAGATTTTAAGAACTAGTTCCTAGGTAAATAACCTCTTAACTTCCTTAAATAGTTCTTATTATTCTTTTCCCCATATTTATAGTTCTTCTTTCTTTATTAATTGCGTAAATAGCTTAATATCCTTTAACTATTGCGCTATAAACCTTCTATAGTAATTGCAAACCCCTAAAAATGATTTTAACTACGTAACGTTCTCTAGTTCTTACTAATTTACTATAGCCTTAATCTTTTTTAGATCTATACTAAGTTGGCCTAGTTTAATAATAAATTCTATAAAATTGGTCTTCCTAGTAAAGAACTCGTATTTCTTAATTACTACTAGCATCTGTTTTTTTATGGTCTCCTTAAAACCTATTTAACGTGTTCTCCATATTCTTTCTTAGTTATTAAGTAGATAATAATATTGTTAAGATATACTATAACAAATTTATCTAAGTATTCTCCTAATATATTATTAATTCGCTTCTAAAATGTTACTAATGCGTTTATAAGCCCGAATTGTATAACTAATAGTTTATATAGTCCTTTCTTTAACCTAAAGACTGCCTTCTATTCGTCGCCTTCCTTAATTCTAATCTAATAGTACGCCCATCTTAGATCTATCTTTATAAAGATTTATACATTACCTATTCTATTTTAGATTTTGCTAATTAAGGGTAAAGGATATCTATCCTTCCTAGTAATGCTGTTTAACTATTTATAGTCAATATATAGCCTTAGTTTACCGTTTTTCTTTAGTACAAATAGTACTAAATAACCCGCTAATAATTGCGATAGTCTAATATATCCCTTTTATAAGTTTTCTTAGATAAACTCTTTTAGTGCTCTACCTTCTTCTTTAGTAAGC
>Ga0307515_10013645_pt1 | contig 15142 bp, 15 predicted proteins | sample 17_EM_MG_FD_194513 | JGI IMG/M metagenome (GOLD analysis project Ga0307515, IMG submission 194513) | Populus trichocarpa ectomycorrhiza microbial communities from riparian zone in the Pacific Northwest, United States - 17_EM | ecosystem: Host-associated > Plants > Roots > Unclassified | place... | reverse complement strand
TATAGGAGCGCCGCGCCGCGGCCTCGTCGATATCGAACGAATAGGCATCCTTCATCAGGAACTCGCGGCCGCGCATCACGCCGAAACGCGGGCGCTGCTCGTCGCGGAACTTCCACTGGATGTGGTAGAGGTTGAGCGGCAGACTCTTGTAGGATTTGACGTAGGCGCGGAAGATCTCGGTGATCATTTCCTCGTTGGTCGGCCCATACAGCAATTCGCGCTTGTGGCGGTCGGTGATGCGCAGCATCTCCGGGCCATAGGCGTCGTAGCGTCCGCTCTCGCGCCAGAGATCGGCGAGCTGCAGCGTCGGCATCAGCAATTCCAGCGCGCCGGCGCGGTCCTGCTCCTCGCGCACGATCTGCTCGATCTTCTTCAAGACCCGGAAACCCAGCGGCAGCCAGGCATAAATGCCGGCCGCTTCCTGCCGCATCATGCCGGCGCGCAGCATCAGGCGGTGCGAGACGATCTCCGCCTCTTTCGGATTCTCTTTCAGGATGGGCAGAAAAAACCGCGACAATCGCATGGGTCAAACTCAGGGAATCAGTGGGCGATAAGGAAGAACTGCAGTGAAACCGGATCGGGTGCGAAAATACAAGGCCGGGACGGGTGAAAAAGCCGCAAGACACGCGGATTTCCGGCCGTTTTGACCGTTCATCTAGAGCGCATAATTACGGCGCGATCAGGTCGGGATTCGCGGCCCTCAGCAGAGCTCGGCCTTCACCCGTTCACTTGATCGGGATAGGCGACTCCACGCTGACCCTATCCGTATCCGTGATCGAAATACCGAGACCCAGCATCCAGTTTCCCGCCGTGAGCATCGGGATGCTCACACGCCAGCCGGATTCGCCGTTTCGCGTGGCCTGAGCCGGCGGAAGCCGCTTCCCCGTCTGCATGTCGGTGAGTGTGATCGACACGGCTTTGGCGGCGAGCGGTTTCTCATCCATGGTCTCGAGCTGGACCGCGATATCGACCGGGCCGGCACGCCCCGGCGATACCGTGACGTTGGCCATCGCCTTTTCAGTGTGAAGATGCGTGAAGAAATCGTCGCCGGCGGCGGCCGGCCCGGCGAGGCCAGCCCAAAAAACCGCGCAGAGCATTGCAGGCGCAAACCGCATCAGGCGAGCGCGGCGGTGCCACCGATGGCGAGCGCCTGCCACGGTGTCACATCTTCTTGCCGGAATGATCCATGTGATCATGCGCGGGCGCCTGCGCGCCGACGCCCTGCACGTCGAGCGATAGCGTCACCTTGCCGGCCTTCTCGAATTCGAGCGTGAGCGGAACCTTATCGCCCTGCTTGAACGGGCCTTTGAGGTCCATCAGCATCAAATGGTAGCCGCCGGGTGCGAACTTCACCGTCTTGCCGGGTTCGATCGCCAGCCCCTTGTCGAGCGGACGCATCGTCATGACGCCGTTGTTCATCGCCATCTCATGGATCTCGACCTTCCCGGCGATCTCACCGCTGCCGCCGACCAGCCGGTCCGGCGCGGCGCCCTTGTTCTCGATGGTCAGATAGCCGCCCGCGATCTTGGCGCCGTTCGGCGTGGCACGGCTCCAGGCCTGGGTGATGACGATATCTCCGGCCTTGGCATCGCCGGCCTGCGCGGGGACGGTGAACACGCTCGCCATCACAGCAGCGAAAGCGAGGAATTGCGAAACAGGCTTCATTGGATGTCTTTCGGGTTGTGGAAGTGATGACGCAGGCGCTTTGCTCATTTCGCCGCGACGCGTTGCTGCGCGGACCATTTTTCGAGGTCCGGTATTTCGGCTGAGCCTTCGATGGTCGTGATGGTGCCGTCCCGCGCGATCAGCAGCGTGCGGGGGATGTCGCCCTGCCAGGCAGGATCGATCTCGAACCGCAGCCGCTCGACAAAGCCGTCGTTGAAGATCCAGTTCTCCGCGGGCCAGAGGCCAGACTTTTCCAGCATCGCCCGCGTGGCGCCGGGCAGATCCGGCACGAGGTCGGCGCTTACAGTCACCACGTCCACGTTGGCATGGTCCTTCATGAATTTCCCAAGCAGCGGCAGTTCGACCTTGCAGGGACCGCAGGTGACACCCCAGAAATGCACCAGCGTCGGCCGGCCCGCATGCGCCCGCAGCACCTCCTGCCAGCTCCCGCGCACGAACGGCTTGAGCTGGGACGGCTTCTCGGAACCCGGTGCGGGCGCGAGGAAAGCAACGGACAATATCGCGGCCAGCAAAGTGCGTTTCATGACTCGTCTCCAATCGGCAGCAAGCGGTATCCGTCGGCCTTGGTCATCCAGGACAGATAGGTCTTCTGTCCATCGCTCACCAGCAGCGGGTGATCCGAAGTGTCTGACGTGGTGGCGACGGCCGAAGGCTTCGACCAGCTCTTGCCGTCATCGCGGGAGGTCATCACGTTGACCGTGGTCTTCTCGCCGTCGAATTCCTTCCAGGCCATGGTCGTGCCGCGCGGCCCCGCCAGGACATAGGGCCGGGTCGGATTGCGATCGGCGCGGCCGATCGAAAGCGGATCGGAGAACGTCCGCCCCTCGTCCTGCGAGCGCGCATAGAACAGCCCCTTGCGCGCCTTGCCATTGGTGTACCACGTGACGTGGTAGGTGCCCGCCGCCGAGATCGAGAGGCTGGGCCCATGATGCGGGCATGCGGCGATCTGCCAGTCATCCTTGCTGACGCGGCGGATATCACCAGCTGTCGCCAGATCCCTGAACGCCATGACCGCGTGATCGCGAACGCCACCCTCGAAGATATTCCGGAATACGACCACCGGACGGCCGGGACCCGCGAAGGCGAGCCCGAGCCGGCAGCACTCGCAGGTGTTGTCGGTCGCCAGCCGCGCTTCGGCATAGGTCGCGCCACCATCTTTCGACGCCGCGAAGAACACCCCTGCTCCTTCGTACTTCTTGCCGCTCTCTTTCGCCGGGACGCGGTTGCGCTTGTCGAGCCAGGCCGCAAACACCGATCCGTCCGCGTCGAGGCCAATCGCTTCAAAACGCTGGCTCTCGTTATTGGACGTAATGGGCCGCGCGGGCGCAAAACTCTGGCCGCCATCGGTCGATCGCGTGAACAGCACCTGCCCGTTGAAGGCCTTGTCACGGAAGATCGAGAATGCCAGCGCGATGCTGCCGTTCTTGTCGATGACGATCTTGGGCCGCGCGTCCGGGCCCCAATCGAGATTGAGCTTCTCCTTGGTCACCTGAACCGGCGTCGAAAAGCTGCGGCCGACGTCCTTTGAGCTTGCGACGGATATTTTGCCGCCGGCCATCCAGGTGAGCCACAGCGTTCCATCAGGACCGAAGGCCGGCGTGACTTTTGTGGCGCACCGCAAAGTGACCTCGTCACACGCCGCTTCGGAGGCGTGCTGGTGGCTCATTTGTGCGCTCGCTGCCGCTTGCCACAGCGTGACGCCGAGCGCCAGAGCGATCGACCCGAGCAGGCCTTTTCGAACCATGGCACGCATCCTTCCGCTGAAATCACCGGTCATCGGAACGCCACCTTCATGCCCGCCACAAACGCGCGCGGTGAACCGGCATAGATCGAACCCGTTATGCCCGCCAGTGCGCTCGCGGGATTTTGAACGCCGGCCGCCGTGACCGAGTTACCAATGTTGTTCGCCGAAGCAACATAAGTCCGGTCGAACACGTTGCGGACTTCAAGATAGAGGCTCAACGCTTTGAAGTAATCAGACGCCAGATCCGTCTTGTAATGCACATTGAGATTGACCAGTTCGTAACCGGGCGCCTTCAACAGATTGGCGTTGTCCATGTAGAAAGCGTCTTTCCACTGCAGCTCGACGAACGCGCCGAGGCCCGCAAGCGGTCCGACCATTTGATCATAGCCGAGTCGCGCCGTGAGTTCGTTGGGCGAGATGCCGGGAATCTTGTTGCCGACGCGGTTGAAGGCAAACGTGTTGGCGCCATTGATGATGCTCTCGGTGTATTCGGTGTAGATCTCGTCGAGATAGGTGTAGGCCGCCGTGAACCGCCAACCCGGATGGAATATCCAGTCGGCCGCCAATTCGACACCCCGATGCTCGGAGCGCGGCGCATTGAAGGTGTAGCTCGCATTCGGCGGTGTCAGGCCGACGACCGACGTTGACGTCGCCTGGGTCACCAGTTCATCCCTGAAGAATTCGTAGAATCCGGTTGCGCTGAACTTCAGCGTATTGTTGGGCGTCCAGTCGAAGCCGAGGTCGTAGCCGAGGTTCTTCTGGGTCTTGAGCTGCGTGTTGTTGCCGTTCTGACCGTTGGCGATGACGAACAGGTTCCCGACCTGCGGCGTGCCATAGCCGGTGGCGACGCGTCCGCGGAACAGCCATTCGCTGTTCAACCTGTAAAGCAGCGCGAACTCGGGTGCGGTGTTCTGGAACTGACGATCGGCGGTCGTCGGCGGCGGGATCGTCGCCGTCGGGACATTGGGGGTGTTGTAGTTGTAGACGGTATTGATCCCCTTCAAATGCGTCGTTTCCCACCCTACTCCCGCGATGGCGGTCAGGCTGGAATTCAGTTTCAGCTCCTCGCGAGCGCGCACTCCATAGTTGGAGGTGTCGCTGAATGTGTTGCTCTGGAGCAGTCCCAGCGTGGCATTGCCGCCCGGCATCACGTTACGCGTATCGCTCGACGCGACCAGCGTGTTGTAGAAGCCGCCGAAATAAGTGGTGGAATCCATCCCGAAGATTTCGCCACGCTTGGTGACGTCGCTCATGTAATTGTACGAGGGGAAGTCGCCGATCGAACTGGTGGTGCCGGTCGGCTGGTTGATATTGCGGTCGTCGAACACGAACTGGTTACGCCATGTCGTCGTGTTGTCGAAATCGTGCTCCCAGCGGCCGCCGACAATGGTCCGGCGATCGTTGCGGCCAAGCCCGGCCTGCACCGCGCTGACGGAACTCCGCGTCCCATTGAACCCATTGTTGAACAGCGATACCGATCCGCAGCCCGCGACGCCGGCCGCCTCGCATCCCGTCTGGAACGGATTTTGGGTGTACTGGTTGAGCGACAGCCGGATCGGCAGCCGCGTGCTCAACTCGTTGTTGATGAACTTGACGGTGAAGCGATCGTTGGGCGTCGCTCGTAAGGTGCCGAGGAAGTTCACGGTCTGGGTATTGAACCAGCTGTTCTGAATAAAACCGTCGCCGCGCGCATCGCTGGCGAACAATGAGCCCTCGAAATTGCCGACCTTCTTGCCGGCCGCCAGATAATTGTTGAGATAACCGAAACTGCCGCCATCGACGCCGTATTCGACGCCATCGATCGTGCCGCCAGGGCGGGTGCGGAAATTGAGCGCGCCGCCGGTCGCATAATTGCCGAACAGCGCCGATGACGGCCCCCGGATGACGTCGATCGCGCCATAGGCACGCGGATCGATCAGGTCGCTGCGGGAAAGTCCGTCCGGTTGCGTGACCGGGAATCCGTCCTCGAAGATCACGAGATTGCGGATGCCGAATCCATTGCGGGCGTTGGAACCGCGAATCGAAATGCCGAAATCGCGCGGCCCGTTGCCCTGCTTCACCGATATACCGGGGCTGTCGCGCAAGACGTCCCCGACCGAGAATGACGGCCGGTTATCGAACTGGCTGCGATCGATCGTGGTCTGTATCTGGCCGTTGGGCGCCTGATACAGGCTCGCGCGCGCCTCACTCGGCGTAACCTGCGCCGCCTGCGACACAGCAGGCGTGGCGATGACGACGGTAGGCCTTGCCTGCGTCCGCGACGCCGAACGCGCACCCGGCCGCCGGGCCACGGGTTTGGCAGCCGCCACGCGCGGCGCGTCGACCGTTACCGGCGGCAGCGCCGTTTGAGCGCGTGTGTTCGAAGGCGCGAGGCAAAGCGCGCTGCTGAACATAAGCAGGCCCGTGCACCCCAGAGCACGATGAATGACCATCGGATATTCCTGACACCGGTGCTGAAGGCCGGTCTATTGAACTGCACCGATCAGCGCAGCCGAGGCCGCACCGATCGTTCGGATGTTCGAACAGTCAGGAAATCAAAGGTGGGGCGCGCGCTTGCGCGTGCGAGCCGGCGCGGGAGCCGAAGCGGTCGGGCGTGAACGCAACCCAAACGACGCTGGATTGCCGGCGCTCGAAGCTGACGGCTGCAGCGGTTTGCGGGACATCGACCGGTGCGCCGGTGTGCAGCACGCTGCAGACCGAACAGCATCCATCATGGGCGCGATGCCCGGTCTGTCCGGTGGGCGCGTCTGCATTGCCGTGACAGATCACGGCAGCGGCAAGCGGATCGGAGGCCGCGATGCTGGCCGCCCAGCACGCGCCGATTGGTGCAAAAATTTGCACCACCAGGGCGATCAGGACGATCGGAAGGAAATTTTTCAGCCGCTTGCGCATCGCAAACCCATCCGAGTCGAACCTAATCACCCCATGCGCGCGAAGTCGAGATCAGGTTCTAAGGTTTATCCGCCGGTGTTGCGGAAATAGCTCGGCAAATCAGATACATCTCAGACTTACGGGCCGATTTTCTACCCCTCCCTGCCGCGCGATCCATTTGCGGGTGCAACCGGCGCACCACAAGGAATAGTGGTGAAATTCCAATCATTTCGCGGATTGCTGGAATTTTGAACAATCGTTGCTGAAAATGGTGACAAGTCAAAAAAGATGGTCTACACGTTCAGGCTCAGGCTGGTCGAAAGACTGAAGTCTGGTGGTCCAAGTCTCGGGAGGAGCCCTGACGCGCACAAGCAGCGTCGCCTCGTCAATCAAGATCAAACCCAATTTTTCGAGGTAAAAGGGTCGACACAATTTTTGAGCAGGGCCTCGTGCCCTGCTCTTTTTTTTCGGCAATCGTTTTTTCTGCGATTGTTCGAAGAATCGCAGAACCACGCGCGCCCCCATGATCGCATCAAGCAATCCGATCGAGCGAAGTTTTGAGATCGCCGCCGAACGCTGCGCGGATCTGACGCCGCTGGTCTATGAGCGCCTGCACCGCGAACACCCCGAAACCCGGACGATGTTCCGCACCGAGGGCAGCGAACTCGTCAAGGGCTCCATGCTGGCGCTGACGATCGAATCGATGCTGGATTTCGCCGGTCCCCGCACCGGACACTTCCGCATGATCGCGTGCGAGATTTCATCTCACGACGCCTACGGCACGCCGCGCGACCTGTTCATCGCGTTCTTCGGCGTGATCGCCGGGACCCTGCGCGAGATATTGGGTGAAGAGTGGACGCCGGAGATCGACGCGGCGTGGCGGGAGTTGCTGGCCGAGATCGAAACGGTCGTGGCGCGCACCGAAGCTTAGCCCTACTCCCGCTCAAGGAAATTCGAACCAATATCGGCCTTCTTCTTGATCGGATCGTAGTCGCAATAGACGCTATCGGCGACCAGGGTGTAGCTGGCGATGATGGTGTCCTTGTTGAGCTTGACCGAATTCAGACCGATCGCCGTGGTCTGCTTGCCACCGGTCCATTTGAACGGCGTCGAGCTCTGCGCTTTCTCGCAGGCCACAACTGCGTCGGGAAAGACGGCCTGCTCGACGAAGGCTTTCACGGTGCGAAGCTGGGTCAGCGTCTTCCAGTTCATGTAGAACGAACCTGCGAGGCCTGCGACGAGCAGGATCACCAGTGCGATCATGATGCGTTGAAAAGTCATTTCGGTTCTCTCCACCCCACAGAATCCAGCAAACAGCCAATGATTTCAATAGTTAGTCTAGGCAATAGGCGCCTATCCTCCAACATCGACGGCGACCTTCGACAGTGCGAGCAGCGCCATCTGCGGTCTTCGGTTGCAATCAAGAGGCCTTACACTCATTCTTAGACGCATCAGCTGCATGGGGGATCGCACATCTTGAGTTGGACGCACTACCTCATACTGGCTGCTGGCATTGCCTTCATTGGTGTGGCCCTGCTGAACCGCGCATTTCAAAGTTGCTGCCGTACGGTATTTGCGCGAGTTTGCTTCTGGCTTGCGTATCCATTTGTCATGACAGCGTACTTGCGGCGCAGGCGCCGAGACTGGGCTAAAATTGTTCCTCCTCTCTGGATCTCGCCTGCCGAACTAATACGCCGAGACCTTGATCTCTACGTCACTGACGAGGGTAAGGGCAAGATTGACGGAAAATTCATCGACGATCTCGTCAAGTCTCGTGACGAGACGCTCGCGATTGTAAAAAAACAAATCATTATCTCACTGCTGATCTTTCTTTTTCTATTCTCCAACTATCTTTCTATCGGCATCGACATGAGCATCGGCGGATTTTCCTTGAAGTACGCCAAGGGAATTCCGGAAGGCTTACTTCTGATCAGCAACTTGCTGAGCGTATACACGATGATCCTTCAATCGAACGTGCACCTTATGGATGTAGCCATTAGGTACCTCGTTCACTCGGCACTTCCCAGTGAACTACAACAGCTATACCTGATCCGCTATTTCTCTCACGAGAATTTCGGAACCTACACGCCATTCAATTTACCGCACATCACAGAATCGCCGATAACATCGTCACTGCGGAAATACACTGCGTTGATCTTTCTGCTATTCCTCGTGCCGACATATTGTATTTATTTCTATTGCTACGCCCTGCTCGTTGTTGATCTCTGGAGCGCTGCGCAACTGGGCATCTGGAGCAAGGCCATCGCAGCTTACATCGCTACATCCAGCGTCGTTGCAATTTTATTTTTGACCATCACTCGATTGAAACTCCGTTACCTCGACTACACGGTCAACAACGAGATCGAGCTGTTAAAGCAAGTCGCGCCAGAACGTGTAAATGCGCGACTTCAAGAAATTTACGGAGAGATCAATGCGGACCGAGCGCGAATGATCCAACGTGGCTATCTGAAAGAGTGAATTAGGTGCCGAGATCAGTACTACTTCCCTGACCTCATGAAGACAGCGCAAGCAGCCCTAAAACGGCGTCCCCATCAGCTTGGCGAGTCGCTCGATATTAAAAAATCCCTGATAATAGGCCCACATCGCAATGGCGAAAACGACCGCCGAGATGATCGTGGTCCAGATCAGCTTGCGGCCCATCTTGGCCAGGATCGGCGCACCGGGATCGGTGCCGGGCGCGCCCTCACCGTCCTCATGCTGGCTGCGCACGCCGAACGGCAGCGTGATGAACAGCACGATCCACCACAACACGAAGTAGATCGCGAACATCGTTGAGATGTTATAGGCCATGCGGGTTCAGGCCTGTTCGATTTCAACGAGCGCGCCGGAAAAATCCTTGGGGTGGAAAAACAGCACCGGCTTGCCATGGGCGCCGATCTTGGGCACGCCATCGCCGAGCACGCGCGCGCCCTCGCTGATCAGCTTGTCGCGCGCCGCGATGATGTCGGGCACGTCGTAGCAGATGTGATGGATGCCGCCGTCGGCGTTGCGCTCGACGAATTTGGCGATCGGCGAGGCGTCGCCAAGCGGCTGGATGAACTCGATCTTGGTATTGGGCAGCGTCACGAACACGGTGATGACGCCGTGCTCCGGCAGCGGCACCGCGGCGGAGATTTCAGCGTCGAACGCGCCGCCATAGATTTTGGCCGCCTTCTCGGCGTCCTTGACCGCGATCGCGACATGATTGAGCCGGCCCAGCATCGTCACTCCTCCCTTACTCTCTTACGCGTATTGCGCCGCAAGACCCGCTAGATCGTCAGCACATGCACGAGGCAAATCGGCTTCTTGCCCCATTGCTCGTTCAGCGCGGATCGTACCGCGCGGCGTACCGATTCCGCGGTCGCGTCCGCATCGCGCCTTCGCGCCTTCGGCAGGCCCTCCACGGTCGAGACCACCACATCGAACACGATGTCATCGAGCGGCTCGCCGGCCGCATTCTTCTCGGGGATGCCGACGAGATCAACCTCGGGATCGTCGGCGAGCTCGCCTTTGTCGGTCATGGCAATGGCCACGAAGACGCAGCCGGCAAATCCCATCCGCCGCCGTTCCACCACGGCGCGCGACTTGGAATCCTCCAGGATGGTGCCGTCCTTGTACAGCCGGCCTGAGGGTATTTGGTCGATGATGCCGGGGTCGCCGGGGCCGAGCTTGACCAGATCGCCATTCTTGCAGATCAGGACTTTCGGCACGCCGGCGGTACGCGCCAGCTTGGCGTGCTCCGACAAATGCAGCGCTTCGCCATGCACGGGGATCAGCAGCTGCGGCCGCACCCAGGAGATCATGTCGCGCAGCTCGTCGCGGCGCGGATGGCCGGAAACGTGGACCAGATCGGTGCGGTCGGTGATGACCTCGATGCCCTGCGTGACCAGGCCGTTGATGATGCCGCCAACCGCCTTCTCGTTGCCGGGAATGGTGCGCGACGAAAAGATGACGCAGTCGCCCTTGTTGAGCGTCACCTGCGGATGGTCGTCATTGGCGATGCGCGCCAGCGCCGCGCGCGGCTCGCCCTGGCTTCCCGTGCACAGCGCCAGCACCTTGTCCGGCGGGAAATGGCCGTAAAGATCCGCGCCGCGGAAGTTCTGCACGCCGTCGAGATAGCCGGTCTCGCGCGCGACCTGCACCACGCGTTCCATGGCGCGGCCGACCACGACCACCTCGCGGCCGGCAGCCTTGGCGGCATCCGCGACCGCCTTGAGGCGCGCGACATTGGAGGCGAAGGTGGTGACGGCGACCCGACCCTTGGCGGCCATCACCAGCTTGGTGATGGTGGCGGCGACCTCGGTCTCCGAGGGCGAACGCCCTTCCCGCACCGCATTGGTGGAATCGCCGACCAATGCCAGCACCCCGGCATCGCCCAGCTCGCGCAGGCGCCGCTCGTCGGTCGGCACGCCGATAATGGGCGTCGGATCAATCTTCCAGTCGCCGGTGTGCAACACGGTGCCGACCGAGGTGTGGATCGCCAGCGCGTGCGATTCCGGAATCGAATGCGCGACCGGGATGAATTCGACGCCGAACGGGCCAAGATCGATCCGGCCGCCCGAGGGCACCACGGTGACCGGGATTTTCGGCGCATTGCGCTCGGCCGCCAGTTTGGCCTCGAACAGAGCGGCGCTGAACTTGGTCGCGTAGATCTTGCACTGCAGCTTCGGCCAGAGATCTATAATGGCGCCGAAATGGTCTTCATGGGCGTGCGTCAGCACCAGCCCCATCAGGTTCTTGCGCTCTTTTACCAGAAAGCTGATGTCCGGCATGATCAGGTCGATGCCCGGCAGATGCTCTTCGTCGCCAAAGGAGACGCCGAGATCGACCGCAAGCCAGGACCGCTGGTGGCGGTTGCCGAGCCCATAGATCGACAGGTTCATGCCGATCTCGCCGACGCCGCCAAGCGGCGCAAAGGTCAGTTCATCTGGTCTCGCCATCAGGCCGCTCCCACGGAGGCCGCCGAGCCAAAATAAACCTCGCCCGCGGCGATCGGGAGGTGTTTGCCTTCTGCGGTTCGCACGATCAGGCAGCCGCTTTCATCTATCGTGTCGAACGTGCCGGCGATAGTCGCAGCTCCGGTCTGGATCGCCACCGGCTCGCCGAGCCCTGCGGCGCGCGCGAGCCATAGGCGGCGGATTTCGGCAAAGCCGCGGCCATTGTCCCAGATGCCGCGGAATTCGACCCAGGTGTCCGAGAGGGCAGCAAACAGCTCCTCGGCGCCGACATGGACGCCGAGTGCCGCCAGTGAGGTCGCCGGCGTCGGCGTGCCCTTGGGCGCCGCCACCACGTTGGTTCCGATCCCGACCACGACGGCCAGGCGATTGCCGGCCACAGCTTCAGCCTCCAGCAGGATCCCGGCCAGCTTCTGCCGTCCGGCCAGCACATCGTTCGGCCATTTCAGCAGGAATTTCAACGGGTCAGAGCCGGCCCTTCGCATATTGGCTTCGATGCTGAGTTTCTGCAGCGCGCTTTCGAGCGCCAGCCCCGCGGCAAAGCCGAGGGTCGCCGCGGTCGCGGGCGGCACATCCAGGACTTCCAGGACGCTGCTGGCGAGGTTGCCGCGCGGCGCGGTCCAGGCGCGTTGGCGGCGTCCCTTTCCCGCCGTCTGCATAGTGGTGACGAACCACATCGAACCGCCCTCGCCCTCGCGGGCGCGCGCCATGGCCGCGGTATTCGTCGAACCGACCTGGTCGAAGGCGGCGAGACGATAGCCCGCCGATATGGCCCGGGAACCGAGCGCGAAGGCCATTAAAAGAGCGATTTGGCTGCGGCCGTAGCAACGCTGACCAATGGCCCCGGATAGACGAAGAAGAAGATCGTGAAGACGCCCGTGATCGCCAGCACCACGCGCAATTCGGTGCGCATCGGATCGAGCTGACCGGCCGGCTCGTCGAAATACATCACCTTGATGATGGTGAGATAGTAGAATGCGCCCACGACGCTGGCGAGCACGCCGACCACGGCCAGCGTGAACAGGCCCGCCTTGATCGCGGCGACGAAGACATACCATTTGGCAAAGAAGCCCGCGAGCGGCGGAATGCCGGCCAGCGAGAACAGCAGCATCGCAAAGAAGAAGGCGAGCAGTGGATTGGTGCGCGAAAGGCCGGCAAAATCGCTGATCTGTTCCAACGCGAGGCCGTTGCGCTTCATGGTCAGGATGACCGAGAAGGTACCGAGCGTCATCGCGACATAGATCGCGATATAGACCAGCACGCCCTGCGCGCCCTCGACCGTACCGGACGCGAGCCCGACCAGCGCAAAGCCCATGTGGCCGATCGACGAATAGGCCATCAGGCGCTTGATGTTCTTCTGGCCGATGGCAGCGAACGAGCCCAGCACCATCGAGGCGATAGCCACGAACACGATGATCTGCTGCCATTGCGAGACGATGCCCGGGAACGCGGTCAGCGCCACCCGCGTGAACACCGCCAATGCCGCGACTTTCGGCGCGGAGGCAAAGAACGCGGTCACCGGCGTCGGCGCGCCCTCATAGACGTCGGGCGTCCACATGTGGAACGGAACCGCCGAAACCTTGAAGCAGAGGCCTGCGAGCAGGAACACGAGGCCGAACACGATCCCGACCTCGCCGGTCTTCGCGGCCGATGCGATGCCGGCGAAGCTGACGGTACCGGTAAAGCCATAGATCAGCGAGGCGCCATAGAGCAGCATGCCCGAGGACAGCGCACCCAGCACAAAATACTTCAGGCCGGCTTCGGTGGATTTGGCGTTGTCGCGGTTGCTGGCGGCGACCACGTAGAGCGCGAGGCTCATCAGCTCGAGCCCGAGATAGAGCATGATCAGGTCGCCGGCCGAGATCAGCACCATCATGCCGAGCGTCGACAGCAGCACCAGGATCGAAAATTCAAAGATCCGCCGCGACGGATCGGACAGGAATTCCGCCGACAGGATCAGCGTCACGCCCGAACCGATCAGCGCCAGAATCTTCAGGAAGCGGGCGAAATCATCGACAATAAAACTGCCGCCGAAGGTCGTGAGCTTGCCGGCCGGCAGCATCAGCTCCAGCGCGCCGGTCACCACCAGCAGGGCTACAGCGAGCCCGGTGACGAGCTTGGTCGTCCCCTCACCGCCGCGATAGGCGCCGAGCATCAGCAGCACCATGGAGCCTGCGGCCAGCACCAGCTCCGGCAACACCGGCAGCAACTGATAACCTGCACTTTGGAAGCTCATGACTGTCTTATCCTTGACGCGTTTTCTTCATGCGAACCGGTACCCACTTCGCTTGAAAACGCTACGTTACTGCAGCAGCGCGGCTGCCTTCACGGCAGTCACGGCGGTGTTGTAATTGTTGACGAGTTGCTGAACCGAAGCCGCCGACATGTCGAGCACCGGCTTCGGATAGACGCCGAACAGGATGGTGAGGAATACCAGCGGGAACAGCATCAGGCCTTCGCGGAACGTCAGGTCCTTGATGCTGGCGAGCGACGGTTTTGTGAGTGCGCCGAACACCACCTTGCGATAGAGCCAGAGCGCGTAGCCCGCCGACAGGATTACACCGACCGTGGCGAAAGTCGCGGTCGGGATCGAGACCTTGAAGGTGCCGATCAGCGTCATGAACTCGCCGACGAAACCCGACGTGCCGGGTAGCCCGACATTGGCCATGGTGAAGACCATGAACACCAGTGCGTAGAGCGGCATCCGGTTCACGAGGCCGCCGTAAGCGGCGATCTCGCGGGTGTGCATGCGGTCGTAGACAATGCCGACGCAGAGGAACAGCGCGCCCGAGACGATGCCGTGCGAGATCATCTGGAACACGCCGCCGGCCACGCCCTGGGTGGTGCCGGCGAAGATGCCCATGGTGACGAAGCCCATATGCGCCACCGACGAATAGGCGATCAGCTTCTTGATGTCTTCCTGCATCAAGGCCACCAGCGAGGTGTAGATGATCGCGATCGCCGAGAGCGAGAAGATGATCCAGGCGAAATCATGCGACGCCAGGGGGAACATCGGCAGCGAGAAGCGCAGGAAGCCGTAGCCGCCCATCTTCAAGAGGATCGCGGCCAGGATCACCGAGCCGGCGGTCGGCGCCTCGACGTGCGCGTCGGGGAGCCAGGTGTGCACCGGCCACATCGGCATCTTCACCGCAAAGGAGGCAAAGAACGCCAGCCAGGCCCAGGTTTGCAGGGACCGCGGCACGGCGGTGTGCATCAGGGTCGGAATGTCGGTCGTGCCGGCGTTCCAGTATAGCGCCATGATCGCGAGCAGCATCAGCACGGAGCCGAGCAGCGTGTAGAGGAAGAACTTGAACGACGCGTAGACCCGGCGCGGGCCGCCCCAGACGCCGATGATCAGGAACATCGGGATCAGGCCGCCCTCGAAGAACAAATAGAACAGGACCAAGTCGAGCGCCGAGAAGGTGCCGATCATCAGCGTTTCCAAAAGCAGGAACGCCATCATGTATTCGCGCACCCGCACCGTGATCGATTTCCAACTCGCGACGATGCAGAACGGCATCAGGGCGGTGGTCAGGATCACGAAAGGCAACGAAATGCCGTCGACACCCATGTGGTAGGTGATGCCGTTCGCCAGCCAGGACGCTTTTTCGATGAACTGGAAATCCGGGTTGGTCGCATCGAAGCGCCAGACCAGGATCAGCGAGACCGCAAAGGTCACCAGCGTGGTCCATAGCGCGATCCAGCGCGAATTGCGCTGAGCCGCCTCATCGTCGCCGCGGCTGATGTAGATCACCAGCGCGCCGAACAGCGGCAGGAAGGTGACGACCGAGAGAATGGGCCAGGTTGTCATCACTGGCCTCCCAAGCCGAACATGAACCAGGTGATTAGTCCGGCGACCCCGATCAGCATCGCAAAGGCGTAGTGA
>Ga0307515_10013644_pt1 | contig 15142 bp, 2 predicted proteins | sample 17_EM_MG_FD_194513 | JGI IMG/M metagenome (GOLD analysis project Ga0307515, IMG submission 194513) | Populus trichocarpa ectomycorrhiza microbial communities from riparian zone in the Pacific Northwest, United States - 17_EM | ecosystem: Host-associated > Plants > Roots > Unclassified | place... | reverse complement strand
CCATCGCTATATTATATTAAATTATCTAAAATAATAATATTTATTTTACTAGCCTTATAAATAGCTTTAAAGTAGCTTTTATTTATTTAAAATATGCTATTAGTATAAAAGAGGTAAATATAATTATAGTTACTAAATGCGTAAATTGCTAGTAGGTTGCGCGCAGGTTGCGCGCAGGCTGCGCGTAGGCTATGTGTTAAAAAAACATAATATAGGCTAGTCGGTTGAGTTGCTAAATGCCCTTAACTGCGCGCTAATTGCGTCAACTACTAACCATTAAGGCCATTAGTAGGGTACCATATTTTACCGATGTAAATTATACTTATTTTATAAATTATACTTAGTCGCTATAAAGCGTCTTATCTTTAGTTAATTTAGAAAATAAATTGTTTTAGGGCTAAGTCGCGCCTTAGGATAAGAAGTGGAAGAGTATAAGTGTCTAGGCTTTTTTAGCGTTAATATATAATATAACTCCCTTAATATACTTAGTAAAATTTAAATACTTAGAAAATAGAAGGAAGTATAAATCCTTATAGATAGCGGAGCTACTAGTATAGGCTTTATTAATATAAACTACGCAAAAACTTAACGCTTAAATTTAAAGAAACTTAGTAAGCCTTAAGGCCTATAAGGCTTTAATAGTAAGCCCTTAATATATAGCGAACTAACACACTATACTTTTATAAAAATGCGGATAGGCGAATACCTTAAATATATTTCCCTATTTATAATACCCTTAAAGCATTATAAGGTAATACTTAGATATAGATAGCTAAAACAATATAACCTTTTAATTGGCTGGGTTAAAGAAATACTAAAATTCCATATAACCTACTGCCGAAGTTATTACTTAAAATACCACTTACCCTATAAATATACACACAACTATTTAAATTTAATATAATATAAATTACCCTTGCTATAAACCCCGAACTAATATAATAAAGTTATAATTACCAATTATGGTAAAGAATGCGAAGATAATATATTAAAACTTCTTAAAATTCGTATAATATAAGCCGCACCCTTTTATTTATTAGTAAGAAAACAAGACTATAAGATCTTTACTATAACACTAGAAGATATTAAGAAGGCGGTGGAACTAAAGTAATATATTAACCCCCAACCTCTTATACCTAAAGAATATTATAATCTAATTAATATGTTTAAGAAATAATTTATAAACTAACTACCCCTATATTAAGACGAGTACAATTTTAAGATAGGACTTAAACCTAGTATAATGCTAAAGTTTGGCCCGTTATACGGTATATTATTACGGACGCTTTAAGTACAATGTTATAACTACTTAGGGAAGAGTCGGAAGAAGCTAGTTGGTTAATTTAGGCACGGTCTAAGATAGAGCCGATAGAACTATGTGACAAGGGATGGTAACTAAGGTTATATAACATGCTACGTATTAAACGAGAGAAACGAGAGGAACTTATGTACCTTATGTATAAGACGTATATTACGTATAAAAAGGATTTTATAGGAGTACGGTTGTGTATTTAAGGACCCTTAGTCCCTACCTAGATAGTTCCTTCCTTATAGTAATTCTTAGAATATAATTAGAGTTAATCTATTAGGTAACTACTCCACCAGTTATATTACCTTTTTAACTTTAATTTATATTACCTATATACCTAGCCTAATAACGAGCCTATTGTAGTACTTGCTACAAGGTTCCGTTATATAATTACTACCTAGTTACGGTATTAAATATAGAAAGTCGAATAATATGCCACCAAAAGTAGCCACTATAACGCTATTGACGGCAGTAACTACGTTAAGGTTAGGAGGCGATACCAGTATGGCGGATACTGACTCGCAGTAACCCGTAACGGTTAGATAACTATAAGAGATAGTTAACTAGTTAATAACAAACAATGTAGTGTTAAAAGAAAGGGTTAATAGGATTAGAGTAGCAAAGATTAAGTTACTATTAATTAAGAGGTACTTAGGAGAAAGATCAAAGCTTAAGGGGTTTCTTACCTAAATGCACTTTAAAGTTATATAAGAAGGGGCGAAACTGCTAATACCTATAAATCGAATAGTATATGCGGGACTATTTCTATTAAGAAGGGCACTTAAATGGTTTAAGCTTTACCTTATAAAAATACAGGTAAACGGAATAACGACTACTAACTAAGAGGTGCGGTTTATATTCTTAAGCTAGGAAGGGTTTACGGAGCGACTTATATAAATGTTTAAAGACCTAGAGGCGGTAACTATAGCGGAAAGAAAACTCTAAAATATTACGTAACGAACCTTAGTAATTAAGTATATAATATAGTTTTAGACGCTAGCTATATAAGTTAAGTAGAATAATAAGGCACTTATAGCATAGTATAAGTAGGGACTTAAGGCTAAAGTCTAGGACGTAATTATCCTAATAGAAGATGCGGACATCCTAAGGGAACTAATAAATTAAGTGATTAAGATTAATAATTGGATCTACTAAAGGGAATAGGCTAAGAGAGGTTAGGATAGAGTTCTATAGTTGTATAAGGCGTAGAGTATATAACGACTAAAGCTAAATTAGAAACTATGGTATAGCGTAGAGCTAATAGACCTAAGTGGTACTAAAGAAGCCTATAAGAGATAGAGTAAGAAACTATAAAAACCTAAAGGTTAAGGATCTAGTAATTATAGGACTAAGGAGCAGAGGCTAAACCAGGGATCTTAGTAGCAGAAAATATTTAGGCGGACTCTATAATAAAGTTAATAGTTTAAAGACGGAGCTTATATAAATTACAGGAAATAAGGTTATTTTATAAGGGATTATAAAGATGGTTAGAGTTACTATATAATAAAGGGAACTAGACTAATAGTAGATAATATATACGTATAAAAGGATAATAGTATACTACGGGGAATAAAAGAATGTTTAATTAGAAGTTTTGCGTTTTGTTATAATAACGTATACTAAATTTATAAAGACGCTAAGTATGGCGTAAGCTATTAGCTATAAGAGCTAGAATTTATAGGATGCAGAGGAACTAATAAACTAGTTTATAGATCGGACATTAAGGACAATAAATTTGACGTAGGCGAAATATTTTATAATAATAAGGTAATAAAAGCAGCTTACTAGGAGCATGTAGACCTCGGAGATGTTATATAAGAGGTAAAGAATAATTCCACTATAGAGTAGGGAACATTAGTAGGGATTAAGACCCTACTAGATACGATATCTATCGCTTCGCGAGATGTAAGAAAAGTAGGATAGTAAACTACTTCGGCACTTAATAAAGGCAAAAGGCCAAAGGCTTAAGATTCTTAAGACGAGATAAGAGACGACTAAGATTCTTAAGATAAGATAAGGTATACCTAAGAACCTATAATGGATAGAAACCGATAAAGTAGGGCAATAGCTTAGTTTAAAGATATATAAATAAGCTTGGGATAGAGTTTCTTATAGGTATAAAACTCTTAAGACGAGATAAGTAAGATTTAAGACTCTTAAGATAAGATGAGAATACCTAAGCCTAGTTAGACTAAGGTAGGAGTAAAGCTTAAAATAGAAGTAAGCTTAGGATTAAGAATTCTATACAACTAAGACTTTAAGATATAAATAAGGACTATTAACGAGATTAAGAAGTAAGAAGACTTTAAGGATCTACTCGTAAGACGCGAAAAGGAAGAAACTATAGAGGAATTTAGAGTAAGAATTACCTTATAGCAAGAATAGAAACTAGATAAGAAATCTAGTATACTAGGACGTATAAGGGACAGAGTACCCGTATAAAGAATTACTAATAGGCCTAGGACAAGCACACTAAGAGCTAAGTAGCTTACTAAACTAGAATAAGAAGAGGATTTAGGGATTTTAACTAGGTTCGAGGAACGATATATAAAGGGCTGTTATAATATAGTAATAAGAAGTTACTTCCTTATGGACGAGCTGTATATACTTAAGGGGCTGTATTAAAGGTGGTATAGGCAATAATATAATAATAAGTGAGAAGATTTCTATATATAGTTAGATGAAAAAGTTATCTAAGACCACCCGATTATAGAGAAGGCTATAAGTTATATTAAAGGAGCCTTAATTATAACGTTAAAAGATCTAAAGAAGTAATTAGAGGACTAGAGAAGCGAGAGGTAAATCTTAGTACTTATAAATAAAGTCGTAACGCTTAGATTAACGCGAGAAAGGTTTAAACTTAGGGATAAAGATAAGCTAAGAGTTAACCTAAGATACTATGTATATTATATATTGGCATGGGTTATATATATGGATAATGCGTATAATATATATAGAGCACCTAAGGATAAGCACCGGAAGTACTTAGTAAGGATATATTAGGTACCGGATAAGGCGAAATATAGAAACGCTAAGTATATATATAGTTGGCACCTAGTAGAAGTGTAAAGCTAAGGGGACTTAATACTTTAACTAGGAAGATTCCTTATAGAAGAATACCTAGACAGATAATAGTAGTGGGAATACCTAGAGAATATATATCTATAGTATATTAAGGACAAAAAGCGAACTAAGTATTAGCTAAAGTTAGACTAAGTATAAATAGGATTAAGCAGCTAATAGTTAGGAAAAGTAGAGGCCTATAGGACTAGAGGGAACTAGTAGTAGAGCATTAAACCCTTAAAGGAATTTAAAGATAACACCTAAACCTATAAGTTAAGTAGTAAGATTAATAGTTTAAAGCACTAATAGATAGTGGAGTAATAAGGAACTATATTTTATTAGTAGCAGTTAAAAGAATGGGATTACTATATAGGAAAAAGGAGTACTCTTACCTATTAGTAACGATTTTAGGAGATCCGATAGCCTATAGAGGAGGTATTATTAATCTTAAAATAGGACCTATTTAGATAACCATTAAAGGAAGATAAATTAAGATGTCTTTCGATATATTACTATTAGGGAATAATAAGGCAGTACTAGGAATGCCTTAGTTATAGGAATACAATCTAAAGATTAATTAGATTATAGGTTAGGTTAATATAAAAGATACTTAATACCGTAAGATGCGATAATAAGCTAAGTTAGTATAGTACTAAGTAGGAGTAACCTATAAAGAAATGGAAAAAGGATTAAGCTATATACTAAAAAGATACTATAAGTATAGTAAGAAACTATAGTTACCGGAAAGTAAAAAGCTATTAAAGTATATAGTATAGGACTATAAGATAAAATTAGAACTAGAAATAAGTTTAAGGTTTTTTCTAATCTATAAGCTTACTAAAGAAGAAGGTAGAGCATTAAAAGAGTTTATCTAAGAGAACTTATAAAAGGGATATATTAGACTATCGCAATTATTAGCGGGTTATCTAGTACTGTTTATACTAAAGAAGAATGGTAAATTAAGGCTGTATATTAACTACAGACAGTTAAACAGCATTACTAGAAAGGATAGGTATTCTTTACCCTTAATTAGTAAAATCTAAGATAGGATAGGTAATGCGCAAATCTTTATAAAGATAGATTTGAGATAAGCGTACTACTAAATTACGATTAAGGAAGGCGATAAATAAAAAGTAGCCTTTAGGTTAAAGGAAGGACTATATAAACTATTAGTTATATAATTTGGGCTTATAAACGCATTAGTAACATTCTAGAAGCGTATTAATAATATATTAAGAGAATACTTAGATAAATTTGTTATAGTATATTTTAACGATATTATTATCTATTTAATAACTAAGGAAGAGTATAGGGAACACGTTAAATAGGGTTTAAAGAGACTATAAGAAGAATAGATGCTAGTAATAATTAAAAAATACAAGTTCTTTACTAGGAAGACCAATTTTATTAAATTTATTATTAAACTAGGCTAACTTAGCATAGATCTAAAGAAGATTAAGGCTATAGCGAATTAGCAAAAACTAGAGAATATTACGTAATTAAGATCGTTTCTAGGGTTTTATAATTACTATAGACGGTTTATAACGTAGTAGTTAAAGGATATTAAACCATTTACGCGATTAATAAAGAAAGAAGAACTATAGGTATAGAGAGAGAAACAATAGGAATTGTTTAAAAAGGTTAAAGAGTTATTTACCTAGGAACTAGTTCTTAAAATCTATTAACTAAGACTAGAGACGGTTGTAGAAACGGATATATTAGACTTTATACTAGGGGCGTACTTTATATAGAAATACTAAGATAGATAGCACCTAGTGGTATACTATAGTTAAAAGATAACACTACTAGAGTTAAACTATAACATCTATAATAAGGAGTTATTAGGTATAATTATAGTACTAAAGAAATAGAGAGCATTCTTATAAGGTATAGAAAAACTATTTATAGTTAAGATAGATTATAAGAACCTAATAGAATTCCTAATAATAAAGGAACTTAACTAAAGATAGGTTAAATAGGCAGAGATGCTTATAGAATATTATTTTAAGATTTAGTATACTAAGGGTATAGATAATATACGAGCAGATGCTTTAAGTTAAAAAGCTAAACTATAAAATAATAAGAAGCTATTAGGGGCTTTACTGCAAAAAGATATAAATGGATTAATTAGGTATAATTATCTAAAAATTATAGTAACTTAAGAAGAACTAAATAAAGTTTATAAGTTACTAGAAAGCTTTTAGGTATAAAGAATTCTAAAAGTATAACTAGAAGATCTATAAACGGATATATATAAAAATTAAGAAGTAAAGTATATCCTAAGAAGTATAGCAGAACACTTTATAGAAGATTTCTATAAGGGATTAACTTAAGGATATAACGGAGCTATAGGCTTAGTATTAAGACTTTAGGAGGAGTATATTATTAATAAAATCTAGGGCTTAGCGCGAAAAGTTATAAAAGAATATTTAGATTGCTAAAGGAATAAACTAATAAGGTATAAGCTATATAGAGGGCTATAACCTATTAAAATACTAGAGAGGCTATAGGAGGTTATATTATAGGACTTTATTATTAAACTGCTAAAATTAAGAGATCTTATTACCGGATAAGATTATAATATAATTTTAGTAATAGTAGACAAGCTTATAAAGTGGGGATACTTTATAGCATATATAGAAGAAATATTAGTAGAAGATGTCGCTAGAATTTATATTAAAGAAGTGTTTATAAAACATAGAGTACTAAGTAAGATTATATTAGACAGAGATCTAAGATTTATAGCAGCATTTTAGGAGGTATTCTTGGCGGAATAAGGAGTTAGAGCAGTAACTTCTACTGTATATTATCCGCAGACAGACGGCTAAATAGAGAGATTAAATTAGATACTAGAGTAGTATTTAAGATATTATATTAATTACGCATAGAATAATTGGGTATTATTATTACTAGTTATATAGTTTATATATAATATAACACTATAAGAAGGAATAGGTATATTACTATTTAAGGCAAATTACGGATATAAGCTAAGGATATTATTATTACTATAATAAGCGAAGAAAATAAGTAGCATAGCTAAAGAAAGAATAAAGACGTTAATAAATCTTTATATAGACCTTATAGAATTAGTAAAAAAAGTATAAAAAAGAATAAAAAGGTACTATAATGCTAAGAGATCTAAGTGTTAGGAATAAGGTATGCGGCCATTACGTGACACCGCGGCACTAGCGTAGCGAGGAGTCTTAGGCTCCTCGCCCTCCCTCATTTTTAATAAATAAGCTTTATTAACCAATATTACTATAACCTACTCGAGTAGTTATTATTGGTAAGTCACCCTATATAACTAACACTGATTAGTAGTTAAATATATAGTTAACTATAGAGTAGCTAGGTTTTTAAATAGAAGAGACAGTCTTATATAGGGGTGCTATATGCGCTTATATAGAATAGATCCTAGCAATACTATACTACTTTAGATTTGCGGAAAACTAGTAATAAAAGTGTTACTAAGTACTAGGAGATACTAAGTTGCGTCTATTATATAGAATAACCGCGTTTATAAAGATTTAGTTAAGTACTTTAGGTTAGAAGTGTTACTAAACCTAAGGTCCTAAGTTAACGTCTGAAACGCGTTAAACGACGTCTAAAACGCGTTAAACAATATCTTAAATTGCCTATCTCTTGACAGCAAACCTACGAGATCCTATAAAACCGAAATTCCTACCTACCTTTAACGTACGACACCCCGTTAATTCTATACCTACTATGGCGTTAACCTATCTAAAGAAGTATAAGAAGGACATTAACCCGGAAATATAGAATACTAATATAACTAACTTTATAAACGCTAAGCAATAGGACCTAAACGGATTCTTATTATACTATATAGTATACTATAAAGATAGCGAATATAATAATACTATGCTATAATACTGTGTAAGGGAGGACTTTATTAGATAAATAAAGGAAATATAAACTCCTATAAAGAAGGATATTATATAAGACTTCCGTAACTTCTTATGGGAGTATAAAGTATTTATACCTATAGATGGGGGTATTATTAGAGATAATATTTAGGAGTAGGTTATTAACATAAAAGAAGAGTATAAATAGACTCTATAAGAGATTAAGCACCAACTACGCACTATAAGGAAGCTTAACTTATAATAAAACCTAAGTAATATACCTCTAAAGATAAACCTACCTCCGCCTTTAACTCCTCTATATCTAATTTAACCTATAACCTTAACGTTAAATACTATACCCTAATAAGAGTAGGTATAGGATCCCACTACTTTATAATTTAATAACTTTTAGACTCCACTAACTAGACCTACGTCCCTACTATAGCCTATAACGCAACTCCTACCTCCTCTATCTTAATCTTAAATTAGAGGTAGTTTAAAATTGCTTATAGAGCTTATAAAGCTCTACTTGGGTTAAAAGAAAAAGTTTAGTAGGGAATTATATAATATTCTTAATTCTAAACTACGTATTTTCTATAACTATTGCTAGAAGGTAGGAATAGAGTCTAATTAATACTATAACGCTTATTCCGTTATGCTTAAGGGCTAAGCTAGTACCTTCTATTATAATTATTTAGTAGGAAAAGGATATAATTTTAACCGCATAATATATAAGTTAAGATACTACTTTAAAATAGAAGAGAATAAGTAGTAGTATATATTAGAATAGAGAGAAACTACCTTTCTAAGGATTATTACTATAAACCCAGGTATCCCTCGGCTTAATTATCTTTAAAAGCTCTTTAATTAACTTTAGATGATTTAGTATAGTTTATTTAAATTATATTAAGAGGACTTTAGCCTACGTAATTAAGTTATTAGCGTATATTAAAGTATTAAAGAATATAACCTTACTCTCTTTAATTCTATAAATACTTATAAAGGAGTATATACTTAATTAAGATCTTCTATTAGTACCGCTCTACGCTTTTAAGAAGTATAGCAATTTAACGCCTAACTTTAACCTACTTTAATTAACCCGCCTAACTAATATAATTATAACTAGACTAATTAAATATATAGTGGCCGGGGTAGGTAATATGGTAGAGGGTATAATTAACGACTATAAGGTAAAGGTGGAGGTCCTTATAGAGGTTTATTTTAAAGTAATTACTAAAAAAAGTGCTACGTTTATAAGAAACTAAATTACTAGTTAACTAGGCATTTTCTTAATAAACAAAAGAAGGCATATAATAAGTTTTACTAGAGTATAAGAAATATTAGAAATTATAAGGCTACTATAGCCTACTTTTAAAGCTTTTTAGTTTAATATAAAGGCGTAAAAGATCTTAAGGGTAAGATTAATGAGGCTAAATAGCTCCTTATAGATATAGAAATTAAGGACTACTTACCTAACTAATACTTCACTAAGTATAGTAAGGTAGATGGTATATAAATTATTACTATTCTTAATAACTAATCTACGCTCCATTCTATTATAAAGTTAAATATCTTTAATAAACTAAAGAAGAGCTCTATATTCTCCTTTAACGATAGATATTTAGTAAATATCTTTTATAGTATTATACTAGATACTAGAGCCGTAGGAGTATTTATAATAGGAGAACCTTAAGTTCGAGCCCTTTAGTAGTTTAATAACTCTATTTAGATTAACTATTTAACGGCAGGCTAATATACAATTTGTTTTAGTAAGGGTACTATAATCTCTTTTAGTATAATTAGGGTCTAAACCCCCTTAGGGTGTATTACTTTCCATATTATTCCTATAAATACTCTATTTCTATTTTATATTAAAGATATAAATAAATTATATATTAAGCTTAATAACCTTAAGAATATACTTATATAGGGAGATAGTTGGGTACCTATTATACGCAAATAGGGTTACTTTTAGTTACTTCTTTATTAACTAGAAAAGAGTATTGCTTAGAGCTACCTAACTAAGTTAGAGTTATATTAACTATACCATTAATTTAGCTACCTATCTATTTATTAATTACTTAGGGTTCTTTAGTAAGTAGGCTATAAAGTTAAGGTTAAGGTAATTAAGCATCTTATAAAGTACTGCTATTATTACTAAATAAACTAGAAGTCCCCTAGCCAATTTAAGTTTACCCTTAAAAATAACTATAACTTTAACTTCTATATTATTGTTAACGTTATATATCTTAGCGGTAAGCTAGTACTCTAAGTTATTAACTTCTTAACCTTCTTCTAAGCCGCATATTTCTTAAGGGATATATTAGCTAGGAATATATAGGATACCCTATAATTATGCTAGATTAATATCTACCTAGGACCCCCTAATTAAATTGTCTATAATGTAAAAAAGAACTTCTTATCTATAGAGTTTTAACAATAGATAAAAGTAATGGCAATTAAGGTTAAGGAAGTCCCTATTAAGGTATATAATAGTATTAAAAAAGTAAAGCAATATTACGCGCTATTACGCCGCGTATATAAGATTATCTTTTTAAAACTAGAGGATGCTAGTAAAGAGCTTACCTTATAAATAGCTGTTAAAGCTATTAATAATTCCGCTGGCCTGGATAGACTTATACCTATATTACTAGTCTTTAGCGCCTACCCTTAAATAACTAATAATTCTCTACTATCTCCCTCCGTTATATAATAAGCTAAGGCTATTTATAAGGTAATAAAGGAGGTATAACGTCTCTACGCTATACGCTAGGTTAATAACGCACTAGGAATAAGAAATAGCCTAAATACCTTAACTATACTTAATCTACTACTTTAGTCTAAGGTACGCGTATAGCATAAAAAGGGAGGATAGTTAGGCCTACATTAACTTATTATAATTAATAGTTAAACTTATACTATTTAGATGCCTTATAAACCCACTTAATTCCATTTAACCGTTATTAAGCCTTATTATAAAGATAATAGTTTTAAGCCTTTATAGGATGCCCTAGAAGATGCCTTAAAGGAGAACTATAATTAATATACTCTAAAAGGCAACTATAATCCTAATATAATTATAGTAGATATACCGCAACTATAACGCGGTAGAGGTCGCCTAAAAGGATTATAAAATTGCTAACATCTTATTAATTTTAAAAAGCAATTTATTGCCGCTATTAAGAATAGAGTTAAGTTATTAATGGCCTTTATAATAGCTAAGGAGAAGGCTAACTTTAAACTTGTAAAATAGCTCTAAAAGGAAAGTTATATTATAACTTTAGGAGCTCCTTTCTAAGTATCTAATAAGTAGGAGATTAATAGTCTTATTATAAGAGGAGTCTTTAAATTTAAGAAGTATAACCCTACTAAATTTAATAGAGTTTATATCTTTAAGTTAAAAATAGTTAATAAGATTAAGGGTAAAGCTACTAACGCCCTATTTAAGAATTTAAGGCTTATTATTTAAGGCTATAATAACAATAGTAAGGAGGTAATTCTTATATAGTCTCTCACGATTTAATAAGCTAGTTAGTAAGTTATTGTTATATTAGCTCCCTCCTTAATAAAAAATAGAATAGCGGTCTATTTATAAGATATTACTTAGGCTTATACTTAATTAGAGACGCACCTTTAGCACTTAATATTAGTATACCTTCTAGAGTAAATTTGTTACTAATATCCCGAGGATATAATTATAGTTATACTTAAGCCATTATATAGTATCGCAGAGGTAGGAACTTACTAGTGGGCTACCTATAGTAAGTACCATAAAGAGAAGCTTTTAATAACTACTTCTATATTTAATCTATACTTCCTTATTATAACCACGGGAACTCTATTTAGAATTATTGGTATATAAACTAATAATATAATTATCTTAGGAGATAACCAATTCTTAGCTCTTAAAGAAGATAAGCTAGTAAAGGTAAACCTTATAGCAAAGCTAAAGAAAAAGCTTAATTTAATAATACTATTACTTTTTAATAAATGCATCCTCTCCCTAAACGAGGATTCTATTACTTTACGCCAGAAGGGTTAAGGTAAGAAAATTAACGTTATTAATATTAACTCTCTAAAATAAGGATATATAGAGTAATACGCTTAAGGAGCTTATATTATATTTATTTATTAACCTAAGGCTTTATTTAATCTCTTTATTACTGCCTAATACTAGAAACTAACTAAGGATAACGTTCTTGCCCTAAATAAGCGTCTTTCCTAGTAAATAAACTATTTTAATTAGGGACTACTCTACGTGCCTATTAATCTTCCTACCGCTAAGCTCTTTATATTTATTAATAGATCGTTTATAAATAATAAAGATTTTAGCTCTTAGCTAGGATATAAGATTATTATCGCAAATAAATCTACTAGAGAGAATAACTTTATAATCTACGGTAATCTTATCTATTAGAGCTTAACTAAGAGTAAGCGCGTTACTTAAAGCGTTCTAGCGTTAGAGATATATAGAATAGTTAGCGGAGTTAATATAGTAATTGCAATTAGAACTACCCTAAAGATAATTATAGATCGACTCAAACTTCCTATTATCCCTATAATTGTGTGCACTAACTTATATTCCCTCTATAAGTGTTTAGTTAAGCTTAGTACTATAAAGAAGAAGCGCCTTATAATCGATATTATAGTACTTTAGTAATCCTATAAGCGTTAAAAACTCTTTAAGATTTAATAGATTAATAGCTAAGATAACCTAGTAGATATAATAACGAAGGTAAACCTAAACAAGGCACTAGAGACGTTTATTAATACAAATACTCTACGTGTATAAGTTAAAGGTTAGGTTAAAAGGGTGTCCCTAGAAATTTCTTAGTTATATAAGGTCTTAAGATGTCTAGGAACTTTAACTAGCGGTTAAAGTTATCTAATTAGTTAGATTCTCTTACTAAGACTTTTTTTTAGTATAATATTCTGCAAACCCTAACTTAACCTAGCTAATTAGGATTTTCTATCCCCGGGATAGAAAATCGCTATTGGCTCGCTTACGACTAGCGCCTTGGCGGCCCTAGTATAATATCCTCCTATAACTCTAAGTAAGAAAGCAATATATATTAAGAGGCAACTTTTAGGACAGCGAGACTTATATTATAATGGCAATAGTAAGTAAGGAGGATTAATATTTGTTACGTTAGTTAAGCAGTATTTATATATAGATGGTAACTATAAAAGAAGAGTTGCTAGTGTTGGGAATGAGGCATGCGGTTGTTATATAACGCCGCGGCACTAGCGTAGCGAGGAGTCTTAGGCTCCTCGCCCTCCCTAATTTTCAATAAATAAGCTTTATTAACCAACATCACTGTAACCTACTCAAGTAGTCGTTATTGGTGAGTCACTCTGTGTGACCAATACTAAGGGACTAGATTTTAAGGAGGGAGATAAAGTATAGCTACTATATAAAAATTTTAAGAGTTAATAACTAAGTAAGAAGTTAGACCACGTTAGACTAGGACCTTTTAAAATTAAGTAGAGAATTTTACTAGTTATATTTAAGTTAAACCTACTAGCCAAAATAAAAATCTACCCTATATAGTATATTATAATACTAGAGCTAGTATATAGGAATGTTAAGCCACTAGTTTATAAGGTAGATATATATATAGAGAATAAGAAGAGGACAAATGGTAAGTTTTAAAGATTGTTAGTTATAAGGACGTTAATAATAAAATATAGTATAAGGTAAAGTGGATAGGCTATAATAAGACTACCTAGGAACTATTAAAGAACCTAAAGAACGCTATAGGAAAGGTATAGGAGTATTAGAAGAGATTAGGTTAGGCAGTATTAATAAAAAAAGGATTACTAAAAAATAAGTTACCTAAGGGGGACCTAAGAAGAGTAGTTACTAAGCTATTTAGATTTATTTCCTTCTCGGCCAGAAGAGAATCCGTTTTTTTATTATTAAGTTCCTATAAACCCTATTCTATAAGTTTCTACTCTTTAGAATAAACCTTTTTATAAACCTTTTTAAGATAAAGTAAGTAAGTAGACGCGATATAAGCGTTTAGGGCCTTCTATTCCGCGTTATAAGAACATTCCAACTTAATAAGAGCTTAAGATAGTTTATTATCTAGCTATATAGTAGTAGATTAAATATAAAACCCTAAGATAAATTAATTAGGGAACTAAATAACTATTAAGAGTAATAGGTCGCGTATATTTAGTATTAAAGGTAAAGCAAACATTATAGGATAAATAAATATTTGCTTTAGTGCACTCTAAGTAAAAGGACAGTTATTAGGAGGATGGACTTGCTAACACAATATAAACTAATTCCTTTTTTAAACAGCAAGAATACGGAGATAGTATAATCTCACTAAGAGATAATATCGCAGTAATAGTGCGAGCACGATGTTAGGCGTATAAGGAAGAAATTACTTTAGGTATAATAAGTAACAATATTAACTAAATTAATTAGACGGATATTATACCTCTAGTAAACAACTTAGAGATATTAGGAATCTTTAAGGACGAAGATAAAAAGGAGAGAGATAGTGTTACGGACGCTTTAAGTACAATATTACGACTACTTAGGGAAGAGTTAGAAAAAGCTAGTTAGTTAATTTAGGTATAGTCTAGGATAGAGCTAATAGAACTATATAACGAGGGATAGTAACTAAGGTTATATAATATGCTACGTATTAAATAAGAGGAATAAGAGGAACTTACGTACCTTATATATAAGATATATATTATATATAAGAAGGATTTTATAGAAGTACGGTTGTGTATTTAAGGACCCTTAGTTCCTACCTAGATAGTTTCTTCCTTATAGTAATTCTTAGAATATAATTGGAGTTAATCTATTGGGTAACTACTCCACTAGTTATATTACCTTGTTGACTTTTATTTATATTACCTATACACCTAGCCTAAATAAGCC
>Ga0307515_10013642_pt1 | contig 15143 bp, 1 predicted proteins | sample 17_EM_MG_FD_194513 | JGI IMG/M metagenome (GOLD analysis project Ga0307515, IMG submission 194513) | Populus trichocarpa ectomycorrhiza microbial communities from riparian zone in the Pacific Northwest, United States - 17_EM | ecosystem: Host-associated > Plants > Roots > Unclassified | place... | reverse complement strand
TACTACCTATCCTAGACTAAAGATAGAATATCTTAATTAACTTTATTATTAATTTCCCTATAAGTAAAGGCTGTATAAATATTATAGTAGTTATAGACTATCTAAAATAAGATACTTAATCGCCTACCCTAATATTGCCTAATTATTTCTGGATTATATATAAAAGCTCTATAAACCCCCCAAAGTAATTATCTCTAATAAAGATAACTAGTTTATCTTTATATTTTAAAAAGAACTAACTACTTAGCTTTATATTAAAGCACTACTATCTGTTGTATATTACCTAAAAATAAATAGTTAAATAGAATATATAAATGCTATAATAAAATAGTATATATAGATCTAGATATTATATTTATAAGATAACTAGATTAACTAGCTTATATTTACTAAGTTTACTATAAATAATTCTATTATAGAAACTATAAAAGTCTTCTTATTCCTAGCTAACTATAGCTAGTATCTATAAATAGGTTTTAAACTCTTTAGTAATATTCCTTGCCCTATTTATTATGCCTTATAAATTATAAAAGCAAATTAATTTATAAAAAAGATAAAGAAATTATAATAGTCTTTTACTAATAAGATAATATAGGCCTAATTTGTCTATAAAGCTGTAGTAAATAAAAACTAAACCCTAGTACCGGCCTATTAAATTAGTAACTTAATTTAGCTAGATATAAAAAAATAATATATTAAAAAACTTAACTAAAAGAACGCTGGCCCTTATAAGGTTAAGAAGGTTATTTTCTCTTACGCCTACTAACCAAAACTCCCTAATACGATTAAAATCCACCCTATATTCTATACGTTAGTCTTTTACCTTACTATCCCTATATTAAACGCCCTACTTAGATAGATATAGAACCCTCCCTTATTAGTTAAAGTAGATAGTAAGGACAAGCACTTTATTAAAAAAGTTAACAATATTAAGTATAATAAAAGGAAACGCTAATATATATACCTTATAAAATAGAAAGGCTTTACTAAACCTTTATAGGACTTATATAAGCTATAAAAGACTTTTATAAACTCTACTTAGAACTACTATAGCCCTATCTTATAGAAGCTTAAGTTTAAAGAGGGGGTACTATTATAGGATACCCCTGTAATACCTTATATATATACCTATTTCTACTAACTTAGTAACTAAAGACTAACCATAAAACGGCAATTTAATGGCAATTTACGGCAATCTAACAGCAATCTGCTATATTTTACTATATTTCACTAAGTTCTACTAAATACTACTACCTAAATCCTATTCTACTCTATGTATATATTAACTAAGCAACTAGGTAAATAATATATACCCTTTCTTGCCATTTTCTTCCCATTTTTCCTAATATAACGTCTTAACTTTATTATATAGTTTAAGTATATGGTTTAATAGTATCTACTTCGCTATATATTATTACTACTTATACTTACTCCGTAATAAAATCCTAATTAATTTAAACCTTTTAATCTTTAATATTCTTCTACTCTTAGCTATAAAGAACAGATTAATACTAGTAAGCTTCTTACTGCCTACCTTAATGGATTTTAACGGTATAGTAACTACTAATTATAGTAGATAGTTATAACAGACTTACTCTATTTACTTAGTAAGATAGTAAAAAAGTTATTACTATATTTTCTATACTTTATAAGTAGGAGGGTATAAAAGGATCTTACTTACAGCGTTAATTTCTAATTACTTTAGCTTTTGCTCTTACCGTATATAAAAGCTAGGGCCTAATACTTAACTAAGTAATTCTGGATATTAAAAAAAAGGATAAAAAAGCCGGGCTAACCTATATAGCAATCTTATACGTTAAGAAGCTTTTAGGGCTTATATTTAAATATAGGTTTAATATAGAACAACTTTAGTTATCTATAAGTAAGACTAAAGAGGTATAATAAGAAGATTTTGTATAAAGGTAGTAGCAACTACTTATAAACAACTTTTCCTAAATAGGAAATTAAATACTGGCTTAAAGGTAAGCGGAAAATATAGTATTTGTCTTGGTTTCCCCGTTTTTAAATAGCTTAACCGCAAAATCCAATTTTCTAAATTTTAACCCCCTTATTTATTTTGCCTTCTTACCGCTTTTAGAGCTATTAAATATATATAATAGTATATAGGGAGAATTAGCAGTATTACCAGACTAATATTACTACTGTCTATAGCGTTAATTAATTTTTTAAAATTTTTTAAAGGGTAGAAATATTACTTATATAAGGAGTTACGTAACCTCCAAGAATATATAGACAATTTCAACGATTCCTGACTAAAAACCGTCTTTTTAGCCTTATAGTCTTACTTAGCCACCCTAGCGGCTATATAAGGCATTTTATATACATTTAGTAAAGCCCTCTATAAGTAGGCTTAGCTATATCTTTAATATTAATAAGATTGGTAAGGGGTAGTCGATTTTTTCCTTAATTAATTTCTAATTTTCTTTTTACGCAACTATATTAACTAATTCTATTATATAATGCTACTTAAGACTATATATTAGTAGCTACGACTTCTTTATACTATAGTTAAGCTTTTATATATACTGTACCTAGAGCTACTTATAATAACTATTACCTATAGATCTACTAATTTATAAATTAAAAATTAGACATAGTTAAAGCTATTAGTAGGGGTTATTAATTACGCTCCCTATAATAAAATTGTAGATTTTAGTAATCTAAAGTCTAGATCATTAAATGTTTAAGGCGTCTTTACTACTATAGTAATAGAGACACCCTATATTTTGGTAAATAATTAAGCCTATCTTATATAAGAATCTTATATTATTAGTATTTACTAAATTACGTGCTTATAGGGCCTCCTTCTATCTATAAATACTCCCTTTTTTATACCTTTCTCTTTTCTTTTCTTCTTCCTTATAAGAGCTAGAGGTGCTCTAATACTCCTCCTTAGTCCTTATAAAGAGATATATTAGTTAATATAGCGATATAAATAGTATTAGATAAGGAAATAGGTAAGAAAAACAATAGGAAGAATGGAGGAGCCTCTGGTATATATTAGTTAAGCAATATTAATAGCTATATTATAGCTATCTAATCTCCTATACTTATAGGCCTTCTCCTATTTATAAATTCTCCCTTTATACCTTTCTTTCTTCTTTTCTTCTTCCTTACAAGAGTTAAAGGTGCTTTAATACTCCTTTTTAGTCCCTATTTAGGGATTTATTAGTTAATATAGCAATATAAATAGTATTAAATAAGAAGGTATTAGGAAATTGTGCGGGTGCTAAAACCTAAAGCCCGTCTAGGCCTTTTAATAGCTCTAATAAAAACCTACTAGGAACTTATTAAGAACTTAATAAGAACCTACTAGGAACCTATTAGCAACCTATTAGGGATAAGCGGGACCGCTATATAATACTTATACTTAAGTTCTTAATAAAACCCTATTAGGGGCCTAATTAGGCAGTTAGTGCTGCTAGGTCCCTGCTAGGACCCTAATAGGACTAATAAGAGGCTATATACTTTTCCTAATAAGACGGGTAAGAAAGAAAACAAAGAGGACGGAGGAACCTTCGGTAGGTATTAGTTAAGCAATATTAATAGTAGTTTTTATTACCTAAAAATTGCGTTATATAATAATATTTAGGAACGCAAATATATACCCCGTCCTATACTTATACTACTATTAAATATTCTAGATTTCGTATTTAGAGTTACTTATAATAGGTATTTTTAAAAAATCTACCGGTTTAAAGATCTATAATTAAACGTTATTATTAAGCTCCTAGGATATAATTTTTAAAGTTTAATACTATACTAATATTATAACCTTCTTATAGTGGCCAAGCTACCCCCTAATCTTCTCCCCCTCCTTCTTTCCCTCCTATTACTTAACGCTAGGCTAGTACATTATTGCCGAGTTACCGCGTTATTATATGTCTAAACTAGGTAGATAATAACGTGGTTAATTAATTATCTTAGACGTCACTACTATAGCTATATCGCCTCCGCCTATTAGGGGAAAAAGTCTTAGTATATAGTTATATCTCTTCTTATATATATATTTAATCAAGTTAAGGTAGTAAACTTACTTTACTTTTAACTATATGGCGATTTAGTTATTAGGTATTAAAAATATTTAATATATAAAGCTTTAAATTAGAATTATAATCTACTATATTAGATCCTACGTAGAGGGCTCTATATTAGAGCTCTGTATATAACAGAACCTTATAGTAAGTACTATAATGGGCTCGTTATTAGGCTAGGTGTGTAGGTAATATAAATTAAAGTTAACAACGTAATAATAACTAGTGGAGTGGTTGCCTAATAGATTAACTCTAATTATATTTAAAGAATTACTATAAGGGAGGAACTATCTAGGTAGGGACTAAGGGTCCTTAAATATATAACCGTACTCCTATAAAATCCTCCTTATATATAATATACGTATTATACGTATTATACGTACATTCCCTTTATATACTATATATACTGTATATAATATTATATAACCTTAGTTACTATTCCTCGTTATATAGCTCTATCGGCTCTATCTTAGACCGTGCTTAAATTAATTAACTAGCTTCTTCTAACTCTTCTCTAAGTAGTTATAATATTGTACTTAAAGCGTTTATAATACTATCTTCCTCCTCTCTATCTTTATCCTTGAAGATTCCTAATATCTTTAAGTTATTTACTAGAGGTATAATATCTGTCTAATTAATTTAGTTAATATTGTTACTTATTATACCTAAGGCTCCTTCTTCCTCATAAGCGCAACGTCGTGCTTATACTATTGCTGCGATATTGTCTCTTAGTAAGATTATGCCGTCTCTGTGTTCTTATTGTTTAAAAAAGGGGTTAGTTTATATTATATTAGCAAGTCCTTCCTCCTAGTAACTCTCTTTATGTTTAGAGTGCACTAAAGCGAATATTCGTTCGTCCTATAACGTTCGCTCTATTTTTAATACTAAATATACGCGACCTATTACTCTTAATAGTTGTCTAGTTCCCTAATTAATTTGTCTTAGGGTTTTATGTTTAATCTATTACTATAAAGCTTAATGGTGAACTGTCTTAAGCTTTTAATAATTTAGAACGTTCTTAGGATGTAAAGTAAAAGGCCCTAAAGGCCCATATTGTGGTATCTGCTCGGTTACTCCGTCTTAAAAAGGTTTATAAAAAGGTCTGTTTTAAGGAGTAAAAACTTATAAAATAAGGTTTGTAGGAACTTGGTAATAAAAAAACGGATTTTTTTTAACTAAGAAGGAAATAGATCTAAGTAGTTTGGCAACAGCTTTTTTTAGGTCCCCCTTAGATGACTTATTCTTTAGTAATCCTTCTTTATTAATACTGCCTAACCTAATCTCTTCTAATACTCCTATACCTTTTCTATAGTATTCTTTAAATTCTCTAGTAGCTCCTAAGTAGTTTTATTATAGCCTATCCACTTAACCTTATACTATATTTTATTATTAATGTCCTTATAGCTAACAATCTTTAAAACTTGCTATTTGTCTTCCTTTTGTCCTCTATACGTGTCTACTTTATAAACTAGTAGCTTAACGTTCCTATATGCTAGTTCTAGTATTACGATATACTATATAGGGTAAATCTTTATCTTAGCTGGTAGGTTTAACTTAAACATAACTAGTGAAATTCTTTAGATGATTTTAAAAGGTCCTAGCCTAACGTAGTCTAACTTCTTGCTTAGTCGTTAACTCTTAAAATTTTTGTATAGTAGCCACACTTTATCTCCCTCTTTAAGATCTGGTCCCTTAGATCTCTTAGCGTTATAGTACTTTTTTATTCTTTCTTATACCTTTCTTGCTGATTCTATAAGGTCTATATAAAGATTTATTAGTGTCTTTATTCTTTCTTTAGCTATACTACTCGTTTTCTTTACTTATTATAGTGATAATAATATTCTTGGTTTATACCTATAGTTTACCTTAAATAGTAATATGCCTATACCTTTCTATAGTATTGCATTATATATAAACTATATAACTGGTAGTAATAATACCTAATTGTTCTGCGCGTAATTAATATAGTGTCTTAGATACTATTCTAGCGTCTAATTTAATCTTTCTGTTTAACTGTCTATCTGTGGATAATATATAGTAAAAGTTGCTGCTCTAACTCCTTGTTCCGCTAAGAATACCTCCTAAAATACTGCTATAAATCTTAAATCCCTATCTAATATAATTTTGCTTAGTGCCCTATATCTTATAAATACTTCTTTAATATAGATTTTAGCGATATCTTCCGCTGAGATTTTTTCTGTACATGCTATAAAGTAGCCCTACTTAGTTAACTTATCTACTATTATTAAGATTACATTATAATCTTATCTAGTAATAGGATCTCTTAACTTTAGTAACTTAATAATAAAGTTCTATAATATGACCTCCTATAGTCTCTCTGGTATTTCTATAGGTTATAGCCCTCTATATAGCCTATGCCTTATTAGTTTATTCCTTTAGTAATCTAAATACTTCTTTATTACTTTTCTTGCAATATTCTAGATTCTATTAATAATATACTCTTCCTAAAGTCTTAATACTAAGCCTATAGCTCTATTGTGTCCTTAAGTTATTCCCTTATAGAAATCTTCTATAAAATGCTCTGCTATGCTTCTTAGGATATACTTTACCTCTCTGTGCTTATATAATTTTTATTTTTTTTATTTTTATTCTAACTGTTCTTCTAGTTATGCCTTAAAGATTCTTTATGCTTAAAAGCTTTCCGGTATTTTATAGACTCTTTTTAGTTCTTCTTAAGTTACTATAATTTTTAGATAATTATACCTAATTAACCTATCTGTGTCTTTTCGCAGTAAAGCCCCTAATGGCTTTTCATCGTTTTGTAGTTTAGCCTTTTAACTTAGAGCGTCTGCTCGCATATTATCTGTTCCCTTAGTATACTAAATCTCGAAATAGTATTCTGTAAGTATCTCTGCCTATTTAACCTATCTTTAGTTAAGTTCCTTCGTTGTTAGGAATCCTATTAGGTTCTTATAATCTGTCTTAACTATAAACAGTTTTTCTGTGCCTTATAAGAATGCTCTTTATTTCTTTAGTGCTGTAACTATACCTAATAACTCCTTGTTATAAATGTTATAGTTTAACTCTAGTGGTATTATCTTCCGACTATAGTATGCTACTAGGTGCTATCTATCTTGATGTTTTTATATAAAGTATACCCCTAGTATAAAGTCTAATATATTTGTCTCTACAACCGTTTCTAGTCTTAGTTAATAGATCTTAAGAACTGGTTCCTAGGTAAACAGCCCCTTAACTTTTTTTAAAATAAGTCTTGCTATTTCTTTCCCTATACCTATAGTTCTTCTTTCTTTATTAATCGCGTAAATGGTTTAATATCCTTTAACTATTACGCTATAAACCTTTTACAGTAATTGTAAAACCCTAGGAACAATCTTAATTGCGTAACGTTCTCTGGTTCTTACTAATTTACTATAGCCTTAATTTTCTTTAGATCTATGCTAAGTTAGCCTAGTTTAATAATAAATTTAATGAAATTGGTCTTTTTAGTAAAGAACTCGCATTTCTTAATTGCTACTAGTATCTGTTCTTTTTATAGTCTTTTTAAGACCTATTTAACGTGTTCCTCGTGTTCTTCTTTAGTTATTAAGTAGATAATATTATTATTAAGGTATGCTATAACAAATTTATCCAAGTGCTCTCCTAATACATTATTAATACGCTTCTGGAACGTTGCTGGTGCGTTTATAAGCCCGAATTGTATAATTAATAGTTTATATAGCCCTTCCTTTAACCTAAAAGCTGCTTTTTATTTATTGCCTTCCTTAATTCTAATCTAATAGTATGCCTATCTTAGATCTATCTTTGTAAAGATTTACGCGTTACTTATTTAATTCTAGATTTTACTAATTAAGGGTAAAGGATACCTATCCTTCTAAGTAATGCTATTTAACTATCTGTAGTTAATATATAGCCTTAGTTTGCTATTTTTCTTTAGTATAAATAGTACTGGATAACCTGCTAATAACTGTAATGGTCTAATATATCCCTTACGTAAGTTTTTCTAGATAAACTCTTTAAGTGCTCTGGACTCTTCTTTTATAAGCTTATAAATTAGAAAGAACCTTAAACTTATTCCTAGTTTTAACTCTATCTTATAGTCCTATACTATATAATTTAATAGCCTTTTACTTTCTAGTAACCATAGTTTCTTGCCATACTTATAGTATCTTTTTGGTATATAACTTAAGCCTTACTTAGTTTCTTTATATATTGCTTCGACTTAGTACTATACCAACTTAGTTTATTGTCGCATTTTGCGTTATTAAGTATCTTTAATATTAACCTAACCTATAATCTAATTAATCTTTAGATTATATATTTGTAACTAAGGCATTCCTAATACTGCCTTATTTTGTCCTAATAGTAGGATATTAAAAGACATCTTAATTTGTCTTCCTTTAATGGTTATCTAAATAAGTCCTATTTTAAGATTAATAATTCCTCCTCCGTAGGCTATTAGATATCCTAAAATTATAACTAATAGGTAAGGCTATTCCTTCTATCTGTAAAGTAATTCTATTCTTTTAACTACTACTAGTAAGATATGGTTTTATATTGCTCTACTATCTATTAGTGCTTTAAACTATTAATCTTGCTATTTAACTCGTAAATTTAAGTATTGTCCTTAAATTCCTTTAAGGGTCTAAGGCTTTACTACTGGCTCCCTCTAGTTCTATAGGCCTCTACTTTTTTTTAACTACTAGCTGCTTAATCCTATTATACTTGGCTTACTCTTTAGCTAATACCTAGTTTGCTTTTTGTCTTCTATATGCTATAGATATATATTCTTTAAACATTTCCACTACTGTTATCCTTCTAAGTATTCTTCTATAAGGAATTTTCCTAGTTAAAGTATTAAGTTTTCTAATTCTTGCATTTCTGCTAGATGCCATCTATATATATACTTAGCGTTTCTGTATTATTGCTTATCTAGCGCCTAATATATCCTTATAGGGTATTTCTAATTCTTTTCCTTTGGATTCTTATATATTTTATATATATTATCTACGCATATAATCCATAATAGCGTATAGTATGCTAGGTGCTTTAGGTTAACTCTTAACTTATCTTTATCTTTAAGTTTAGACCTCTATTATGCTAATCTAAACATTATAACTTTATTTATAGGTACTAAAATGCGTTTCTTGCTTCTCTAGTCCTCTAATTGTTCCTTTAAATCCTTTAACGTTATAATTAAGGCTCCTTTAATGTGAGTTATAGCCTTTTCTATAATTAGGTGGTCTTAGATAACTCGTTTATCTAACTATATATAGAAATCTTCCTATTTATTATTGTGTCGTTGCCTATACTACTTTTGGTATAGTTATTAGAGTATATACAGCTTGTCTATAAGGAAGTATCTTCTTATTACTACGTTATAATAGCCCTTTATATATTGTTTTTTAAATCTAGTAGGGATTTCTAGATCCTTTTCGTTTTCTAGTTTAATAAGCCACTTAGCTCTTAGTGTGCCTGCTCTAGGTTTATTAGTAATTCTTTATATAGGTGCTTTGTCCCTTATATAACCTAATATACTAGACCTCTTATTTAGTTTCTGTTCTTACTATACAATAATTCTTTGCCTAAATTCTTTTATGGTTTCTTTTGGTTTTCGCCTTATAAGTAGATCCTTAAAGTCTTCTTACTTCTTAATCTTAGTGTTATGTTCTTTAATAGTCCTTATTTATATTTGGAAATCTTAGTTCTATAGAATTCTCAATTCTAAGCTTGCTTTTGTCTTAAGCTTAGCTTCTACCTTAGTTTAATTAGGCGTCTGTAGTGTTCCTATCTCGTTTTGAAAGTCTTAAATCTCACTTATCTTATCTTGAGAATCTTGTATTTTTAGGAAACTTCGTCCCGAGCTTATTTGTATATTACTAAACTAAGCTATTACTCTGCTCTATTAGTTATTATCCGTTATAGGTCCTTAAGCTTACCTTATCTTATCTTAAGAATCTTGGTTATCTCGCATCTTGTCTTAAGAATCTTAAGTTTTTGGCCTTTTGCCTTTATTGAGTGCCAAAGTGGCTTACTGTCCTACTTCTTTTGTATCTTATAAAGCGATAGATATTGTATCTAGTGGGGTCTTAATCCCTACTAATGTTCCCTGTTCTATAGTGGAATTATCCTCTACCTCTTATATAATATCTTTAAGGTTTATATGCTTCTAGTAAGCTACCCTTATTACCTTAATATTATAAAATGTTTCGCCTATATTAAATTTATTATCTTTAATATCCGATTTATAAACTGGTTTATTAGTTCCTCTATATTCTGCTAAGTATGGCTCCTATAGCTAATAGCTTGCGCCGTACTTAGCGTCCTTATAAATTTGGTATACGTTATTGTAATAAAACGTAAAACTTTTAATTAAACACTCTTTTGTTCCTCGCAGCACGTTATCATCCCTTTATATATATACGTCGTCTGCTAGTCTTGTTCCCTTTACTACGTAGTGACTTTAACTACTTCTATAGTCTTTGGCGTAATAACCTTATTTTCTATAATTTATATAAGCTTCCTTTTTAAACTATTTCTCTTATTATAGAGTCTGCCTGAACGTCTTCTACTACTAAAATCCCTGATTTAGCCTTTGCTTTTTAGACCTTTAATTACTTAATCCTTATCCTTTAAGTTTCTATAATTTCTTACTTTATCTCTTATAGGCTTCTTTAGTACCGCTTAGGTCTATTAGCTCTACGCCATACTATAGTTTCTAACTTAGCTTTAGTCATTGCGTACTTTATACCTTATACGACTATAGAACTCTATCCTAGCCTCTTTTAGCCTATTCCCTTTAGTAGATCTAATTATTAATCTTAATCGCTTAATCTCTTAATTCCCGTAGGGTGTCCATATCTTCTATTAGGATAATTACGTCCTAGACTTTAGCCTTAAGCCCTTATTTATACTATGCTATAAGCGCCCTATTATTCTACTTAACTTATATTACTAGCGTCTAAAACTGCATTATATACTTAATTGCTAAGGTTTATTGCGTAATGTCTTAGAGTTTTTTTTCCGCCGTGGTTACCGCCTCTAGGTCTCTAAACATTTGTATAAGTTGCTCTGTAAACCCCTCCTAGCTTAAGAATATAAATTGTACCTCCTAATTGGTAGTTGTTATTCCGTTTGCCTATATCTCCATAAGGTAAGGCTTAAACTACTTAAGTGCCCTTCCTGACAGGAATAGTCCCGCATATGCTATTCGATTTATAGGTATTAGCAGCTTTACTCCGTCCTACGTGACCTTAAAGTACATTTATATAAGAAATCCTTTAAGCTTTAATCTTTCTCCTAAGTATCTTTTAATTGATAGTAACTTAATCTTTACTACTTCTATTCTATTAACTCTTTCTTTTAGCGCCGCATTGTTTGTTATTAACTGGTTAACTATCTCTTATAGTTGTCCGACTGTTATAGGTTGCTATAAATTAGTATCTGCTATACTAGTGTTACCTAACCTTGAAGTAGTTGCCGCTGTTAATGGCGTTATAGTGGCTGCTTTTAGTTGCATGTTGTTTAACTTCCTGTATTTAATACCGTAACTAGGTAGTAATTATATAACGGAACCTTGTAGCAAGTACTATAATAGGCTCATTATTGGGTTAGGTGTGTAGGTGATATAAATTAAAGTTAATAACGTAATAATAACTAGTAGAGTGGTTGCCTAATAGATTAACTCTAATTGTATTCTAAGAATTACTATAAGGGAGGAACTATCTAGGTAGGGACTGAGGGTCCTTAAATATATAACCGTACTTCTATAAAATCCTCCTTATATATAATATACGTATTGTATATATTGTATATACGTTCCCTTTACATACTATGTATACTGCGTATAATGTTATATGGCCTTAGTTACTATTCCTCATTATATAGCTCTATTGGCTCTATCTTGGACTATACTTAAATTAACTAACTAGCCTCTTCCAACTCTTCTCTAAGTAGTTATAATATCGTACTTAAAGCGTTTGTAATACTGTGGTTTAAATATATACTAAATCCGTAACTAATATAATCTCTAAGCCTAGCTTAAGTAGGGCGCCTTAGTTACTATAGTAGATCTTTACCTAATGGTAACTAAGGCGCCTTAATTTTACTACTACTTTTAAATTAAGTAAAAGCCCTATATAAAGGGGTCTTAGGGGGTCTCCCCCTGGGGAACCTTATCTCTGTATATGTTAATTAAAGTCTATATAATAAATCTTTAAATTAAAGCTTTGGGTTAATTAATTGGCTTATTACTTATAAACTTGGGTTAAATCTTTCGTTAGGGGGTACCAACGATCCGTATATTACTATACTTTTAGGGTATCTTAGAAGGTTTTAGGGGGGGTAATAAAAGGGTTTAGTAATTCGCTTATATACTACTTTTAGCTAAGTGGAAGTATCTAGTCCCTAAGGGGCTAAAAAGGGGCGTATCCTTCTATATCCTCTTATTAGATCTTATATACTATCTAAAACTACTAAAGGACTTCTTAACCGATAAGCTATTATAGGGATAGAAAATCCTAATTAGTTAGTTTAAATTAGGATTAGTAAAATATTTAAGAATATTTATCTAATAATATAGCAGTAATCTACTGTTAAATATCTACTAAATGTAATTACTTTGTTTATACTTCGTGCTTTTAACGGTATAGAATCTTAGTAAGGCTATTAGTAGGTATTATATCTATAGGAACCCATTAAACGTTAATATTTTTATCTTAGACTTTTTACCTAAGCTAGTGCTAATAGACGTTAATATATCGGAGTTTGGTGTTAGGCATTAGTATATCCTATTTTAGCAGTTATACGGTTTACATATTGTCGTAAAGTAGGGTAATTTCGCGTTCTAAATTAAGACTAATTGCTTTAAAGAATCGCTACTATTAGATAGAAAGAGAAGTTCTATTTTAGTAGTTAATTAAGTAATAAACCGTTATAGGGTTACTGTAACGTGTTCCGCCTCTATATCGCCATCTAACTTAAACGATAGAGAGTACTTATAAACTTATTATAAGCGTGGCGGGATCTAATATATATACTCTTATAATTGCCCTCTCCTCTATATACTTGTTCTTAAGCGTTTATAGGGATTTATCTATACGCCTATTCTTTGGCCTCTATAGGGATTAAACGCTAAGAGTCTTACTATATATTAGTAGTCCCTAGTAATGTAAGCGATTGGACTTACCTAACGCCTTATTATAGAGATGTGCGTTAAACTATATTAAAGCGAAGTGCGACTATTAGGAGTTAAACCTACGACCTACTTAACGACAAGCTATACTAGGCTCTAGTAAGTTCGCAAGCACAATTATAACGTATCCCGCCTTACGTCGCTATACAGCTAAAAAGATAGAGAGTACTTATAAATTTATTATAAGCGCGGCGGGATCTAATATATATACTCTTATAGTTACTTTCTAATTAATTAAACCTCTAAATAGTATAAATAAATCCCCTAAGAGCTCTGTCTAGTCTCTTTATAATTTATAAAAGCTATATTAAATGCTCTATAAAAGGTAATATCCTCTCCTTTAGGGGGTTTAATAGATATAGGCTCTAAATACTTCGCTAGAGTATTTAATAACTATTAATTTTGTTTTAAGGCAATAGGTAATAGCTTAGTTTACTACATTAAAGTGTTTCTAATTTAGATTGGTTAGGAATTTGGCTAGTTTAGAATGCGTCTTAATAATATTAGACTTTCTAAATATAGTGAGATATGTAAGCAAACTAACCCATTACCAGTAGGCTAGTATTCTTTAAGGGTTCGTTAGCTAGTTAAATAGAATTAGTTCTTTAGTAGGAAGTAGTAATTTAGGATATCTTCCTAGTTAAATATTGAATTAATTGGCTATCTTTTTAATATAGGAATCTTAGCAAAGCTAGATATTTTAACTTAGCTTATTTTATTTTATTTAAATTCCTAGGAACTATTATAGGTCTCCTAGTACATGGATTTCGTATTAGTGTAGTAGTTTAGTTTTAAATTCTTTAAGTCTTTGGGGGTGCTTTTTAGTAAATAGAGCGGCGATATTGTCTATATAGAAGAAGATAATAAGTCATTTATTAGTAAATAGGCAGTTAGTACCTAAGACTAGTTTTAATCTAAATTTTGCCAGTATACTAGTAAGCTCTTTATACTAAAGTAGTGGTAATATTTTTTAATCTATATAGCGCTATAAATAACTTTAAAATATATATACATTTTAATCAAATCCTTATAGTAGTAGACTAGTTTACCAAGCTTGGCGTTTATAAATACGTTTATAGCGTTATACTATTAAATTTCTAAATTAAATTCAGCTGCTATAGCTATAAGAGCACGGAATATTTAAGTAGCCAGGGTTGCTATATAGGTCTCTTCTTTAGTAATCTATAAGTCTCCGCGGACGTATAGTTAGACTTTTAGCTTTTATAGGTAGCCGTCGCTATTAAGCTTATATTTAAAACCCCATTTTAGTAAAAGGATCTACTTATTACTTACCTCTTATTTTAGTATAGATTTAAATATTCCTCAGCGTTTTAAGTTATTATACTCTTTTTCTATAATTACTTAGAAGCTAGTAGCTAGAGAATACTTTCTTAGCTCTTTTAGATTCTTTAGTTTAATAGAAAGATTATTATAATATAAGGATAAGGATCTAGTTTAGTTATTCTTTACTAGTCTTATAGCGAATCCAGCGTAGTAATTAAATAGTGTAGATAGATTGGCTAGTGCTATTATATACGCTTAAAGCGGATAGGTAGCTCTATAGCTTAATAGCTAATAGTAAGGTTTAACTACCTACTTATCTAGGCCTTTACCCTAGTTCACGCCTATAGCAATATAACTCTTAGAGTAGACTAGACCCCTTATATCTAGGTAACTCGTATTTATTCTTTAAGTATATCTTACTAGCGTATCGCCCTAAAGGCAAATAGTTCTATCTATTAATATACTAATACGCACATCTATTCTCTTAAGCTATATAGTAGTCTCTCTAGCTAGGACGTAATCCTACCTCCCTATTAAGTATATTAAGGGTAAGGTCCTTAGGGCTAGTAATAGTTATTACGTACTACGCCTTATAGGAGGCCAGTAGTAATATAGGGGCGCAATACCTTATA
>Ga0307515_10013641_pt1 | contig 15144 bp, 20 predicted proteins | sample 17_EM_MG_FD_194513 | JGI IMG/M metagenome (GOLD analysis project Ga0307515, IMG submission 194513) | Populus trichocarpa ectomycorrhiza microbial communities from riparian zone in the Pacific Northwest, United States - 17_EM | ecosystem: Host-associated > Plants > Roots > Unclassified | place... | reverse complement strand
GGGTGCCGTGAATATAGATGTCGAAGCCGTACCTCGACTGTGGGTTGTCAATAATCACGGCACCTCTCCCCCACTCATCCCAAGGGATATGCGCATCTGTCCGCGATGAACACACGCGCTCGATCAAGGGTTGTATCCGCACGACGAATAAAACATCTACGTAGTAGAGTTTTGTAAGTCTTACGACGAGGATTGCTTGGGCTGGGTCGGTTATGATGGGCCCATCTCTGTCTGGTGTTCCCAAGGACCTGCCCTGGTCGACATGTATGTGAGCATCCCTATCCGTGTTGTATTGTGGCGGGAGGTTGAGTCGCCGTGAGCTCATCGGACGGTCCTGTGGGATGAGCGTGTTGAAAACAATGAACTGGGTGGAACCGGTGCCGGGGTCGCGGGTCGTGAGCGCGATGCGAAACTCGTCGAGGAAGATCACCTCAGAAGCCCAGGATCCCGTCAAGTCCATGGTGGGAAGGTTAAGTACCTGAGGAGGTGAATTGAGAAATGCGACAGCTCTCTAGCCACAATACCCAGTACCCTCACCAGGTCTCCAGTTTTTCTGTCCCACGCAAGCACTGTCGTTGTTGCTGTACCCTCAAGGCTGCCATGCGAAAGGTATGCCGCGACTCTAGAGCCAGTGATGCCAAGCCCTCCGACTATTGTCAGCTGTGCATCCCATGGGATGTCCCACGTGATGGTGTTGGAGTGGGGCGTGCAGTAGGGAGAACCGTCCCGGAGGTTAAGAAGGCGGATACGAAGCAAGCTGCACATAATCAGCCACTGAACGCAACACATTGAGGGAGAAGGGCATACTACTCACTCCCCGTCACGCTCAGCAATAGCGAGCAAATTTTCAGGGTGGTATACGGCAAAACAAAGTAAAGTGAAAGGAAATGGTAGGATGCTCCATGTGTCAATCGGCTTCCGGCTCGTAACCGGCGGGATGTATAGAAAACCAAGTCCGTGATTCCCCATTGGATGTGAGGCCAGCATGTTCCTTCCAAGATTCCTGGCATATATCCGGTGTGAAGCATGGTCAGGGTGCAATTCGTGGGTGCTCTTGATCACAGTCGCCGCCTTTGACCACTTGCGCACATAGTCCTCACATAGCTTTCGACTTTGAGCCAAATCGCAAGGGTTGCAGATTTTCGATCAGACCTGCGGCGAAGAGCTCGCGTCGGAGTTGAAGAGTGGGCGAGTTACGGATGAGGTCCTGGAAGCGTCGGTTGACCTGGATACAACACATCAGCAGCCATTCGCGTGGGGTCAGCGATAAACTTCGCACCACCTCCATCTTGATGACATCCTGAACAGGAAGACGTAGAAGCACATACTCCAGAGTCTCTGTGGGGAGCTCAGTTAAGTGGGGAGCCGATGCAGACATGATGTTGGAAGGCAAACAGGCCAGGGAACGCGATCTGGCGCCAGCGGCAAGAGCGAACCGGCAGTATCGGAACGCCGGAGAACAATGCCGCCGACAAAGGCCTTGAGTCGATTCCAATTTGCTAGTCCATATTGACAAAACCCGCGCGTTGGTCACTTTAGTTTTGCGATGTCCGGAGTCTCCAAATCAAAACCACACTAGGGATTTTCTCTCAATACGTCTAGCCACACGCATGATGAGACACGATGAGACACGCCAGGGCTAAAGCGATGGCCCTCGAGTTGGTTTTTTAGAATGAGATTTACACAGGAGGGTCGCGCTCCCATTTCGTGAGTGAACGAAAGGCGCGGTCCATCTGTTTTGAGCCGAACCCACAGTATGGCTTGAACCGGTGTCGGTTGTAAAGTATTGTCTATCTAATTGTACAAATGAATCTGCAGCGAACACACTAATGATGCGGGAAAATCGGTCAGAGCGGCGGTAAAGGACGTCGACACTGAGGACAGATGTTCTGGGGTAGGTCAATTGGTCGTAACCTCGTGTACACAGCAGGATATTTCTTACCTTGATAGCCAGCCACTGCTCGCCACCCAAACGCCAGTCAGTTCACGGGGAGACGAACGTAACGAGCAAACGTACCGTTTCGAGGCAGGAAGTATGCTAATGCGCAAAAGAAATGACGTGTGAGCGTATAGTGCTCCTCATATACAGCCCGCAACCCAAACTCACGAAAAGATGGTGACACGGAGCCAGACTATAACTCTTTCGCATGTTCGCGGCACCGACCACATTCCTATGCACGACACTGAAGATCCCACCTGGATGACTTTCGACTGCTCCAGTCCAGGCTGTGTCTTTAGACATTGAAGTCTCTTTCTCCCCCGCAGGTGGGTCAACGATAATCGCGTCCATGCAAATCGCGCAGTCTCCCAGAGAGCGGTCCGGAGATTCGGAATCGGGAAGTCGCATGGGAGGGTGATAATCGTACGTTCTGACCGTCGTGAGCTGAAGACACGTCGTCAGACCATGATGACGGATGAGAGTTAGGGAAGAGCAGATGGAGAACTCACTCGAGCTGGTAAGAAGAATGTAGGTCCATAGAGATCCTGCAACAGGATAACGAAGACCTGGAAGACCATCCATCCCGCAAAGGTCCAAATCCAAGCTAGAGCACAAAAACACGGACAGTCACGAACCAAGAAAACTCCACAATCAAATGAAACCCACGGCGAGGAGTGATCTCCAGTATATTCTCACTGTAACCCAGGTAGTCTGAACGGGTTAAAGTCAGCACAAGCAAACGTGATTGTGCCCGGATACAAACAGAAGGCAAATAGCAACCGACAAATCGTCGTCCCAACAAGGTACTCAGTGGTCAAAGCCGCAGTTCGTCCTCTTAGGGCAGAACGTGCAACCTGGGGAAACCAGAACATCGAGTACGCAACTGCCACTGCTACAAGGGGTAGAGAGAGCCACATCACGAGTTGATTGACGACTGTCAGAACGAAGGTTAGAGTGAACCCTGACATGACGGTTAGCACCAAGCTCCCAGTCAGTGGACGAGGGTGACTGTAACTGACATATCTTCATATGCGGATCACTCCGCATGTAGTCATTCAGGAGCCTGACAACTGCTGACCCCGCAGTTCCGGATGTGCCCGTAGTTTCACCAACAGTGGGTGGTTGGGTCTCAGCGGCGGTTGTCTCTGAATCCTGCGATGCGGTTCTATCATCTGTCGTTTCCGTAGTGGTGGTTGGCGGGTTTGGCGCTTGGGTTGTCTGAGCTGTTGTCTGACTCAATGCGTTATCCTCGGGGAGTTGCACCCTGTGGATCAGCACAGCGAATTGCTGCCGAGGTCCTTCAGCATCAAAAACCCGGAATTCTAGGCATACCGGCTCACCATCTCATAAACAAGAAGAACGATGGCCAGAGCGGCAGGGGCGATCAAGGGAACACAGGCCCGAGTGTCAACGGCGACTGCGAGGCTGATATACTTAGGAGTTCAAAGGGTAAGGCCGCGGATTTGGGAATGACTGGGAACGCGCACAAAGATGAAGGCAATGGTATCAATCAATGCCTGTGTAAAGAATGTCCATCTCGAAAGCCGCGATATGCCAGCAGGCGTCCGGCTCGCGGTGATCTGGCGACTGAGAAGGAACAACATCATGAGGTAGATCACGGAAGACCACCCGGCATCTACAATCTTTGTTTCAGGAAGAAAGTCGCCATACCGCAAAGGATAGTGACGCACAAGTGATGACGTTACGACTGTAGCCCCAGGTACTAGCATTCTGTTAGCGGCGCTACAGTACTACCTCAATGGGGCAACATACCTTATCCCGGTGGATTCGTCGATGTGATATAGGATGCCACACAACTTACTGATCAAGACACCCTTCAAGATCATCTTGGGCGCGTCAACAGTCGAAATCCCAGAAGGTTTGAAAATCTCTTGTTCCAGCTCGAGCATCAATTTTTCTGGGACATACGTTGGAGTAAGCTGTCCATAGAAAGTGAATGGGCACCTGTGTGCCTGCGATTTGTCTCAAAGACTAACTTCAGTCTGCGCACGAGCTGCCACCAATATTGATAAGGCGTTACCTTTGGAAGCGGCCACCTCTTGAAGCATAGCCCCCCAATCCGCCACCGTTTTTAGTTTCGATAGACGACGGTCCATCTCGTCCTGTAGAACCACCGCGGTAGCGTTCTGCACACTGATAGGAACGATGCTCGGGATGTACCGCATGTCGATAGAGGAGGAGCTGGGAACGGGTCAAACAAAACACATTGGAGCGTGCATAGCGTGACACACCCTTCCTCTTGAGCAAACGCGTAGAAAGACCCGTTCTTTGTGAAGTGTACTCCATCGAACTCTAGAACTATGGTTTCCGTGACCCCCGGGTCGAAAAACTCGAGCTTTCCCTGGAAGTAACCGTCGATATCAAACACCCATGACAGAAGAGAAGGTAAAGAACCTGGAAGATGGCTACGCTTTCCGAAGCATTGGCCACAGTCGCTATCCGATCGTGCACCTTAACCGCGACCCTATCTGTTGCATTCCAGTTCCAAGTCCCCAGCCGCTCGGATATGGCGCTGAAGTTGGCGTTCTCCATGACACGATCAGCGACCGGTTTCCAGGTCACGTTCGTGTCGTAGAGGATCGAGGAAAGGTTGTAGTAGTGAACGTCGCCGCGGAAAAGACCCGTGGCATTCGAATAGTAGGAGCCCAACGAAGGTTCAAGGTGGTATGGAGGGGGTAGTATTTCGGACGTCAGCCGTTCCACATGCACATCGCGTTCAGGCTAAGAGAGTGAAGAGGGATTAGAGACACGGGGCACCGCAAAAACTCCAGAACTCCTTACCAATGTAAAGTTCGTGGCAGTCCCATTCAACCATGCTGAATAGTTTGATAACTGGTAGCCCAAAGCACGGATTGCATCTTCATATTGAGCGCGCACAACAACGTCTTCTTCGGTGCGATTAGTGAGCATGAAGAAGAGGAAAGTGATGAAAAGAAAGGACGGCAATGATCCCCTCTGACGCCTCTGCAGTTCATCTGCGGTGGCTGCTGAGCCAGATTCCGGATCGCGCTCTGGGTCGCTTGTGTTGTTTCGGGGGTTGTCCATGCTTCAGATCTGCGGTCAGAACGTGAGTCCCGTGTCAGACTAGGCACAAGAGTTGGTAAGGCGCGACGAGGTGATCAACAGACCGTCATCTCAAGCGGAAGACGAGTGAAGGGTCGTTTGCTCCGATCTCCAGCCGAGGTTGCGGAATGCCAAACGACCCACGGATGTCGCCGGACGTAGCACGTGTCGGGGCCGGGATAATGATCCGGCTCCCACTCCTGCGTTTAAGTCCGCCATCCACTCACGATCCTCAAAGGATTCATTCGATAATAGCATCCAGCGCTCATCATAAACACACATTACGCCGTTACAATGAACCCGACAGAACCCAACCCCAACAGAGCCAGATTATCCAACTCAAACGATGCCCCGTCGCTATACACCACCTCCAGCTTTTTGTATCCTTTCCACCCCGGAAATTGAGCGACTGGAATTAGTCGTATCTGGGGGTTTAAGTTTACACCCACAATAAGCGTTTGAAATCCGACTGTCCATATCCCGAGATGAATGCGTTGCCAGACATAAGTCGTGAAAGTTACATCGGGGTCCAAAGCAAAGTTCGACAGGCTTGGGACGAGCTGCTGACCGAGAGTGGTTGCTGCGGCCTTGATTTCATCCGAGGTTGGATCGTTCCAAGGGACAATTCCTAATAAATCCGATGAGCTGGAGGGTCACACAGGCGGTGGACAGAATAGAACAAACCCAAGGCACCGTGGGTGACAGCCAGCAAACTCTGGACCACCCACTCCTTCCCGGTGGGAATGTGGCTCCAATATGAACTTCCACCGAACGCCTGAGACACCGTCCAAATGGCCTTCGTTCTCTCCCAACCCAGCGTTCTCAATTGATCAGCAAATTGGTCTACTCTCCGAGAAATATCCTCGAAGTCTCCGACGCAGTTATCGCACCCGCAATCGCCATAATCCGGTGTACATTCCGTATCCCACACCACCGAGTGTGTCGCGTTGATGCCAATGACGTACGCGTCCTGCATCACAATATCTGTCCCGGTCGCGTACGCCTCGAACTCGTAGTCTTGGCAGTTGAGCACCAACGATACAGGATGGTAGCCATCTATGTCGTATATCCTGTCGTATGCGAGACCGGCTGCATCAAACGGATCTCCCCACCCGTCTGGTTCGTCTGCCGTGTACCAGAGAAGGAGGTTTTTGCGGGATTTTATCCTAGATACCTCTTCCTCCACCGCTGAAAGATTCCTGTACGACCTATGGAAGTCAGTCGATCACCATTGCGTATGATGAAAATTCCGAAAGCTATCTGACATACCATCGCATGTCATACATTAAGTATAGTCCCAGCTCCTCCATCCGGTCGAGGACCAATTCAAGCGCAGCCAGGTTCCCAAACGTGGGGATGGGGTGAACCTAATTCCAGATAGTGAGGGTGAAGTGCTGATATAGATTGTCCGCTCGACCTACCATGTTAATCCTTTAAAAAGGGAATTTCTGAATCAGCAAACATAGGGATAAAGAGGAGTGGGTGATAGAGCGCGAACTTACCCTCTCGCTTTCAAGTCATCTAATATCGAAAGATCCCTCGCCAAATAATCATCAAACGAGGAGTAAAACCCAAGGGGAAAAACAGGCGTGTAGCCGGCAGTATGCTCAGCGTCGAATGGCTTTGTCCACAATCCTCCTGTGCGAGCGTCGAGCCTTGTGATCGAGCCGGAAACTGGGTTTGGTAGGTAGGACAACGAAGTGTTTATGATATACTTCTGATCACCACGGTAGGTAGCGGAGCAGGAAACGGTGTACGGCTCTTTACGTGGCATGAGTTTTGTTAGGGAGAAGGGCATTTCGAACTTGGTCGCGTTGACAGGGACCCGACCGACAGCCAAAACGTTGTTTCCTATCGAGATCGACACAAAAAGGAAATCTTCGGTGGATTCCAGAGCGATTGGCTTTGCACCTCGGACTCGAGTGTGTGTTACGACGGTGTCGAGGATGAAACCTGCATTAGTAATCGCGTCCTCTGCGATATAAGGCTTGTAGATTGGTGTGCAACGAAACGCGAGGAGCGTGGAACCGGACGTGGCTGGGATTGGAAATTGGCCACCTGGCGGAACAATTGGGGATCCTTTCTTGTAGTTCTTATTGCACCTGCGTAGAAGCGTGAACCAGGCAGCCGGAGGGACACGATGTGTGATGTGTGCTCACCATTTTTCTTGACCCAACGACGAGCAGACAAACCCGGCAACGACCAGAAAGGACAACAGTCGAACCATTCCTCAACGAAGAGAAGACGAGAATGGTCGCGGGGAGCACCGGAAGCGCCATGAATTCTACCACGAAGACTGAGGTGACGGCCGGGAGTCAGTCAGAGCGAAAGCCACCGCTCGATCGCGCGGCCATGTCCGATCTCACCCAATTCGCTCCCAATCCTCCGAAGGTCGGTGACACACAGTAGCTTTAAGGGCATTGCTCATCGAATATATCGCTCCGATTAGATACTGAGTACATGGGGGCCGAGAAATAATTACAAGAACTAATACATATGATACCGTAGTATTCCAAGTTACACGTGTGGGTATACAGACCTATAAATACAAGTGATCGATGCCTATCAACACGCACACACTGTGGAGGCGGAGTTGGTCAACCTCTGGCCAAGGAAGCGCATTTTGACCAAATCCGTTTCCACAGTGGCGGGCCGGTCTTGGTGCGTTTGGTCTCGGGAACTTGAGTATCCTCCTCCTCCTCTCTCTTCCGTTTCGCTCCGGAAGGTTCACCAGAGGGCACAAGAGCGCGATTCACGTACGACAGCGCAACCGTATCCTTCTGTTCTGGTGTCAAGTGTCTGATGGGCGGATATTGATCCTGCACTTTGTCGCAGAGTTCCGGCCACCCTCCACTGTCGAGAGCCTCCCCGAGTAGCCTCTTGATCTCCGCACAGCTCTCCAGCTTTCTAACACTCTCCTCCTGGGAATCATTGGGCTTTTGCCCCATATCCCGCGCCATGTAATATGCGTTGAATGATTGGAACAGTCGGTAAATCTGCCCGACGAGGGCAGTGAACGGCTCGCTTTCAAACCTGAGCGTCCTGTCCACTACGGAGTCGCTGGTGAAGTATAGGTGGGTTTTCCCCAGTCCACCGATGTGGTTTCCAGTTATTAGAGACACGCCCACTTGGTCGAAGGTAATGGCCATGTTGATACCGCCGGGTCTGTTGTGCTTCAAGAAGTGGAGGCCCTCGAAGAGGAGGACGAACCAGATCGATTCTAGATCGTCACATAGTTCGTGAACTTTTCCGGGCCTAAGCAGTAACCGAGTCGACATAAATTGCCATGTTCCCTGCAATATGAAGTGGTTGGTTGGCGTGGAGCTCAAGATTCTTCTGAATATTGCAACTTACCGTACGGACAGACATTCGTGCACCAACGTCATTTCGGTCCCGGGCCAAATCGAGGTCAATAAGACGACCGCCGCCGTCTACAGTGATCATGATGTTCGCGGTACTGATGTCTCGGTGAATGATCCCCCGATCATATAGATCCTGTATGGCTGAGAAGGATTTAGTGATGGGAGTCGCACAAGAAAGAGAAGGCCCGTACCAATGATTATATCGTGCATGATCTGGGTAAGATGCTTGGAGTCCTTGAACATATTCAGCGGAACATAGAATTCGCACTGGACCGTCCGGTAGTGGATATACCCCACCATCTTCTGTATCCCGCAGAAGTCATCCGAGTATAAGTCGGTGAGGGTATGCTGGGACGGATTCACGGGAGGCCCCGGTTTCCTAGCCGCACCGCGCCTTCTCACCGCTACACATTTGACGTCGGACCCATGCAAGAACGCAGAGATGTTCCTCGCCCCCTCCAGCTTTTCGAACCAGTGCGCTTCCCCCATCATCCCCAGAACATTCGGACGCCAGCTGTCCTTCAAGAAAACCAGCTTCCCGGTGTCCATTGACATCGCTACGAAACCACGAGTAGCGCGCCCTGTAGGAGACCTCGCGTTCGCTATCGAACGGCCGACAATATACGACACCACTCGCTCATCCTCGCCGTCAAGGGTTGGGATCTCGACTCTTCTCCTCGGGTAGCCGACTTTGTCACCAACGGAATCGAGCAGTGTCCTGAGTAACACGTTCCTCCCTTCCCCCACGACGGCTTTGACAGCCGCATCAAAAGCCGCAGCCTCCCCCGGAGTCGCATCGAAAACTGTGGGGTCCCACCCCCGCTGGGCACGGTCCATCAGGTCAAAACGGTGGAGAAACTCAGCCAAATCATGGTTCCCCTTCTCGCAGTAAAGAATGGGCTCCGAAACTATGGCTCCAGCGCGATCCCAGCGAAAGAGGCGGGCGACATTCCCGAATATGCCGACGGAAAAGGCCCAGGTACGGAATTGATAAGCCTGCAGACGAGTGGAGTAGAGAACAATCTGTCCGCGCGTCGCACAGGTCGTTTCGAAGAGCTTCTCGAATGGCAGTTGATCGTGGCTGCAGAACGGATCGGAAGTGTCCCCGCGTTTGAACTCGACGAACATTTCCATCCTCTGGAAGGAGGTCAAACGGCTCTCGGAGTCGCTCGTGTTTGCGGTGTAGAAAGTGATGTCCGGTTTGTATTTTGAGTCCTCTTCTCCGGAGGGATTCTTGGACGTGTCGAATGCTCTGATCCTGTTGCAGATCGAGTTGGCAACTTCGGTCTGTGCGTACGGCGGTCAGGGTTGTGGAATTGATACAATGAGGAAAAGGAACTTACGAATGCACTGTACATCTGACTCTCCAGCCGAAGCCCCGCCATCACCCCGAACCCCGGTAGCCGGCCCTGTCGTGATGAGGGAAATTGGACAGGGAGAAATTTCTCAAAGAAGTCCTTGACAGGCATCGGCCCAACGAAGCACTTTCTCATTTCGGCGTCCATATTGTTGCACAGTTCGTTCAGAGGCTGGGGGGTCGCAGCAAACTTCGTGGAGCTGTTGCAGGTATTCTTTACAGGCGTACTGAGAAGTAGTGCCGGCATGACTGAGAGCGAGCCCAGAGCGAGAGAAGGGCGAAAAATACATACCTTCTGGAGCCGCACCTTTTGTATTACGGGGTGGCAAGATGAATGTGACCGTGTAAATGCCGTGAGGTTGATTCGTCGAACGGCGCTGCTCCACGGTCTCGTTTGTTGCGAGTAAGTAACCGGTCAGTGGCCACACGCGCGTTCAGATCTGGAGGAAGTTGAATGAACTCCGATCATTTGGCGTGTCCTCCCGCGTCACGTGGGATCCAGAGAATGTTCACACGCCCTAGTACTACAGTCGATGAGGTATGATCCTTCAGCAATGGCGCCCTCTACAACATGTAAGATCCAGAAGCTCAACCGCTGCCCACCCTAGTAGGGCAGCGAGCTTTTTTGAACAAATTTTGCGACCGAGGACTCCGGGTTTAGCGTGACTCATCCACGGTCTACCTATTGCCGTGCTGGCATGGGCCCCCGGCGCAAGGGAAGCCATGATGGATTAGCACGTCCATCATCTCTTTGTATTCCATTGTTTGGACATCGAGACGTTCCAGCACCGAGGCCACGGACATCAGCCATGATTCTGTGGTCAATTGTGCTTGTGATCGCCTCCGTTTCCCAACCACCGACCTCTCTTTCAATATGAACTTGTCGTGCGATGCTAACTGGCGTTATGTCCAGGTTACTCCAATAGTTGCCCCCCATCGAGAGCTTCCAATTCCGTTCCGGCGATTGAGGACGGCTCGCTGTCCTCATTCGTCTTTGATGCGGTGCGTAGAAGAATAGATATCGAAACTGTGGACATAGGGGTAAAAATTGTACATCTTAAGTCAATGGAATCGATAGTCAGCCAACTTAATATCCCCGTTCCGACCTCTCATTCTCCTCCCTCAACAACCTATTCTCTTACCTCAACTCTCCCAATTCCTTTGCATACGCATCCACCACGTCCCCCATATACTTTTTCCAACTCCTTCCCATCCTAACCATACCCAGATGCATACCAACCAACCGTCCGCATATCTTCCCGGTTGGATATTTCATGTAGCAAGTCGGGAGAGATACGAGGAGTCATACGTATACGATGTACAACAAAGGTAATGGTCCCTCGAAGGTCCCCTTTTTTTCCAGCATCTTAGTTCTCATACTAAATGTTAACCTTGTGCAGTACATTTTTTGTTTGACAATACTGCAAAGCAGATTCCCCATCGGCTTCGTACTTGTTCGCGTTGCTCAATTCTGCCGTGTGGTTCGACCCCAAGCTTCAGCTCTTCATGCCACGCTCGAAAAGCGAGGCATATACTCGGCCACCCTTCAGTTTCTCAGGCCTCGCCCCTCTCCCACTCAACCGTAGAATACATTCGTATCTTGTAGAGCCTTTCAGCTGTCTCCGGTGGGTGACTCCCAGTGAAATACACTTGCTAGCATCACGTTTTCGACTCCCGGCACACAGAGTTCGGAACTGACCAGCGACCCCAGCTCAAGCCGAGGCTTGAGTACGATCGGTCGTTGTGTGTATCGTAGCCGTGACCGGGCCCTCACTGGCACCGCCCACCGCGCCCACAGGATTAGAAGGAGGGGGAGAAAATGGTCGAGACCTGGACTTCCGTACTCGTAGAGTAGTAAGGGTTTTCTGCGGAGGTAGGCTTGTAATCCGACCATCACCTGCCGACTCATTAATTACCGGCGATCGGTGACCCGCCACGCGAAATCAGACGATGTCGGAGTCAGCGGGTATATAACTGTAGTTTTCTTCGACGAGGATCGGAAGCGTTCACGAGATAGGGGAAGAACAGAACACATCCCCCTTACAATCCACATGGCGCCGCACCTTCACCGTCGGTTACGGCTCTGCCCAACATTGGACTTCCCACCCGCCGCAGCCGACCGCTTCATCTCCTCCCCATCCAACCCGGCCTCCATAAGGATACGCTCGACTTCCTCCAGGATCGGTTTGTACTCCGCTTCATTGTCACGAGAAGATCCAAAATCAGTCCATACACAACGGACGGGAGTGGACTGGAGCCCAGGAAACCAAGCTCACCATACCGCTCTTCTGCAAGGGCGAACCCGTCCCTTCGAAGAAGCTTTCCACGGTTACTGCTGGCGCCGAACGCCTTTTGAGTCCAGTGTTCACCTGGGTATCCGACGGGATATCAGATCAAGGACCTGAAATTGAAACCACATGACTCACGAGATCTGGCGTAGAACATCGCTAACGTCTCTCCGGGAAGTGGAGTACTGATAAGGTCTTCTGGAGACCGAGCGGTATCTTTAGACACCCCCAAAAACTCCGTGGCTTTAGTACGTAGGTCCTAATCCACAGGTCAACACCCGCCATATGTAGTCGAAGGGTCCACTCACCTCTTCCTCCTTCTTTTCTTCCTTCTCTTCTTCCTTCTCTTCAACTTCTTCGACCTCCACCAGTTCCCATTTCGCAGTATCTGGCGCATCATCGGAGCCTTCCCCATCCTCTTCACTCTCTTCACCCTCATCGTCATCCCCGTCATCTTCTTCACTGCTGCTTTCCTCTTCTCCTTCCGTCGGGATAACGACGTCGCTCTTCTTCAAACAAACGTACTTCTCCATCTTATCCAGTTGTAGCGCGTAAAAATCATCGAGCGTGTACTCTTTCGGCCCGCGCTCAAAAATTCCGCCATATCTGTCCAACGAGTCGTATTCAGTCTAGACTCGGAGACAAAAAAAGCAAGGGAGGTTACATGTACAAGGTGTTCCGTAACACTGCAAGCATAGCGTTATAGCGAGGCATCGGTGTCGTCAGAATAGGGTCGTTAGGATCAACCTCCGGCTGTGAGGGGGCTTCTTCAGATCGTTGTGTTGTCGGTGGAACATTGCCCCCCTGGAAGGGAGAAGTTCCCATTCAGTTCACAGGATATACCATTGTTAAATCCCCTACCTCATCATCATCCTCACACCCATCATAATCGCTATCCTCCATCTCCACTTTCTGCTTAACCGGTACGTTCTGAACCGCTTTCTTTTTCTTCCCCTTCTCCTGCTTTGGTTTTTTCAGCAGTAAACTTACCCACCTCCCATTCCCACTCATCTGATACCCATACAGATCGTTGTGAAACACGCTCTCGAGGGTTTCCTCATGTTTGTCTTCATCTGTGACACCACCGAACATGATGCCCATGCCTTTCGTGGCCCACAAGGCCATCGTACATCCTGATCGGAGCGATGGAGCGAATGACGTTGATGGACGTTTTCTTCGTTCCCATTTTACGGTGAGAGGGTCTGCCTTCGGACCTGCTTCCGGGTCGAGGGACATCCTGGAAACGGGCGGTGAGTGAGACCGTGGGATACAGCAGGCTATCGAGACAAGCCCCACACCTTAATAACCAAGTATCGTCCAACATTATTCCAACGGGACGTTTTCCTTTCGAATATTCCTTACAGTACCCACCTAGGAACATAACAGTCAGATATGCAGATGCAGACAACCTGGTTCCATTACCATGGAGAATTGCTCCATCAGGAGCCGGAAGGAAGGAGAATCCGCTCCTCGGGCTGGCACCTCGCCGTCAAACAAAGGATCGTTGATGAAGGAAGATCGAGCACCCACGAGGGTTTACGTTCGTTATCTTTCATAACAACCTGCTTCCACTTATATTCCTGCATATCGAATAGCCACAGATCGTTAAGGTAGTTCGCTGCCCAAATTTCAGGCACAAAGCAACCAACCGAAGTGAGAGAACGAACTGGTGTGTCCCGGATCATAGAAACCACCGAAAAGGATAATGTAGTGTTTCCAAACGGCCATCCTACCGTCCAACGATCAGAGAAGGGGGTACCCCGCCCGCTACAGGTTTGACATACCGGTGCCCAGACCGGGCGGTTGGTCGAACCTTAGTATCGATACGATCCCATGACTGGCTCGATACGTCGAAACACCAGAAGTCCCGATAATGATGGAAACTGTTCTGGTACAGGGATGAAAACTCCCCACCTGTCCGCGCGACACGATGCAACAAAACTGAGAGGGTGCTTCCGCTTTTGCGAAGGGTGTTTGAGAAGCCGTACCAAACAGAAACAGCTTGCCGCCCCCTGCGGAAGTAGCGACTACCGCATGAGCGGATCTGGGTCCAGGACACGTCGGCGAGACAAACTTCCGCCACTCGTCCTTGTCGGATGTTAGGATAAATCCTTCCCTCCCATTGTAGGTAGCGAATCAACAAACAAACTCACCTTTTCGGGGGAGTAACGGAAAACGTCGTTGTAAAAGTGCTGTGCAAACCAACCGTTATCAGCACACGAGCAACACCGGTTTGTGATGGTCAACTCACCGCCTTGCCGTCGTCACTGAAGAACTCCCCTCCGATCACCCACACATAGTTCTAATCGTCGTGTCCCGGTCAAGATTTCAACACTAGTTCGCAAATCCGACACGCTCACGCCATCGGGCGACGCTGTAAACGTCGCGTTCGCCCGCCGACTAGGCGGTCCTTCCACCAGTTCCTCAGTAACCCTATGCGCCTCCTCCCATTCTCTTTTCATCTACTACCCCACAACACATGAGCCAATCTCACACACCAAGCCAAACGCTGAACGAAAGAAAGAAGCAACGAAACTCACTTGATCAAGGACCCCTTCCAGATCCTGATTATCATCTTCCTCATCGGCAAGTTTCGACTTCCCCGCTTTCTTCTTCTCCTTCTTCTCGACTTTCTGGGCCGTCCGAGTTTTTTTCTCCGCTTTGACTTTGGCTTTCGCCGCAGACGATTTCTTCTTTGCCATCGCGCGCGCGGGTGCAGTGTTGTGGGGGGGGGAAGCGCTGAGAGAGACCTTCGATTCCGGCGGAAAGTAGAAGAACCGAACCCAGCCAGAGAGAAATCAGAACAAACTGATCGGAATTGGGGTGTACAACTGCCAATACCCCCGGCATGACCGCGACGAAGTTCCAGATCGGCGCCAGGGGTGCTTTGAATTGTTGACACCTTTCCACAGTAGAACCGGCGAAAACCCTACCGTACCGCCGGAGTGCTTTGACGCGTCACATAGCTGTTCTCAACGGGAACCGAATCCAGATGAGTCAAACACAGGCGTCTCTCGTTACGACGATAGCTAGTACGAAAGCAAGGATACAGACGCGGATAGTAATATAAGAGATAAGAGTCACTTCTAGGCAATATATAGGGACTGGTGTGGA
>Ga0307515_10013640_pt1 | contig 15147 bp, 4 predicted proteins | sample 17_EM_MG_FD_194513 | JGI IMG/M metagenome (GOLD analysis project Ga0307515, IMG submission 194513) | Populus trichocarpa ectomycorrhiza microbial communities from riparian zone in the Pacific Northwest, United States - 17_EM | ecosystem: Host-associated > Plants > Roots > Unclassified | place... | reverse complement strand
TACTTAGCGTCCTTATAAATTTAGTATGCGTTATTATAACAAAACGCAAAACTTCTAATTAAACATTCTTTTGTTCCTCGTAGTATACTATTATCCCTATATACGTGTGTATCGTCTGCTATTAGTCTAGTTCCCTTTATTATATAGTACCTCTAACCATCTTTATAATCCCTCACAAAGTAACCTTATTTTCCGCAATTTATATAAGCTCTATCTTTAAACTATTAACTTTATTATAGAGTCCGCCTAAATATCTTCTGCTACTAAGATCCCTAGTTTAGCCTTTACTCCTTAGTCCTATAATTACTAGATCCTTAACCTCTAGGTTTTTACAATTTCTTACTCTATTTCTTATAGGCTTCTTTAGTACCACTTAGGTCTATTAGCTCTACGCCATACCATAGTTTTTAACTTAGCTTTAGTCATTGCGTACTTTGCGCCTTATATAACTATAGAACTCTGTCCTAGCCTCTCTTAGCCTATTCCCTTTAGTAGATTTAATTATTAATCTTAATTACCTAATCTATTAGATCCCTTAGGGTATCCGTATTTTTTATTAGAATAATTACATCCTAGACTTTAACCTTAAGTCCCTATTTGTACTATGCTATAAGCGCCTTATTATTCTATTTAACTTATATTACTAGTATCTAGAACTATATTATATACTTAATTACTAAGGTTTATTACGTAATATCTTAGAGTTTTCTTTTTACCGTAGTTACTGCCTTTAGGTCTCCAAATATTTATATAAGTCGCTCTGTAAACCCTTCCTAGCTTAAGAATATAAATCGCACCTCTTAGTTAGTGGTCGTCATTCCGTTTGCCTATATCTCCATATTAAACTACTTAAGTGCTCTTCCTAATAGGAATAGTCCTGCGTAGGCTATTCGATCTATAGGTGTTGGCAGCTTAACTCCTTCTTACGTAACCTTAAAGTGCATTTATGTAAGGAATCCTTTAAGCTTTAATCTTTCTCCTAAGTACCTTTTAATTAATAGTAACTTAATTCTTGCCGCTCCTATCCTATTAACCCTTTCTTCTATTACTATATTGTTTGCTATTAACTGGTTAACTATCTTTTATAGCTATCCGACCGTCACAGGTTGTTAAGAGTTAGTGTCCGCTATACTAGTGTTACCTCCTAACCTTAAAGTAGTTGCCGCCATCAATGGCGTTATAATGGCTGCTTTTGGTGGCATATTATTCAACTTTCTGTATTTAATACCGTAACTAGGTAGTAATTATGTAACGGAACCTTATAGCAGGAACTACGATAGGCTCGTTATTAGGCTAGGTATATAGGTGATGCAAGTATAGAGTTAATAAGTAATAATAACTGGTGGAGTGGTTGCCTAATAAATTAACTTTAATTATATTCTAAGAATTACTACAAGGAAGGAACTATCTAGGTAGGGACTAAGGGTCCTTAAATACACAACCGTACTCCTATAAAATCCTTCTTATACGTAATATACGTGTTATACGTGTTGTACGTACGTTCCCTTCGTACACTGCGTACACTGTGTACAACGTTATGTGACCTTAGTTACCATTTCTTATCACATAGTTCTATTGGTTCTATCCTAGACCGTACCTAAATCAACTAACTAGCTTCTTCGGACTCTTCTCCAAGTAGTTATAATATCGTACTTAAAGCGTCCGTAACACAGCCGCGTACTTACGCGTTTATGCATTTGGTATACTAACCACTTACTTACGCATCTGGTGCACTTATAAAGCACTAACTAATTAGGGGGAGGCGCATTAGTATATAGACCACGTAGTCTGCTTTATATAATTAATAGTTACTATTATCTAAAAGAGCATATAATACTATACGTATTTCGTGCCCCTAGATCTAACTTACTTATACTATTAAGTTAGTACAAACACAAACCTTAGAAATATCCCTTAGATTACATTTTTAATTTTATATAAAGCGGATATAAAATTATTCTAAATATATAGTCTAAGCTTACTAAGGTAAGCCTTAGACTATAACGTACTTTACTACTCCCTAGCCTACCCTAGTGCTTAGTTTACTTTAAAACCCTACCTTAAGATTAGGGCTAAAAACCTAATATTTTAATAATAGCCAGGCTTATTACTCTAGAACTTTATTAAAAGCCTTAAAGTAGGTATAAAAGGCTAATTATAAAATTTTAGAATTTATTATTAGGCCATTGTCAAGATATTAAGGTACGGTTTTTCCTATTTTTAGTGGGTTTTTAGGGTAGACTAAGGACTAGGGTAGGCGGAGCACGTTATAGTAAACCCCCCTTATTACGATATGGGGTATATAACGATATATATCTATATTACAATCTATACCCCTTAATTAAGCCTTTTTTAGTGTAATATTACGATAATCTAACTTTTAACAATATTGTTAAGGTGGCTCTACCAAAATCGTTATAACTAGATAAGATTTTATATGGGAGAAGCCCTATTTAGCCCGTACAGTTAGTATATTATACCCTTTTAGGGTAGTTGGCCTCCCATTTCCTGCTTATTAACGTATTATATAACAATTTTAGTATAATAATACTATTGGTATTACGATATGCTCGGCCGCAAAAACGGTATCGTACTAAAGAGGTTTTACTATACACCCTCCTGTTAACTCCGGTGGTTAGCGCAGCCATATCTACACGGCCTTTTTGTAGGGGAAGTTTTGGTATTTTTGCTGTTTAAGGGAAAGTAAGGCCGTGCGGAGGTAGCTGCGCTAACCACCAGAGTTGACAGGAGGGTGTAGTTATAATTGATTTTACGCGGAGCGGATATAAAATTATTCCGATTATATAGTCTAAGCTTACTAAGGTAAAAAAAAAGGTTAGCGATATCCGCTAATTAATTCTATACGTCTAAGCTTGCTAAGGTAAGCGTGCATATAGGTGTTGTTAAGTGGGTCATTGATTTTCCTATAATTTTCCTAATATAAAGCGATGAATTGTCTAACTATAGCTGGCAATGACACCTCCTAAAATCTATCAATTATAGTAAAGACCCAATATTATATAGAAATGGGGTTAGAATATGTTTATAACGCTTTTAACTTAACATTAATTTTATTAAATTTAAAATTTACGTTGTTAAGCGGAGCGGAATCTTAATTTTCTTAATAACGCCGCTATCTTTCTTCTATAAAATTCTTGTTAAACCAGCCCGATTCTAACTAAACTATTTTTAAACTACTACGAGCTGTAGAAGTTAAGATCAATTATTAAAGTTTAACGTACAAATTCGGTACGCGCGTTTAATCTCGCTTAACTACTACTAAATATACACAGTAATTGCAGCAAAGCTGTATGCTTGGCTGTAAGAACCTTGTCAAATGTTATAAGGTTTTTACCTATACGATATTGCCAAATTTCATCGACCTCTCTGCAGAGACAGCGTTATATTCGCGTTTTGGCGGCCACAACGGAGGCATAGTTAAGGGGGAGAAGAGGAAGCATACGTCTTTAATTTAATTCTCCTAGCCAATTATCAAGCGAGATTGGATGCGCGTACCGAATTTGAAATCTTGCAGCGCTCGCCAAAGGGGGGTCACTGTAGCTGCCTATACGCGAAAGTCCCTTAAACTAAAAAACAGTGTCCTGCGCGCAGCAACGGCGGCATCTAATTTCGCTTAAGCTTCGCCTAAATTAGTTATGTAGAGCTAGCAGAATTAAATATAATAGCCGCTATAAAGGCAACCCATTAAACTTTGTTAGTAGAGAGAAGTTAAGCTATATACTAATATAGCTACTAAATACGGGCGGCAGAGTTACGGCCGTACTTATACTTAAGCTCTACGTTAAGATAGGTAGTTAAGGAGTAGATAAGGACAGTATTGGCGATAGTTGAGGCCTTTAAAGGGGTGGATGAGGACTTCTAACGGCGGCAGCGATAGTATGTTTGGAGCTTATATTGACGAGAGAAGGGCTCTATTACACTAAGATCTAGAGCAAATATCACGATATTAGTAAGGAAGAGAAGTTGCGAAAAGCCTTAAATGCTAGCGTCCACTTGTTATATCTAATTCTGCTAGCTCTATATACTAATTTAGGCGAACTTTAAGCGAAATTAGATGCTACCGCTGACCCTATAGCGTGTCTTAGTTTAAGGCACTAAAGTGAAGTGAAATAAAACGGATACACGTAGTACTACATAGACACTACCTTTAAAGTGGCCCCTAGGTTGTTTAAGCTCTATCTCCATAGCCTCTTGCATCTTTAAACCGAGTTTTAAGGCGCCTAAAACCCGCTATAAACTCTAGCCTATAACCTATTAGCAGTCCTAGATATCTTGCGGCCACACTTAAAGCTGCGCCGTCACTCAATATATTACTAGACTTGAGTCGCGCTCTTTAATTATCTAGTTAGTCTCCGTAGCCCTTTAGCGGTATTATCTACTTTATAGACATTCGCATTCTTAGCATTAAAGTCACTAAGTTTGTGCTAACATCTACCCTTAACTGCAGATTCTTCTCCTTTAGTACCGTGGATGTTATACAAAGTAGGCCCTATTACTATACCTTTCTTACCTCCCTAGTTTATCTCTATTCACGGCGCTATTATACTAATTACTGACTGCGACACGGGACCTGTATTACTTTAAATTACCCTTAAGGCAACTTATAACGTATATAGAGTTACAATTCTAACTTACAATACGTTTTCTTATCCGTTATTAGTAAGACTCTATTAACCTCTAAACTTTTTACTAACGCCATAAATATACAATATAGCGTTAGTATACTATACCTAGCAGAGAATCCGGGCCTGTTACCTCGACGCTTACTATAGATGCTATATAAATATAGGCATTAATTTAGTAATTACGCATTGCAGCATAGTAATAAAAGGCAAATAGGTAAGTACGTTATGAGCTCCTAATTAATAGCTAATTACTAAGTTATAACTGGTTTTAACTCTTTCGTGGCCCTAATAATAAATATAGTTGGCTGACGCAGTATAACGCCACTCGTTCTATCTTCTCTTCCTTTACTAAAAGCTAATGCTGTTAATATTGGTATACATTATTAGTGTTATAAAGGTTGTGCCTTAAATAACTATAACGGCTAATAAAAAATCCTACCCAAATCAAAGACAGCCAAGAAAAAGAATTCTTTGTGGCGTAAGGTTAAGCGTAATTTAAAGCCAGGTTATATCTTGAAACGTAAACTTAAGGAAACTTATAACAACCTTTAAAGGTCTATTTTAGTTAAGATTATAGTGAACGGCTGTCCAATCCTTTATAATGGCATTACCTTAATTAACCCCTATTGCCCCGTAAACCTTATAAGTAGATACTTTACTAAACTCTTTACAAAAACCTTTAGATCCGCTAAAGGAAAACCAATTTTAAATGGTCTCGGTAGGGGTGAGTTTAAATTAGTTAGAACGTTATTAGGAAGATGGTTTTGCATAAAGACGAAGAAATATTATAACCGAAAAGTCTCTTTTAACCTAAAGTACCTAGAAGCGGAATAGCAGGTATTGGAGTCTATTAAACCCTTTAACGTTATAATTAGTTAAGAGATAATTTGTAGGTACGACCTCCTGGAAGCTAAAAATAAGATAATAGCGCCTACGTTCCGATATAAGCACGATAAAATCAATAGTACTTCTCCCTAGATATGCCCGTGTGTATATATTAAGGTTACTTACTATTATATAAATGCCATAGCCAAGCTTAATTAGGAGAAGTAGAATAAGAAGATTAAAAGGAATAATAAGCTAAAGAAGCAGAAGCAGGAAGGGGTAGGCAAAAGAAATAAAGAGCGAGCGGAGTAGTAAACCTAAATTAACTCTATAAAAAGCATACGTTAACGTCTCTAGGCAAAGTCAAACCTTAATAGCACTAACGGCCTTATAATCCCCGGGTCATTTTTAATCGTAATAAGTGTATGATTTAACGTCGACATAAAGCCGCGTCCATTTATTAATTAGCGACATCTTAATATTAGGTATGCCTCTAACCGATATATAAAGCTTATAGCTATCTAACATATCTATAACGATGCTAGGGGATGGTTATAACTATATATTATAGTTAACGTTCCATTAATTTTCTTATCTTAGGAGCCGGGAATACTTTTATTCCGGCCTAAAATACGTTTTCTCCTATAGTATAAGGAGATACCCCTTTCTTTTATAATACAAGCTAGTGGGGTATTAGATTAGATGGCTATAGATAGGAATAAGTTTAGGGTCGCTAGATTTTAAGTTCTTTATCTTTTATCTATCTTTTTTTTGTTAAGGCTACTTAGGGGAAATTAAGGACTAGCTAAAGACAAGGCTTAGCATCTCCTTATTAGTTTATATTAGTACCAGGCTATTGCTATACTCTTTACCATATTATTCTCTCTTTTATTAACTCTCCTATAACTTATACTCGGCTTACCTACTCCCTACTATATACCTAGGCAATATACCTTATATTTAAACCAATCTTATACTATTTTAGGTAGTAGCTAGTAGTAAGCTAAGGGCTCCGCCTTTAAGTAATTTTATAATTCTCTACTTTTATCTAGAATAATTGCGTATACTATAGAGTATATATACTAGTAGATGCCTAGTAGGTTATATCTATATATAAAGGTTAATTAAAATATAGATTAGGTCCTCTATATTACTTAGGATAATTATATATATTGTTACGGAACTCTACCACAGGGGCCTCTATAGGAGAGCCCCGTGCTCTCGCGTATACCTCGCGTACAGCTTATGTTAGCTACGCGTAGGTATATCACCTCCTTACGCCCTTAACCCTTACGATCGATCGCGTAACGTCTTGTAGACTCCTCGAATACATACGCTTTGTAGCCACTACCCCCGTCCCGTGACATTACGTTGCGCCTTTTTTATTACCGACGCTCAGCCTACGACTAATTCTATATCTCTATAATACTGCAGGCGCTACCAGAAGCAGCATATCTATAAATTACCTCACTTTATACTTCTAAGGAACCCATAATAGTAAGACAATATCCCTTATTAGCTACTATATTAAACCTAAAGAATAATCTAATACCTATACCTAACTTATAACGCTAATCAATCCTAAAAGAATTTAATTTATTAGCCCTAGCCTTAACCCCTAAGGAGACGGACACTAATAATGTCTTATCTTTTATTAACTATATAACTACGGATAAGCAAACGAAAGGGCTACTACCTATTAAAATTAAAATATGAGACGCCGAGACGTTTATAAAAATGGTAGTATAAGACCCTAATAAATACTACCACCTTCTATAGAACTATTACCTAAAGCTTATATAAGCCGAGATACGTACTACCTAAGATTACGATATTATCCAAGACCTATAAGCTCGTAAGGCGCTCGCCAATAACACACGTTAAGAAACTAAAGATAACCTCTGTATATCTAAACGCGACGTCTAATAGTTAAAGAAGGCTAAGATTGCACTAATTGCTATAGTTACTAAAAGAGAAGGTATAATTAAATACCTATAATCTTAGCTTAATAAGCACATTTGTAATAACGCTAGATACCTTTTTACTATATATAACGCCACCTAAGTCTTTACGCCCCTGGCAACTTTACCTACTTAATACTTAACGGAGGGCTAGCGCTAAGCAGCTTCACCTAATAGGAACCCCTACTAAAGTAGTAATAATAAAAGCCATAATAATTGGACCTAAACTGCTACTGTAGGGTCTAATACACGCTACTCTAATCCCCTAGTCTTCTAGGGAGACCGCAAGGAATATAGCTACTAGAAGATGCAAATCCGTAAGAAACTAACTTAGAGTGCCTGCCTTTTTCCTACGGAAGATACTAAGATTGGCTATATTATTGGGCGAATAAAGGGTATACCATTTAATAGACTCTTTGCCTAATAGGAGACTAGTGGCCCCTAAAAGTAGCAGTCCTACTAAGAAGTCCTTAATAATCTTAACCTAATATATTGTAACTACGACCTACTAGCTACTAACTAAGCTAAACTACGTGCCCTAAAGATAAGCCCTACTGAATTATTTAACAAATTTTATATTAAATTCTAGGAATACACTGGAGCCCTTACCCGAAACGATACTAAAGACTAAAAGGACCTCCTTAAAAAAGTTACTTATCGCCTTAGTTACGCAGCCGCCAGCTATAACTACAACAATGTTTATAATATGGTAGCAGCTCTACGGAAGATTAAACGACAACTAAATTAGATTGCTACTACTAACCCTTGCCTAAAGACCTCCCTATAGAAGCCCCCTAGGCCTACTAAACCCATATATACTAAGCCACCGACGCCTACTACCTTAAGTACTACCGGAACTAATATTAATTTCTTTATACTAACCTTCCCATAGAAACTCCTAGATAGAGAGCGCAAGCTACTCCGGAAACTAGAATGCTACTATAGATGCCATTAAGAAGGCTATTATTGCGATAACCTAAACTGCCTAATGGCTAGGTTTAGTAGCCGCCGCCTAATACCTAACCTAATACCCTAAACACTAAATACGTTACTATGCGCTACTACCGTATAAGACAAAAACGTAGTAATAGCGGTAGAGTCGGATACGGAAACGGAAAACGCTAAGTCCTAGCCCTAAGTTGCGGGTTAGGACGCCCTGATAATAGAGGGATCTATATATTAGCTTACTTAATAGATAACTCTATAAAGATAAATAGACGGAAATAGATAGTTTTACCTATAATAGGAACTACTGCTAAAAAATAATATAAAAGCCGTTTTATAATTAATTACGGAGCTACTAATAAATTTATAAATACCTAATTCGTGCGTACTTATAACCTACCTACCTTACCCCTTACTAAAGCCCGCGCCCTATAACTCGCTAATAATAATTATACCGTATAGAAGATTACCTATATAGCATAACTCTACCTAGATATAAATAGGCACTAGAAAGAACTCTAGGCCTATATAATACTACTTACTAACTACCCTATTATCCTTAGAATAAACTAGCTTAAATAATACAACCCCGCCATTAACTAGAAGAAGAGAGAAGTAACCTTTAACTTTAAATACTACAGAGAGACTTACCTAGGGCATAGCCTAGCCGCCTCTATTTACTCCCTAGGATATTAACCTAAGGAACCCCTTATTACCCCACCTATAACCAACTACTACTATATAAGTGCCCTGGCCTTCTACCATATAACACATAAAAAAGGCTAGACCGTTACTATAGCTTCCCAATTATAACTATATAAGCTTAATAAAGAATAGGACTACGTCCTCTATAGTAATAGGATAGATATAGTTAACCTTCTAAAAGATAACGCCCTTATAAAACTCTACGGACTTTTACCTTTAGACTCTAAGAAGTTTATAAAGCTTAAAAAAGGACTTACTAATAAAGAACTCCGTAAGCTCCTCCCTAAGAGGTACTATAACTTTACTAATATATGCTTACAAAAGAGCGTAGATATACTCCCCCTATATTAACCTAATAACTATACCATTAACATTAAATAAGGAAAAATGCTACCTTATAAAAAACCCTACCTAATATTAAAAGACGAGCTTTTAGTTATAAAAAAGTATATTAATAAGCACCTTAATAAAGGATTTATTTATCCTAGTATATTACCAGCAGCTGCCCCTATCCTTCTTACTAAGAAGCTAGAAGGAGGTATCTAATTCTATATTAACTATAGAGGACTTAACACTATTATAATTAAAAACTAATACCCAGTACCGCTTATATATAAGACCCTTAAGCGGCTTAGTTAAGCCAAAATCTATACTAAGCTTAATATTATCGCCGCCTTTAACTCCGAATACGGGAAGGTAATAAATAGAAAACCGTATTCGCATTACGCTTTGGCTAATTTAAATATACCATTATACCCTTTAGTATATATAACGGCCCAGGCACCTTCTAAAGCTATATTAATAACGCCTTACAGGACTACCTTAACGACTTCTGCTCTGCGTACATAGACAATATACTTATTTATAATAATAACCCCTTTAAGTATACTAAACACGTTTAAAAGATTCTATAGCGCCTTAGGGACGCAGGACTTTATATTAATTTAAAGAAATACGAATTCTTAGTTATAGAAGTAAAATACATTAAACTAATTATTACTACTAAGGGTGTCTGTATAGACCCTAAGAAGGTATATATAATTACTAAATAGTAAGCCCCTAACTACATTAAGGACGTATAAACCTTCTTTAGTTTCGCTAACTTCTATTAAAAATTTATATATAACTTAGGCGTAATAGCACTACTTATAGCAATAATGCGAACAAAGGGCCTTTCTGCAAAAGGAAGAAAAACGCACCTACGCTTTACCTAAACGCCTAAATATAAGAAGGCGTTCTAAGACCTTAAAAATGCCTTTACTAAAGCATCTGTCCTAGCTTACTTTACACTAAGACAATAACTTTACCTTAAAACCAACTCCTTAGACCACGTTAACGCAGGTATCCTCTCCTAGATAGGTAATAACGGTCTCCTTTACCTAGTCGCATTCTACTCGTCTAAGCTTATACTATAAGAATATAACTATAAGATCTATAATAAAGAACTCCTTACAATTATATAAGCGTTTAAAGAATTCTAATTAGAACTCTCCTTAGTAGAGCCTAACTAACTAACTAAAGTCCTTACAGACTATCGCAACCTTAAGTACTTTATAACCATAAAACAGCTAAACTAACGTTAAGTATATTAGAACGAGTTCCTCTTTAGTTTTAACTTTAAAATTATATATAAACTAGGAGTATAAGGTACTAAACCTAATAGCCTAATACGCCGCTTATAAGACCCTTCTTAGTTTAAAGATAATCCTTATAATTAGTTCTAATAACAAACGATTCTAAAAGCACAAAATTTAGCCCTAGGCATACTACCTATAATAGAGCTAACTATACCCTAGCTTTATACTATAGAACTAAAGTTACCTTCTAAAATTAACGAGCTTATTACTACGGTATATAACGCCTCTATTAACCTATTACCGTAAAGACCGCTAGCGCCTATATACTGCCTATTAACCTCTAAAGCTTAGGCTAGATTAATATAGTAGTCTTAAAAGTAAAAGAGAACAGGCTCTATTATAGAGGCCGCCTATTTATCCCTAACTTAGAAAATCTATAACGGTAACTAATCTAAATGGCCTATAACCTCTAATTAAGCGGCTACCTAGGCAGAGGAGGAACTTATAAGCTTCTTAGCTAATACTACTTCTAGCTAAAAATAATAGATTTAGTTAAACGCTTTATAGGCGCCTATTATAGTTATACGCGCGCCAAGGCCTTTAATATAAAGTACTAAAAACTACTATACCTTTTACTAGTACTTATATAACAATAGGCAGATATCGCTATAGATTTCGTTATTAACCTACCACCCTATAAACAACACGGCCGTACCTATAAGAATATCCTTATAATAATATACTAACTTATAAAAAAGCGCCACTACGTCCCAACCAAAGGCGTAGCTATTAGTAACGTTACTAACGCCTTCCTTTATAAAGTTTACTAACTATATAGGTTACCTAACTTAATTACGTCCAACTAAGGTATATAATTTAACTCCGATATATAGAGACGAATCTACTAACGCCTTAGCATCTCCGTTAAGATGTTTATATCCTTCTATTATAAAACTACTAGGTAACTAGAAAACGCTAATGCCAGTATAAAAGCGTACCTATAATAGGTAGTCGCCTATAGTTAAGATAACTGGGTAGACTACCTCCTACTAGGTAAATTTGCAGCGAATAACTATATCTTAACTACTATAGGACTTACCCCGTTCTTTGCGAATAAGGGTTATTACCCCCAATCCAGCATAGAGCTACTAAAACCTATTAATAAGAAACTGCCATATAGAAAACGCCTTAAAATACTACTTACCGACTAGCATGCAAACCGTATAAAAAATCTACTTAACTACTATAAGGGAGAAATGGCCTAGGCTTAAGCAAAGTAGGCCTACTTTGCTAACTATTATAAAACGCCACCACTGGAGATATGTATTGGCAACTAGGTATAGCTAGATATACGCAATATCTCTATATAGAGGCCTATAAAGTCACTTAATTATAAAAACCTTAGCCCCTATCTAATTAAACGAGTTATTAATAAGGGAGCCGCATATAAGCTAGAACTCCCACCTACCCTAGCTACCCGCGGGATATAGCCCATATTTTACCTATAGCTACTACACCTCTATTAGCCCAACTCCTTACTAGGGTAGATATAGCCTAAACCCCTACTAGTATTAATTCGAGATAAGAATAAAGATAAGAACTATAAGGAGTAGACCGTTAAACAAATTATTAACTCTAAATACTTTAGTAAAGGCAAAGGACGACGGCTTTACTACAGAGCTATATATATAGGATTCGATATAGATTAGCCAGAATGGCAACTATAGGAAGATTTTGAAAATGCAAAGGATTTAATTAGCGACTTTTATTACGCAAACCTATAGAAACCAGGCCTAAGTAAAGACTTTATACCTAATCCTCTATAGAAGCCCTTATAGAGTTAAACCGTTATACATTACCACGTAAGGGCAAATTACCGTTAGATTGCGGTTAGATTACGGTAAAGTGCGATTACGTAACCGGAATATTATTAAGATGTTTAGGAACTTTAACCAGCGGTTAAAGTTATTTAATTGGTCGGATTCTTAGATGCTAAGCCCTATTACATAACGTTGTTTTAAGCCTTTAGTAATACCCCCCTTTTCTTCTTTTTTATACCTTAAGTGTCTTTTTTATATATATATAGTAACTACAGCATCACTAGAGCTCCGCCTCTATAAGAAGGGGGGTAGTGTTATAAAACCCCACCGTAGGGGCCTCTATAGGAGAGCCCCATGCTCTCGCGTATACCTCGCGTATAGCTTATATTAGCTACGCGTAGGCATATCACCTCCTTACGCCCTCGACCCTTACGATCAATCGCGTAACGTCTTGTAGACTTCTTGAATATATACGCTTTATAGCCACTGCCCCCGTCCCATAACAGTTACGGACCATAATTAATAAAAATACCGAAAAATCGACTATAGAGTGCCTGCAAATTCTTATTAAAGACCTTCGGCACCTATAACACGGCCTTAATACTAAGCTTTAAATAGACAACTTCCTATATAATAAACTTATTATAGCCTACTAAGAAGTGGAACCCTATAAATACACCTATTACAAGCCTATAGATACCTTAACTGGTCTTATTAACGATTTATAGTACTTTATTATAATATATAAAGTTTTAAACCCACTAAGTAGTACTTATGCCTTTATTACGGACCTATAAAACCTATAAACTAACTTAGATGCCTACTTTACGGACCGCCGCTACTGCTAGTAGTACCTATACCAACTAAGTCCTACCTATAACCCCCACAGCAACTCCTATATAAAAGTATACCCCTATAAACAAACTAGCTAGAAGTGCTTTATATACGGTAAAGAAGAATATTAGTTTATAAGGCATACCTAGGAAGAATATAATAAGTCTAAAAAGAGATTTAATAATTAGATTAATTAGTTTATCTTAAACTATAAAGGAGAGGAAGTAGAGGAGTCTCTTTTTTTATTTTTTTATTTTTATATCCATTGTATTGTACTACGTATAATACTGCGTATGCAGCCTCTAGGCTATAGCGCTATAGTTCTATATACATAAATCCTTTCTAGGCAGCTTAATATATACTAGTAGCTATATCCTAGTAGTTTATAAACCTCTAGACTAGAGGTTTACCGCTCCCTAGTAAAATACTAGGTTACGACAACTATTAGGTAGTATTAAAACAGTAGAAAAACGGTAAAAGAAACGGTAAATGAATCCTAACGCCTGCCCCTATACATTTTATAGTTTATTTCTATCCTTTTACTTACTACTATCTATTTACTAGAAGTTTAGTAGGAGTTACCTCCTTTTAAAGCTTCTACTTCCATTAGCCACTCTCTAGTAGCTATTTTTGTCTTACTTAGAAATGGGAAAAGCGCCCTTCTTCCTTTCTTTATACAAAAGAGCTTCTCTAGGGAGAGAGAAGAGCTTAGTTGTCTTTGTATTTCTTTTCTCTCTTCCCTATATAGTCTGCATTCTAGTAATAGGTGCTTAGGAGTCTATATAGCTCTATAGCCCTTAAAGCATTTACCTTCTTTATCCTTCCCTATTGTCTTAAAGAAGGATTTAAAGAAGCCTTTTCCTAGTTTTAGTTAATAGAAAGCTAATTATAACCTTTTAGAATATTTATCCTTAGGGGCTTTAAGAGATAAAGAGTAGTTTCCTCTAGAGATCCTAGTATAGTATTTTCCTTTATTTTTTTTCTGTTGCCAGCTGCTTTTCTACTATCCTAGTATTTTTTCTCTTGCTGCTTTCCCTATATAGGCTAGGGATATATAAGAATTATATTTTTCTTCTAAAGAGGCCCTTTTTAGCTAGCTTATCTACTATTTTGTTTCCGTAAATTCCTAGGTGGCTAGGAACCCAATAAAAGTTAATAGAGATATTCTTACTAGCTAAATAAGAGCAGCTTTACGTAATTTTAAAGACTAGTTCTTGTCCCCCTGTAAGAGAATTAAGCTATAATCCCCCAATAGCTACTTGGCTATCTATAAAGATATAAACTTATTTCTCTTTTAGTCTTTATTGTTTTTAGATATTCTAGGGCCCTATAGATTGCATAAAGTTCTACGTTTATAATTTCTATATAAGGCCCTAGATTCTAATTTGTTGCGTATTTAATCCTATTTCTCTCCCCTATTTTATATACGGCCGCTACACTTAATTTACTATCTTTAAAGCCATCTATATAGTATATATCTACTAAGTCCCATTCTAGGGATTCTTGTAGATTTTCTACTAGTCTTAAATATTCTTGTACAGCTTCTTCTTTACTACCCCTAGAGATAGAAAAGAATGCAGAAATAGGGGGAGACCACGGTTTTTGCTAATCTAAAGAGATTCTCTCTATTTTCTAATTTTAAATTAGTTACTAGACTCTAGAAGCTAAAGATAGTAGTTAAGTTTTTAGCGATAGAAGGTGTCTTATAGTAGAGTTTCTAGGGCTAGAACTAGAACTAAAACTAGTTACTAGTTCCTCCCTATCCTTATTAATCTCTTTTATATAGGCCTTCTTAATTACGTGGTTTTCTTTAAATTTTAGGATTCTTAATGCA